>JAAUYI010236286.1_pt1 | contig 12255 bp, 10 predicted proteins | sample 7278041 | NCBI WGS metagenome assembly JAAUYI01 (sample SAMN14350216, study PRJNA611818) | marine sediment metagenome | isolation source: surface marine sediment (0.6m) | place: French Polynesia: Moorea | collected 2018-08
CAACCACGAGATCGGGAACACGAGGTCACGGAGCCGCTGGGCGGCGACGTAGACGCCCGGGATCCCCGCGACGGCGACGACGGTCAGCAGGGGATCGATCGAGATCATCTCCGCCAGCGCGCCGACGAGCGTCACGAGCTGCACGCTCACGATCGGGGCGAACGCTCCGAACATCTGCACCGAGCGGATGTCGCTGTTGGCCCGCGAGATGATCTGGCCGCTCTGGACCCGGTCGTAGAACGAGAACGACAACCGGCCGAGGTGCCGGTGGATGAGCACCCGCAGGTCGTACTCGAGCCGGTAGGCGACGCCGTAGAGCCCGTAGCGGTAGCCGAAGGTGGTGACGCCCCGGACGATCGCGACCGCGGCGAGCAGGACCACGAACGGGGTGAGCGGATCGGTCCGTGCCTCGAGCGCCCGGTCGACGGTGAGCATGACGATGCGGGGGAGGGCGACCTGCGCGGCCATGGCGAGCACGGCGGAGACGAGCGCTGCGGCAACGGCCCAGCGATACGGCCGCAGGAGCGGAGCGAGGCGTCGGAGCCAGGACAGCTCGCGATCGGGCGCCACGTCGGCGAGCGGCTCCGGAAAGCCGGTCGCGGCGGCGACCGGTTCCCAGACCGTCCCGGCGTCGACGCCCTCGGTGTGGTCGACGGGACCGGCTGGAGCAGGGTCCGTCGCGGGGGTCATCGCCTGCGAGAGTACCGGCGGGGTGCGCGAGCCAGACTCTGCGACCGTGATCGACGAAGTGATGCGCCGCCGGATCACCCCGATCGCCGATCGGCTGGTCAGACCCCTGGTCCGGGTCGGGATCCGCCCCGACCAGGTCACGGCCGCCGGTCTGGTGATCGGACTCGCGGCGGCGTCCGTCCTGGCGCTCGGCGCGCCGAGGTGGATCGCGGCCTCGCTCTTCGTCGCCAATCGGGCCCTCGACGGGCTCGACGGGCCCCTCGCCCGGCGCACCCCCGTGCGGCGGGCGCCGCGGGGCGCGCCGAGCTGGGGCGGCGTCTGGGACCTGACCGCGGACGTGTTGGTCTATGTCGCCGTGCCGATCGGGCTCGCGATCGACCGCTCGGAGCTCTGGCCGGCCGTGGCGGTCGTCTGCGCGGCGATCGCCGTCAACCTCGTCACCGTGCTCGCCGGCACCGGCCAGACCGACGACGGGCGGGCCGTCGCGCTCGCCCCCGGGCTCGTCGAGGGCACGGAGACCATCGTCGTCTACACGGCGCTGATCGTCGTCCCTGCGCTCTCGCCCGGTCTGCTGTGGGTGTTCGCCGGGCTGGTGGCCCTGACCGCGCTCGATCGGCTCAGGCGGCTGAGGCGGACGGTGCCGGGGTGGTCCGACGGACCAGGATCGCCCCGATCAGCGTGAACAGGGCGAGCCCACCGAGCGACGCCCAGAACCTCGGCGATCCCGGCATGGCGAGGCTGGCTCCCAGAGCGACGAACAGCGCCGATCCGGGCACGATCCCGACGGCGGTGCCGCCGACGTACGAGCGGAGCGGGAGCCGGGTGAAGCTCGCGGCGTAGTTCACGAGCCCGAACGGCAGGACCGGAAGCAGCCGGATCGCGACGACCGACCGGAACGGGCGGTCACCGATGAAGCGGTCGAGGCGATCGATCCCCCCGCCGAAGAGCGAGCCGACCGTCTCACGGCCCAGCGCCCGACCGAGGACGAACGAACCGGTGGCGCCGATCGTCGCTCCGACCACGGTCAACGCCGTGCCGGCGACGCCGCCGAAGATCAGGCCTGCCGCCGCGGATCCGATCGAGCCGGGAGCGAGCGCGACCGTCAGCAGCGAGTAGAGGACGACGAAGACCAACGGTGCCCAGAGGCCTGCGTCGTCCACCCGGGTCCGCAGCTCGTCGACGCTCGTCACGTCGAGCGCCCGTAGCACGAGAGCGAGCGCGGCGATCACGACGACGAGCAGCAGCGGGCCCACGATCCGCCGCACCAGCGGCACCGGCGTCGCGCCCCGTGCGGAGGCGGTCTCGGCTGCGGTCATGCCCGGTGCGAACCGCCGTCAGCGGCCTCGTGTTCCCCGACCGGCCCGGAACATCGGACGACCCGCCGGTGGTTCACCCCCGGTGTGAGCGAGCAGCCCGACATCGACCGGCACGATCTCGCGGTCGTCGGCGGCGGGACGGCGGGACTGGTCTCGGCGCTCGTGGCGACCGCCGTCGGCCTCGACGTCGTCCTCGTGGAGGCCGAGCGCACCGGCGGAGACTGCCTCTGGACCGGTTGCGTACCGTCCAAGAGCCTCCTCGCAGCGGCGGAGACTGCGCACCGCATGCGGACGGCTGACCGACTCGGGCTGGAGCCGGTCGAACCGACCGTCGATCTCGGCAAGGTCCTCGCCCGCATCCGCGAGGTCCAGTCGGCCATCGAGCCCGTCGACAGCCCAGCGCGGCTCCGGGCCGAGGGCGTCTCCGTCGTCGAGGGCGCCGCCCGCTTCGAGGAGCCGGGCCGGCTGCGGGTGGACACGGCGTCGGGTACCCGCACGATCGGCTTCGGTCGCGCCGTGATCGCCACCGGATCCAGCCCGATCGTGCCGCCGATCCCGGGCCTCGCCGAGTCGGGGCCGCTCACGACCGACACGGTGTGGGAGCTCGACGAGCTCCCGGCGCGGCTGCTCGTCGTGGGTGGCGGAGCGATCGGTGCCGAGCTGGGTCAGGCCTTCGCGCGGCTGGGCTCGTCGGTGACGGTGGTCGAGGCGGCGGATCGCCTCCTCGGCACCGTGCCGGCGAACGCCGCGGCGATCATCGACGGCGTCCTGCGCGAAGAGGGCGTCGAGATCCACACCGGCCGCACCGTCTCGGCCGTCTCGGACGGCGTGGCCGTCCTCGACGACGGCACGCGGCTCGGCTTCGACCGTGTCCTGGTCGCCGTCGGGCGCCGTCCCCGGACGGCGGAGCTCGGGCTCGACACCGTCGGCGTCGAGCTCGACGACCGGGGCGCGGTGATGGTCGACGAGAAGCTCCGGACCACCGCTGCGGGCATCTACGCCGGCGGCGACGTCACCGACCTGCGACCGCTCACGTCGGTGGCGGCCGCCCACGGCCGACACATCGGCGTGCACGCCGCCTTCGGCTACGGCTCGCCGCCACCGGCGTCCCACGTGCCGTCGGTCGTCTTCACCTCGCCCGAGGTCGCCGTGGTCGGCGACGTCGACGGCGAGACGGCGTCGCGGGTCCGTGTCGAGCACGCCCACCACGACCGCTCGCTGATCGCAGGGGACCTGCACGGATTCACCGAGCTGGTCTCGGACCGCCGAGGCCGGCTCGTCGGGGCCGTGGTGGTCGGTGCCGCAGCCGGCGAGGCCGTGGCCGAGCTCGCGGCGGCCGTCCGCGAGAGCACGAAGGTCGGGGAGCTGTCGGCGCCGCACGCCTATCCCTCGTTCAGCGACGCGACCGCCCGGACGGCCGAGGAGTGGATCCGTCGCCGCTACGACCGAGCCTCCCTCCGCCGACTCGGCCGCTGGGTGGCGGCGGTGCGCCGACCGCGCCGCTGACCGCCTCCGGCGTGGTCGGTACGCTGACCGCATCGGCCGTCAAGGAGTGATCTCATCGACGTCGTGATCTCGCTCGGAGCGGTGATCGCGCTGATCGCAGCCAACGGCGCGTTCGTCGCAGGCGAGTTCTCCCTCGTCGCGGTCGACCGCCCGTCCATCGAGCGCCTCGCCGACGCGGGCCGCCGCCCGGCCCGATTGACCCGCGGCCTGCTCCGCCGGCTGAGCTTCCACCTGTCGGGCATGCAACTCGGCATCACGGTCACCTCGTTGGTGCTCGGGCTCATCTCGGAGGACACCGTCGGCGAGCTGATCCGGCCGCTGCTGGAGGCCGCCGGTGCCGACGGCGCCGGGACCCGCGTCGTCATCGCCCTGATCCTCGCCACCTTCATCCAGATGCTGATCGGTGAGCTGATCCCGAAGAACGTCGCCATCGCGCGGCCGCAGGGAACGGCCTTCGCGCTGGCAGGGCCGCTGACCGTCTTCGGGACGGTGGCCGGCCCCGTCACCGGCTTCCTCGACGGGCTGGCCAACCGCACCGTGCGGATGCTCGGGATCGAGCCGAGCGAGGAGCTCCACCAGGAACGGTCCCAGGAGGAGATGGAGCTGCTCCTGCGGAGCTCCATGGAGGACGGCAAGCTCGACCCCGGCGAGGCGGCCCTGCTGATCCGGGCCCTCCGCTTCGACGTCAAGACCACCGCCGAGGCCTTGGTACCACGCACCAGGGTCGTCTCGGTGCCCGCCAGGGGCACGGTCGACCGAGCCCGGCGGCTCGCCATCGAGAGCGGTCGATCCCGGCTGGTCGTGCACGGCGTCGACCTCGACGACGTCGTCGGCATCGTGGCGGTGACCGACATCCTGCGGGTCCCCGCCGAGGAGCGCGTGTCGACCCACGTGCTCGCCATCACGCGGCCCGCCACCGTCGTGCCGGAGGTGCGCGAGCTCGGACCGCTGCTCGGTGACCTGCGCTCGTCCGACGACCGCATCGCGGTCGTGGTCGACGAGTACGGCGGCACCGCCGGGCTCATCAGCATGGAGGACCTCCTCGAGGAGCTCGTGGGTGAGATCCACGACGAGCACGACGTCGTGCCGTTGCTCACCCAGCCGCTCGCCACCGGCAGCCAGGTCGTCGACGCCTCCCTGCACCGCGACGAGCTCCGCGACCTCGCCGGGTTCTCGATGCCCGAGGGTGACTACGAGACCCTCGCGGGCTACGTCCTCGAGCGCCTCGGTCACATCCCGGACGAGGGCGAGGAGCTCGAGGCCGACGGCTGGCGGTTCCGCGTCGTCGAGCGCGACCGGCTCCGCGTGGCCCGGGTCGAGATCGAGCGCGTCGCCCCGATCGGTGGTGATCGGTGAACACCGGTGCGCTCGCGCTTGCCGTCGGCCTCCTCGTGGCGAACGCGTTCTTCGTCGCTGCCGAGTTCGCGCTGATCGGCGCCCGGCGGAGCCGCATCGACCAGCTCGCCGCCGACGGCGACCGGCGGGCCCGGCTGGCGGCCCGACTCCAGGCCGAGCTGTCCGTGCAGCTCGCCGGAGCCCAGCTCGGCATCACCATCGCCTCGCTGGCGCTGGGCAAGGTGGCCGAACCGGCGGTGGCCCACGGCATCGAGGCGGCGCTCGGTGACCTCGTCGAGCTGCCGGAGTCGGCGCTGCACGCCATCGGGTTCGCGGTCGCGCTGACGATCGTGGTGCTGCTCCACATGGTGCTCGGCGAGATGGTGCCCAAGAGCGTGGCCATCACCCACGCCGAGTCGATGCTGCTGTGGCTCGCTGCGCCGATGCGGCTCTTCACGCTCGTGTTCCGCCCGTTCCTCGCGGCGTTGAACCTGCTCGCCAACCTCGGGGTCCGGTTGCTGCGGATCGAGCCCCGCGACGAGCTGGCGGCGCCGTCGTCGCCCGAGGAGCTCGGCGCCATGTTCGCCGCGTCGCGCGACGTCGGCCTGCTCGGCGACGACGTCCACGACCTCCTCGACCGGGTGCTCCGCTCGGCGTCGGTCACCGCGGGCGACCTGATCGTGCCCCTCGACGACGTCGTCTCGGCGCCGTTCGACCTGCCCGTCGTGGAGCTCGAGGCCCGATTCGCCCGGTCCCGCCACCCCCGCATCCCGCTGCACGGCCCCGACCGCGCCGCCATCATCGGCTTCGTCCACGTCAACGACCTGCTCGAGCTCGGCGAGGACGCCCGCCGTCGTCCCGTGGCCCGGTCGCGCATCCGTCCCATGATCCGGCTCGACGCGTCCGCCACCGTCCCGGACATGGTGCTCAACATGCGCCGGGCCCGAACCCACGTCGGGGTCGTCACCCGAGCGGACGGCTCGGCGGCGGGCATCGTGACCCTCGACGACGTCCTCGCCCCCCTGGTCGAGGACCGGTCGCTCGCCGTGGTGGCCGACGGGCTCCCGGATGACGCTCGGTGACCGTGCAGCGGTAGCCTGTCGACGCTGATGACCCCCCGCTCGATCCTCCTCTCCGCGCTCGGCGCGCTGATGCTGGCCGCGTCGTTCGTCGGCGCGCCCCGGGCCGAGGCGCAGTCCGAGATCGATCGGGCGAGGGCAGAGGCCGAGGCGGCCACCGAGCGGGTCATCGAGGCCCAGGCCCGGGTCGACGAGGCCCAACGGCGACTCGACGACGCCGTCGCCCGCGCCGAGGCCGCCAACGGCGTGGCGATCGACCTGGCCCTCGAGATCGAGGTGCTGGGCGATCGCGTCAGCGCGGCGGAGGCCGAGCTCGACGCCCTCCGCGGCTCGGTCGCCGAGTTGGCGATCGAGCGCTACGTCCAGGGCGACCGCTTCGGCACCCTGGCGGTCCCCGACATCGGTGACCCGTACGCACGAGCCCGGGCCGAGGCGCTCGGACGCTTCGTGATCTTCGGGACCGAGGAGGAGATCGACCAGTTCCGGGCGGTCAGCATCGACCTCGAGGCGGCACGCGAGGAGCTGCGGCTGCGCGAGCTCGAGCAGCTCGACATCGTCGACGACCTCGAGGCCGCCGAGGACGACGTCGCCGCCGAGCTCGAGGTCATCGCGGCCGAGCTCGAGACGCTCGCGGCGGAGGAGGCTCGCTGGGAAGCCGAGGTGTCCCGCCTCGAGGAGGAGGAGCGACGTCGCCTCGAGGAGCTCCGGCGGCAGGCCGAGGCGGAGCGCCAGCAGCGCCTGGCCGAGGAGCAGGCCCGCCGCGAGGCCGAGGCCGCTCGCACCAGCACGACCACTACGCCGCCCACCACGGCCGCGCCGGCAGCCGAGCCCCCGACCGACGGCGAGCCGACCGAGGGTGAGCCGGAGGGTGAGCCGGTCGCCGACACCGCACCGCCGCCCACCGAGGCCCCGCCGCCACCTCCCCCGAGTCCGGGCGGCCTGTGCCCGATCAACGGCCCCACGTCGTTCAGCGACACCTGGGGCGCACCCCGGTCCGGCGGGCGCAGCCACAAGGGCGTCGACATGTTCGCGGCCCGGGGCACGCCGATCGTGGCCCACGTCTCCGGCGAGGTGCGGCACTCGAACTCGTCGCTCGGTGGGCTGCAGTACTACCTCTACGGTGACGACGGGAACCGCTACTTCGGCAGCCACCTCGACTCCTTCGCCGCCAGCGGCCGGGTCGAGGCCGGCACCGTCATCGGCTACGTCGGCAACACCGGGAACGCCAGGTGGACGTCGCCGCACCTGCACTTCGAGTACCACCCGGGTGGGGGCGCCGCGGTGAACCCGACGCCGTTCGTGCGGGAGCGCTGCTGACGCGCTGACCGTTGAGGGCGTCCCTCGCGCTTCGTGCGAAGCTGACCGGGTGACCGAGCCCGCCTTCGCCGATGCGCTCCGCGCCGTGCTCGCCGACTCGCTCGGCGACCTCGACGTGGCCGTCGCCGGCCTGCGTCGGCTCAGCGGCGGGGCGTCCCGCGAGACGTGGTCGCTGATCGCCGTCGGCTCCGACGGGTCACGCCGTCCGCTCATCCTCCAGCGCGACGAGGCGGCCGGCGTCCGCACCTCCGGCGGGATGGGGATCGAGGCGGACGCCATCCGGGCGGCGTCGGCCGCCGGGGTGCCGGTTCCGACCCTGCTCGCCTCCTCGGCCGACGTCGATCCCCTCGGGGCTCCGTTCCTGTTGTCCGAGCACGTCGCCGGCGAGACGATCGCCCGCAAGATCCAGCGCGACGAGCCGTATGCCACTGCCCGGGAGCGATTCGCCGCCGACGCCGGGCGTGCCCTGGCCGCGATCCACGCCGTGGACCCCGCGTCGGTCCCGCACCTCGAGACCCCGGACCAGCTCACCCGCTACCGGGAGATCCTCGACGAGCTGGGCCCGCCCCACCCGACCTTCGAGCTCGCCTTCCGATGGTTGGACGCCACCCGTCCCGACCCACGGCCGCCACGTATGGTCCACGGCGACTTCCGACTCGGCAACCTCATCATCGACGACACCGGGCTCGCCGCCGTGATCGACTGGGAGCTCGTCCACCTCGGCGACCCGGTCGAGGACCTGGGCTGGCTGTGCGTGAAGGCCTGGCGCTTCGGCTCGCCACCGCCGGTCGGTGGGCTGGGGAGCTACGACGACCTGCTCGCCGCCTACGGCGAGGCGTCGGGCGTCGAGGTCGACCGCGAGGCGCTGCGCTGGTGGGAGGTCGTCGGCACCCTCAAGTGGGGGATCATGTGCATCATGCAGGCCAACGGGCACCTGTCGGGGCTCCGTCGCTCGCACGAGCTCGCCGCCATCGGCCGTCGGGTGTGCGAGAACGAGCTCGACCTCCTCGACCTCATGTCGCCTGCGGCGGCGTCGCCATGACCGAGATCCACTCCGACTACCCGTACCCGCAGGACTCGCTGCACGGCGCACCGAGCGCCGCCGAGCTCGTCGAGGCGGTGCGGGAGTGGCTCGAACGCGACGTGGGCCCACAGGTCGACGGGCGACTCCGCTTCCACACGCGCGTGGCCGTGAACGTCCTCGCGACCGTGCAGCGGGAGCTGGAGCTGGGCGACCAGCAGGCGGTGGCCCACCGGGAGCGCCTCGAGCGGCTCGGCGTCGCGAGCGAGCGCGAGCTCGCCGACGCGGTCCGCTCCGGATCGTTCGACGACCGGACCGAGGAGCTGATCGCCGCGCTGCGCGAGACGGTCAGCGATCGCCTCCGGGTGGCCAACCCCCGCTACCTCGGGGGCTGACCGCTCACCCCATCGAGCGGATCGCCGTCGCAGGCTCGCCGCGGGTCTCGCGCAGGGTGGCCACGACGGCGACGAGCACGGCCAGCAGCAGCGCCGCACCGATCGTCACGAGCGGGTAGACGACCCCGAGCGCGGCCGACCACCCCGCCCATGCCGCGACGACGACCACGGCGACGAGTCCGACGGCCGCGCCGATCACGGCACCCAGCAGCGCCAGCACGAGCGCCTCGAGGAGCACCTGACCGACGAGGTGCCGCCGACGCGCTCCGTAGGCCCGACGAAGTCCGATCTCGCCGCGGCGGGCCCGCGGACGGGAGCCGATCACGGCGACGACGACCAGCGCACCGAGGATCGCGAGACCGACCCCGAGTGCCGCGAAGAGCTCGTCGAGTGTGTCGGCCACGTCGTCGCGCACGTCGGCCGGCGGCGCAGGGCTGTCGACGACGTAGGAGGTGCTGCCGGGGCCGAGGGCCACGAGCGCGTCGCGGGTGACGGTCTCGGCCTGACCCACCACCGACTCCAGCAGGACGCGATCGGGGGCGTCGAGCCCGAAGCGTGCGGCTGCCGTGCTCTCGGGGACGAACACGGCGTCGAGCAGGTCGTCTCGACGCTCCACGGTGCCGAGGATGCCGATGACGACGTGCGGCTCGTCGCCCACGACGATCTCCGGGTCGCCCGTGAGATCGAGGACGCCGAGCTCCGTGGCGGCGTCCGGACCCAGGACGACCACGGTGTCGGCCCGGTCGACGTGGCCCTCGTCGAAGGCACGTCCCTCGCGGACGGAGGCCCCGATCACGTCGAAGAACCCGGCCGAGGTCGCGACGACGTCGGTCCCGTCCGGGCGGGGAACCGCCTCGCCGTCCGGATCGTCGCCAGCTGGCGCGGCGCCGTCGTCGCCGTCGACGGTGGCGACGATCCCGGCGTCGGTCAGGTCGGAGATCGACCCGGCCGCGACGACCCCGACGAGGCTGCGGACCCGCGCGGCGGCGTCGATGGGCAGGGGATCGATCTCGTCGTCGGGACCGGTGCCCGGTCCGATCGAGATCTCGGTCGACGACAGCTCGTCGATGGCCTCCAGCGACTCGTCGGCCGCGGTGCGGGCGAGGCCGAGCGCGATCGTCACCGCGGCGACCGACGCAGCGACGGCCAACAGCAGGAGTGCCGACCGGCCCGGCCGTGCGACGAGTGACGCCCAGGCCTCGCCGGCGAGCGTCCGCAGCGAGACGCGCTCGACGCCGAGGAGCGTGGTGGTCACGGCCTCCTGCTCGATGGTGTCGGTCACGGTGCGACCTCGACCCGACCGTGCACCAGCCGCACGGAACGGTCGGCGAGCGCTGCGACCCGCGAGTCGTCGGTGGTCACGATCATCGTCAGACCGGCGCGGTGGAGCTCGCGCAGCACGGCCATCAGCGAGGCGGCCGCGGCATCGTCGAGCTCGCGAGTGGGCTCGTCGACCAGGAGCAGGCTCGGTGCTCGGACCAGGGCCCGGGCGAGGTCGAGGCGGCGACGCTCCCCGACGGACATCTCGGCCGGGAGGCTGCTGCGCCGGTCGCCGAGCGAGACCCGCTCGAGCGAGTCGAGCACCCGGCGCCGTCGCTCCTCGCGGTCGGCGCCGGTGTAGAGCAGGGCGAGGTCGACGTTCTCGGCGGCGGTGCGGTCGTCGAGGAGGTGGGCGGGACCGAGCGACAGCCCGATCCGCCCGGCCCGCAGGGCGGCCCGCTCGGCGTCGGGGTGGTCGGATACGTCGACGCCGTCGATCAGGTAACGGCCCGCCGTGGGCCGGTCGAGCAGGCCGAGGACGTGGAGCAGCGTCGTCTTGCCGCTGCCGGTGGTGCCGAGCACGGCGACGAACTCACCCGAGTCGATCTCGAGGTCGATGGCGGCGAGAGCGAGGACCTCCGGCGGCCCGGGGAAGGACCGGACGACCCGCTCGAGCCGCAGCCCGGGACGGGGCCCCGGCCCGAACCAGCCGTCGATCGCGGCCTCGGCGGTGTCGGTCACGGTGCTCCTGTCGGGTCGGGCGCCACGGCGACGCGGTCGGACCCGACGACGACGCGGTCGGTGGTGGTGAGCTCGTCGCCGACGGGCTCGACGGTGACCAGGCCGTCGGAGGACAGGCCGGCGACGACGCGCACCGAGCGGCTCGTCCCGTCGGCGCCGATCACCGTGATGAGCGTCGTGTCGCCCAGCCCGCTGGCGAGCGCGGCGACCGGTACGACGAAGACCTCGCCGCGGGTCTCTGCCACCGGGATCTCGACGCGGATCCGGCCCGACGCCGGGACGTCGGGCACCGAGCCCACCGAGGCGACGAGGACCTCGAACCGGTTGGCGTCGACCGGCCGCCCGGTCATCGACGTGCCGGCGGCGTCGGCGACCGCCACCACCTCGGCCTCGACATCGATGTCGAGCTGCTCGTCGACCAATCGGCCGGCGAGGCCCACCTCCAGCAGCTCGCGATCCTCGGGGGCGACGGTCGCCCTGACCTCGACCTCGCCGTTGGCGACGACGACGACGGGTCCGTCCGCCGGCTGGCCGGCCGTGGCCGTGCTCCGGACGGCGCGGGGCAGTCCGGTGAGGGCGACGAGTTCGCTCGCGGGCCACCGGGGGCCGACCGAGCGCTCGAGCTCGGTGAGCGCGTCCTCTGCTCGCTGGAGGACGTCCTCGGCGTCGTCCACGGCGGCGCGCTGTGCGGTGGTGTCGGGTGAGCCGTTGGCGGCCGTTCGGGCCGAGCGGGCGGCGCCCAGCCGGGCCTCCGCGGCGCGGATGACCTCGTCGGTGCGGCGGCGGACCTCCGCCACCTCGGCCGCCTCCTGCGCCGCGATCGTGCGCGAGACGTCGACGAGCGGGCGCTGACCCGCCAGCTCCGTGCCCAGGGCGGCGACCTCGTCGGCGAGGTCGGCCAGCTGCTGTTCGGTGAGCGGATTGCCGTCGGGGTCGGTGCCGCGGTCGAGGTCGCGTTGGGCGGTCGCCAGGCGCCGTTCGAGCTCGGCGACGGTCGCAGCGATCTCGTCGCGGACCCGCTCGGCCTCGGCCAGCTCCGCGAGCGGGGCGGCGAGCGCGTCGGCGGCGTCGGAGCGTGCGGCCGACACGGCGGCCTGCGCCGCGGCGACGTCGGCGTCGAGCTGGAGGATCGCGGCGCGGGGCAGGCCCTCGGAGGCCTCCGACAAGGTGATCTCGGCCTCGTTGAGGGTCCGTCGTGCTGCGTCGACGTCGGCCTGCGCAGCGGCGAGCGCGAGCTCGTCGTCCGCCGACGGTCCGAGCGACTCGTAGCCTCCGGCGTCGTAGAGCTCGGCCATCGCGGCCTGCGTCGCGGTGTCGAAGACGCCGGTCGGCTCGCCCGAGAGGAACCCGAGCCGGACGAGCGCTTCCTGCAGCTGGGTGACGTCGGGTCCCTCGGTACCGGGGCGGAGGTCGCGGTAGACCGGAGTGCCGCCCTCGATGAGGAAGATCGGGCGACCGTCGACCTCGGCGAGCAGATCGCCCTCGGTGACGTCGGTGCCGGGGCGGACCGGCACCGCGGTGACCACGCCCGGGCCGTCTCCGCCGCCCACCAGGACCTCGGCGTCGCCGGTGGAGGAGATGGTGCCGACGACGGC
>JAAUYI010169129.1_pt1 | contig 12248 bp, 8 predicted proteins | sample 7278041 | NCBI WGS metagenome assembly JAAUYI01 (sample SAMN14350216, study PRJNA611818) | marine sediment metagenome | isolation source: surface marine sediment (0.6m) | place: French Polynesia: Moorea | collected 2018-08
TTCTAGTTAAGTTGAGTGTGGGAAGTGTGGGAGGGGTGGGGAGTGTGGGGAGAATTTGTATTTTGATCGTTAATCTATTGATCTGAAAACTGCTCTAAGTTGGTTAAGTTGTTGTTCAAGGAACTAATAGCAGCCTATCGTAGACATCAACAACAGTAACCACAAAAAAAGAGGGGCATTTTGCCCCCCTCATTGGTGGTAAGTAAGACCAAAAAATCTTAAACTAATAGAATTAAAAGATTTGTCTGTGACCACTAAAAAAGTTGCCAATCAATTTTTAGACGATGGAACCATGAATGTTACTCTGAGTATTAATCAGAAAAAGTACGACCTTAGCATTGAACCCCGTGTAACATTACTAGATGCCCTAAGAGAAACGTTAGGATTTGTTGGTACTAAAAAGGGATGCGATCATGGACAGTGTGGGGCTTGTACTGTCTTAGTAGAGGGTCAACGAATTTACTCTTGTTTAGCCTTAGCGGTTATGCAGGAAGGAAAAGAAATTACCACTATTGAGGGGTTAGCCCAAGATAACGAACTTCATCCTGTACAACAAGCATTTATAGAGAATGATGGCTTTCAATGTGGTTATTGTACCCCTGGGCAAATTTGTGCCACTGTAGCCTTATTAGAAGAAGTAAAACAAGGAACCCCAAGTGCGGTTACACCGAACTTGGAGTCCCAACTATCCATAACCGAACTCTGTGAAGCAGAAATTAAAGAACGGTTAAGTGGTAATCTCTGTCGATGTAGTGCTTATAATGGCATTGTGGCAGCCGTACAACAGGTCATGGGACAACCCCCCCCATCGCCTTTGGCCGAGATCAGAATGAGTGAATCTGGGTTAAAAACACTAGATGAATAATTTTACTTATTGTCTCCCTGAGTCTCCCCTAGACGCAGCGAACCGCAAAATAAGCGATCCCCATGCTCAGTTTATTGCTGGAGGAACCAACCTGGTTGATCGCCTGAAAGTTTTTTTGGATCAACCCTCCCAACTGATTGATATCTCTCAACTAGACTTACGAACCATCGAGAAATTGCCCGATCAAAGCCTTCGTTTAGGGGCATTAGTCACCAATAGCGCAGTAGCCCAAAATGAAGAAATACGCCGTCATTATCCCATGTTAGCCAGAGCCATCCTGTCCGGTGCGTCTCAGCAAATTCGTAACATGGCTACAGTGGGAGGAAATCTTCTACAACGAACCCGTTGCCCCTATTATTACGATACCGCTTTTCCCTGCAATAAACGGCAACCAGCTACCGGCTGTCCCGCCATCGAAGGCATTAACCGCAACCACGCCATTTTAGGACATAGTGACCAATGTGTGGCCGTTCATCCTTCGGATATGTGTGTCGCCTTGGCTGCGTTAGATGCAGTGGTAGAAGTGGTTAGCCCCAAAGGGCAACGACAAATCCCTTTTTCAGACTTTCATCGTTTACCAGGTAATACCCCTCACAAAGACAGCAATTTAGAACCAGGAGAGTTAATTACTGCACTTATTATTCCCCATGAATCCAAAAATCAATCTGGCGTTTACTTAAAAATACGCGATCGCGCTTCCTATTCCTTTGCCTTAGTTTCCGTCGCGGCAGCCGTTAACTTACAAGGGGATAAAATAGAAGGAGTTCGCTTGGCTTTAGGGGGAGTAGCTCATAAACCTTGGCGAGCGATCGAAGCAGAGGAATTTTTGCTCGGTAAGTCGGTGGAGGATAATATCTTGAAGGAAGCAGCCCAAATTGCCCTACGAGAAGCTCAACCCTTACCCCAAAATCATTTTAAAGTAGAGTTAGCTAAAAAAGCCATTGGTCGGGCTTTAAAAGTTTCTGCCCAAGGTGGTGGAGTGGTTTGAATCTAATATTTATTTTATGCTTATAAAAACTGCTATGAACCGCACAGATGGACCAGCTAAAGTAACGGGAACAGCCACCTACGGGGCTGAACATCAAATTTCAGGTTTAGTTCACGGTTATCTCATTACAGCCGATATAGCCTCTGGAGAAATTTCTAGTATCAAGACTCAAGCTGCTTTAGAGTGTCCTGGGGTTATTAAAATTATTACCCACGAAAACTGCCCCAAGATTATTCAACCTAGCAATAACTTTATGGCCTCGAAAATTTACGAGGCTCGACTCCCATTATCTGATAATCAAATTCACTATGGCGGACAAATTATCGGGTTAGTGGTCGCCCAAACCTTTGAACAAGCTCGTCATGCTGCCCATTTAGTTGAAGTGGAATACCTCCCTCAACCCCCCATCATTGATGCAGAGAAAGCCCTATTTACAGAGGCTCCTCCCATGTTTGGGGAAGATATGACCTTTCAAAAAGGGGATTTTCAAACGGGGGACTCATGGGATGACATGAACCAAGCAGCAGTCACTATTACCGCCACGTATCAAACCGCCACGGAACTACACACCCCGATGGAACCTCACTCCATCATTGCTCATTGGGAAGGGGAAGATAAGTTGACCGTTTATGAACCCTCCCAGTGGGTAGTAGGAAGTCAACAAACTTATGCAGAACTGTTTGGTCTGTCTCGGGAACAGGTTCGTATTATTACTCCGTTTATCGGTGGTGGGTTTGGCTCAAAAGCCTTCCCTTGGCCCCATGCTATTCTCTGTGTAGCAATCGCTCGTGAATTTCAACAGCCCGTAAAAGTGGTTCTCAGTCGCCGTCAAATGACAGCTAATGCTGGACATCGTTCTGAAACAGAACAAACCATTAGCATTGGTGCAAAAGAGGATGGTACGTTGTTGGCCATTGACCACGTAGCGAAATCAGCTACTTCTCCAGTAGATGTTTTTACTGAACCCTGCACCGGCATTACCCCGGCGATGTACAAAGCAGACAATTTACGAACCCGACAAGAATTAGCAGTAATGAACGTCGGTACACCTACCTTTATGCGCGCACCTGGGGAAAATCCCGGTTTATGGGCTTTAGAGTCAGCTATGGATGAATTGGCCTGGTCCTTAGACATTGACCCCATAGAATTACGATTAAAAAATGAAACCCATCTACATCAACGCCAACAACTACCTTTTTCTGCTAAAGCCTTTGCTGAATGTTTAAGGGTGGGTGCAGAACAGTTTGGCTGGTTTAAAGAACCTCGTAAAGTACGTGGGATGAGCCATGAAGGGAAACAAATTGGTTGGGGGATGGCGGCTGCCACTTTTCCTGGGTTGCGAGGAATGGCTACGGTTACGGTACGATTATTAGCTGATGGTACAGCAGAAGTGTTAACCAGTGGCAATGATATGGGAACGGGATGTTATACCATTGTCGCTGGAACGGCTTCGGAAGTCTTAGCATTACCCATCGAACGGATACGGGTACAACTGGGGGATTCTTTATTGCCCAATGGAAGTATGGCTGGCGGTTCTCAAATGACGGCTACTCTAGTTCCGGCGGTTATGGCTGCTTGTCAAGAAGTTCTAGAAAAGGCTCAATCTAATACTGCTTCGGAGGCGATAGAACACCTGAAACAAACTAACCAAGAAGCGTTTGAAGCAACGGCATCTTCTAGCCCCGGGGAAGAAGGAAAACAATGGGCGTTTCAGTCTTGGGGAGCGCATTTTTGTGAGGTTAGCGTTGATGAGGAAATTGCTAGGTTACGGGTTAAGCGTTGGGTGTCGGTGATGAACGTTGGCCGTGTGATGAACCCGAAAACCGCTGCATCTCAAGTGCGAGGGGCTGTCATTATGGGTATCGGTCAAGCGTTGATGGAACAATGTGCTTTTGATTCTAATTTGGGTCTTCCTGTGGTTTATGACTTGGCTACCTATCATTATCCTTCCCATGCAGATATTCCTCGTATTGAAGTTACGTTTGTTGGAGAACCTGACTACAATTTTAATCCGGCTGGTGTGCGAGGGTTAGGAGAAATTGGTATTACTGGGGTTTCCGCAGCGATCGCTAATGCTATTTATCATGCTACTGGAAAACGAATTCGTGAGTTGCCTATTACACCGGATAAGTTGTTGTGAGAGTAACTTAACGTCATAGCAGTTCCCATACTTGTGAGGTACAAACTTTTCTAGTTTTGGGAGTTCGGGAGTTCAGGAGTTCGGAGGTTCGGGAGGGCAGGCTTCGCCCGATGCTCCCCAGCAGAAGTTGAATATTAGGTGTATCTTATGAGTCCAGGAAATGCTATATCGTTATTAAAACCTCAAAAAGCGTCAATTTGGATCGCTTTTTGAAGACATCTAAAATTCCTGTCAATTTATCCTATGAAATCTTAAAGATTATAGGCACCTTCAGTGTCTGGACTTTCCACTTTAGGTAGCCCCATACTATAATTAAGGACACGACTTTTTAGATTGTAACTAATTTCTCCTTTTTGAAGAAGACTGCGGATAAAATGTTCTAAATCTGAACCAATACGACGTAAATTATAATCGCTTAATTCTTCGCCACTAGCAGCTTCTACTAACTCATCAAACTTACGATAAACTTTCTGTAAAGCGTCTTCATCCCAGTTGAATTCGTTATCAGGATCCACATCCAAAGTAAGCATATTGTCACTTTCTACCAGTTCATTCTTGTGAACTTCGGCCGTATAGATACGAATATGACGAGTCGTCGATTTAACAAACATAGTAAACAAACAAAAATAGAGACTTATATTTAGATAGTAATGGTTTCTCTTTTAAAGAGCAATTAAAGTATGCTGAAACTGTTATAGCAGTTCCCATACTTGCGAGGTACAAACTCTTCTAGTTTTAGTAGTTAGGAGTTCAGGAGTTCGCGAGTTTAGGAGGGCAGGCTTCGCCCGATGCTCCCCAGCAGAAGTTGAATATTAGGTGTACCTCATGAGTCCAGGAAACGCTATATCAGGGGATAAGGATCTAAGTCTTTATCCCCACCGAATCCTTATTTACTTCCGGCTTTGACACATTGCTCAACTAAAGGCATAACAGCCTCAACATTTTTCCACCCTAAAATTTCCGTTACTTTTTTCTCCAGATTTTTGTAGGTGCGGAAAAATTCAGCAATTTCCTCTAAACGGTGAGGTGCAATGTCTTGAAGGGACTTTACTTCAGCATAGCGCGGATCTTCTTCAGGGACACAAAGCACTTTTTCATCGCGATCGCCCCCATCAATCATTTCTAACATACCAATGGGGCGGGCTGCAATGACACAGCCGGGGAAAGTGGGTTGATCCATGAGTACCATCCCATCTAAGGGATCGCCATCATCGGCTAAGGTATTGGGAACGAACCCATAGTCATAAGGATATTGTACTGAAGCAAATAAAACGCGATCAAGGGCAAAGGCGTTCATATCCTTGGTTTGAGTCGAGGGGAGCTATTACGCTCCGCCCCTCTCAGTTAGATCCGGACGTGCGACTTTCATCGCATCCGGCTCCCGATAATCTAGACTTTTCCAGTCTTACCCATGTGGATGTAATCGTGACAACTTTGATGGATTGCCAAAAGGTTTTGGACTGTCCAGTTATCATGATTTCCATCGATGTGATGGAGTTGGACTTTTTCATCAGACATGAATTTGAGTCCGCAATATCCGCATGATTGGTTCTGTCTTTTTAGACATTTAGAGGTGAAGTCAGTGTAGAGTTTGCTGTTTCGCTTGCTCCAGTACACCGTATCTCCGTCATAAGGGGATTTGTCTCCTTTGACGTTGACGAACCTGTTTTCTGCATAAGGAACTGCTGGGAATGCCTTTAACAGTAGTTCCCTTGTTTTATAGCGGTCAAGCTTCCTTTCCTTCCTATTAAATCTTTTGAAGGTTGCATAAGCTGTTCTCCATAGGGAGAATTTTGAGCCACTCATTTTGCAGTATTTGTGATAGTTTCGCCATCCTCTGACTAGAGGTGCTAATTTTTCTGCTTTTTCTCTAGCCCCAATATTCGAGTTTTTGACGATTTTTTTGATTTTGTTAATAAAAGTTCTGTAGTTGTCCTCTGAAGGGACGCATCTGAACTTTCCGTTGTTTTGAACTTTGAAGTTCCAACCTAGAAAATCAAATCCATCTATCGAGCGTACAAGTTTAGTTTTGCTTACTTTTGTCTTAAGTCCTCGTTCGGCAAGAAATTGTTCCACCCTTAAAAGTATAAACTCAGCGTTGTCATTTGGTTTTAGAATGAAGACCATATCATCCGCATAACGGATGCTACTGTGGATGTCTTCTATTCCGTTTAACGCTATGTTGGCTAATAGAGGACTCACCACCCCCCCTTGGGGGGTTCCTTGCTCTGGAAATTCGGGGTTTACTCCTGCCTTTAGGCATTTCCAAAGGCCAAGCTTAATCGCTTGTGGTGCTATAACCCTTTCCATGATTGCGGAGTGATTAATCCTATCGAAGCACTTTTCTATATCTAGCTCTAATATTCTCTTGTTTATTCCGTTTGCGTGTGCGCTTAGGTTAGTAAAGAGAACTTTTTGAGCGTCGTGTGCTGAGCGTCCAGGTCTAAACCCGTAGCTTTTAGCGTGAAATAGTGCTTCATGTGCTGGTTCTATGGCATATTTCACAAGGCATTGCCATGCTCTGTCTGCCATAGTGGGAACCTTGAGCGTTCTGGTTGTTCCGTCCTTTTTTGGGATTTGGACTTCTCTTAGCTTTGAATGACTCCATTTGTTAGCTGTGAGCAACCTTTTTGCTAAGGCGAACCTTTGTTTGAAGTTTAAGGATTTTTGTCCATCTACTCCTGGGGTTCTTTTTCCAGCGTTTAGCTGTGTGACTCTTCGGACTGATAATAATCTTGCTGCTGAGGATTTCAGAATAAGCTTTTGCAGGTTCCTTGCTCGTACCCTGTCATTCTCTCGAATGGCTTTAAACAGTCTTGTTTGTAATCGGAAAAGATTCCTTCGGAGTTTCTTCCAAGGGAGCTTTTGCCAAAGTTCACTGAAATTGATTTCGTGTCTAACCATGATTTACGTACTTGACCATTTTCTGATTACCTCAAGGCAGTTACGCCTTGTCCTACCCGAAATAAAGGAGTTCTGTGTCTCGTCACACTTACCTGGGTTTTCGACCTTTTCCCAAGACCTTTATTTCGTTTTTATTCGTTCCGACGGTGCGATTTCACGCCATCTTTAGGGCGAACCACTTTGCCCATTTGCCCCTCAAGGATTACAGCTATCATTTGAAGAATGCTGTGAGAGTAGCAAATCAACTCAGTCATTAGATTCAGATTGACTGGTTATACGTAGGACACTTTTCTAGGTTCTGTTTACCCGTGGATGGCTACCATAACGCCAGTGTGGTCTATCTGATTCGACCTCTGATTGCGTCCTTTCGCCAGCTTCAGCCTCCAGAATTCCGAGTCTGGTCACTGTGGCAAGGTTTAGAGTCACCTGTCCTCTCAGGGGTGGGAATTTAACTCACATCGGCTCCGTCAGTTATGTAGTTAAGAATTGTTACGAAAAACCTCTTAACTATCACCTCAGCTTATGAATTAGGCTGAGAACGAACCGCACTCAAACTCGTATTTATTCTTGCTCCCTGCGGGAATTTCAATTAAAACATTGATTAAACCAGGTTTAGGTTGAGCAGGAATGAGTGATAAGTCCACAATTTTCTCCGAATGCTTACTAATTACTGTGATTAAGGAATATGGCACTATTCTGGGTTCACAAAGTGAATTTTGTTCCCGTTTATAGCACTACTCATTATGGTTAGGACGTTACGGAGATTCCTCGTTTCCTCGGAATGACAATTAAAGATACAAAAAATGTCCTAACTAATTTTTGTACTGCTATAAGTGCCATAACCGTTCCTTCGCTGCTTATTTTACAATGAATTTTACCCAAAGTTGATAATAATCACATTTTCCCTGTGATCCATGTTATTGAAGCTAAAAAAGAAACCGAAGATAATTAGTAGAGGATTCAAAAAGCGGGTGCATACAACACCAACGGGTTATTTATTGTTTTTGACAGTAAGTAGCCCTTTTTTTTGCTAATTTTCTAGGTTGATAATAATCACATTTTTCCTAATAGCAATAAGTTGTAAATCTAGTCTTAAATAGTGTATTGTAATGGGGGCAGGATTCCCCAAAACCCCCTGAGTATCCCCTTCTAGCTAAACATTTAAGTTAAGTTAAATCTTTTTTTCTTGATAATAATCCAAGACCCAGAGTTACAGCTAAACTAAGTAAGCTAGTGGGTTCAGGAATCTCTTGAGACTTTACTTGATTTTCAAAAGCAATGGAGTTAATGTTAGAAGAAATGAAAGCATAATCGGTTCTTGGTCGGTTATCAACTGTATTATTTGGGTCAGCTATTGTGATTCTCATACTAGCCACTGAACTAGCATTTAACGCTGTAAGTCCAACAAAATCTGATAGCTCAACGGCTAAACCCGATAACTGTCGATTATCAAAGTTTAGTATCTGGTTGTCGCTGTTCCTGAAACGTTCTAAATTTTGAGTTCCCAATCGAGTCCAGTCTGGGTTACTGGGATTGGTCACTGCTCCCTCTGTAACTAAAGAAGCAACTACATTACCCCCCGCATCAAGAAGTTCCCACAAATCTGGACTCTGATTATTAGCAATATCAGCTGCAAAAAAGTCTACAGTTCCGTCATTAATGGCTGTTGGATCCAAGAAAACAACTGGGAAAAAGAACGCCTCTGGGTCTTGACGGGTAGTTTTGTTAATTCCTGTGGAGAGAGATAAGCCATTAGTTCCAGCGGTAAGATACTCTTGATCCTCAGCAAACAGCTTATCCCCAACTTCTTTATATTGGATTGGGAAAGGTGTCTCAACAGTATCGGGAGCCAAAGCAAAAAAATCTTCAGTAGAAATTTGAGTGCTTGATCCCCCCCCGCTAGGTTCAACTGTGAAGGAGAGTACATAGTTCAAAGTTGTCGGCGTAAGAGTATCAGAAGGTTCATTGAAGACCGCTTCTTCTGAGGTAATTTGGGTTACACGAAAGGTTAGAGCCAGTGCTGATGGTTGGGTAACTCCTAAAACTAAAAAAAATAAACTTCCCAAACGAATAAACTTTTTCATGGTGACCTTGACAATTTTATAACGCTTATTATTCTACCTAAATTCAAAGTTAGGGTTAAACGTTTAACTAAAAAATCGAAATTGCCGATCGCTTAATGGAACTGTAGCTAAAATCTATACTCATACCAAGTCCGTTTTAGAAAGTAGATAATCATATATTAATAATTTCTAAATCTAGTGTTAAATACTGTATTGTAACAGGGTCAGGATTCCCCAAACCCCCCTGAATATATAGCTAGTCTATTTGAATCGTGAACATACTTGTTGAGAGGAGGGAACGGGGAATAGGAAATTTTCATAACTCATTTAAACTAGCTATATTCTTATAACTAAATATTCCAGTTAAGTTAAATCTTTTTTTCTTGATAATAATCCAAGACCCAGAGTTACAGCTAAACTAAGTAAGCTAGTTGGCTCAGGAATCTCTTGAGACTTTACTTGATTTTCAAAAGCAATGGACTCAATATTAGAAGAAATAAAAGCATAATCGGTTCTTGGTCGGTTATCAACTGTATTACTCGGGTCGGCTATTGAGATTCTCATACTAGCGACTGAACTAGCATTTGAAGCTGTAAGTCCAACAAAATCTGATAGCTCAACGGCTAAACCCGATAAATCTCGATTATCAAAGTTTAGTACCTGGTTGTCGCTGTTCCTAAACCGCTCTAAATTTTGAGTTCCTAATCGAGTCCAGTCTGGGTTAGTTGGATTGGTACTTGTCCCTTCTGTAACTAGAGAAGCAACTACATTACCACCCGCATCAAGAAGTTCCCACAAATCTGGACTCTGATTTTGAGCAATATCAGCTGCAAAAAAGTCCACAACTCCATCATTAATGGCTGTTGGATTCAAGAAAACAACTGGGAAAAAGAAGGCTTCTGAATCCTGAGCAGTCGTTTTGTTAATTCCTGTTGAGAGGGATAAGCCATTAGTTCCAGCGGTAAGATAGTCTTCATCATTAGCAAACAACTTACCCCCAACCCCTTTATATTGAATTGGGAAAGGTGTATCAACAGTATCGGGTGCCAAAGCGAAAAAATCTTCGGTAGAAACTTGAGTGCTTGGTCCTCCCCCACTGGGTTCAACTGTGAAGGAGAGTACATTATTTAAAGTTGTTGGTGTAAGAGTATCAGAAGGTGCATTGAAGACCGCTTCTTCTGAAGTGATTTGGGTTACTCTAAAGGTTAGAGCAAGTGCTGATTGTTGGGTAACTCCTAAAACTAAAAAAAATAAACTTCCCAAAGGAATAAATCTTTTCATTATAACCTCGATAATTCCATAATATTTATTATTCTTCCCAAATTCACAGTTCAAATTAAACATTGAACTGAACAATCGAAATTGTCGATCGCTTAATGGGACTGTAGCTAGAATCTAGACTCAATCTTGCCCCAATATAGGCAGGATGAGTTTTTTAGGTTGATAATAATCACATTTTGACTGTGATCCATGTTATTGAAGCTCAGAAAGAAAGCGAAGATAATTATTAGAGGATTCAAAAAGCGGGTGCATACAACAGCAACGGGTTATTTATTGTTTTTGACAGTAAGTAGCCCTTTTTTTGGCTAATTTTTTAGGTTGATAATAATCACATTTTCCCTGTGATCCATGTTATTGAAGCTAAGAAAGAAACCGAAGATAATTAGTAGAGGATTCAAAAAGCGGGTGCATACAACAGCAAGGGGTTATTTATTGTTTTTGACAGTAAATAACCCTTTTTTTTCGTGCTGCTATATTATCTTCTGTCTATTCCAAAGGACTGTTATCACCACAAACCTGTTGTAAGGTTCCCACAAATTCAGGATAAGAAATAGCAGCCGCTTCCGCACGGTTAATAATCGTTTTTCCCTTAGCAGTTAACGCTGCGATCGCTAAACTCATAGCAATACGATGATCGGTATAACTATCAACTTCTGCACCAGTTAAAGGGGTTCCTCCCATAATTTCTAACCCGTCGGGTAATTCAGTGATATTCGCTCCCATTTTAGTTAATTCTGAAGCTATCACCGCCAAGCGATCGCTTTCTTTAACTCTTAATTCTGCTGCATCTTTAATAACTGTTTTCCCTGTGGCAAAAATAGCAGCAACGGCTAAAATAGGAACTTCATCAATGAGACGAGGAATCATATTCCCTGCGATTGTACACCCTTTTAACTGACAAGATTTAACCCGTAAATCTGCTACTGGTTCCCCTGTTATCACCCGTTTATTTTCTAGGGTAATATCTGCACCCATCATTTCTAATGCTTCTAAAATACCGGTTCTGGTGGGGTTAATACCGACATTTTCGATTAATAATTCTGATCCCTCAACAATAGAAGCAGCCACTAACCAAAAGGCTGCTGAACTAATATCCCCTGGAACAATTACTGTTTGACCCGTTAGTTGAGGATGTCCATTTATCGTAACACTATGGGTTTCAGAATCAACTTCTAAGGTTGCGCCGAAAGCTTGCAACATCCGTTCGCTGTGATCACGGGATAAAGCGGGTTCGGTGACGGTTGTTTTCCCTTCTGTCATTAACCCGGCGAGTAGAATACAAGACTTAACTTGGGCTGAAGCAATGGGAGAATGGTAATGGATGGGTTTAAGGGTTTGTCCTTTGATGGCTAAGGGGGCTAAACTGTTATTGTTGCGTCCCCATATTTGCGCCCCCATTTCTTGTAGCGGTTTGATAACACGGGACATGGGACGCGATCGCAAGGAACTATCTCCTGTGACACAAAAAAGGCGATCGCTATGGGATGCTAATAACCCTAACATCAAGCGCATAGTTGTGCCAGAGTTTCCTGCATTTAGCACGTCTAGGGGTTCTTGCAACTGTCCTAACCCAATTCCTTCTACAGTAACTTTTTGGCTGTTTAAGGGGGATATTTTCGCCCCCATAGCACGGAAACACTCGGCGGTACTACGGGGATCTTCTCCTAATAATAACCCTTCAATGATTGTTTCTCCTTCTGCGATCGCTCCTAACATCAATGCGCGATGAGAAATGGACTTATCCCCAGGTATTTGTAGGGTTCCCTGTAAGGATAGTCCTGTGTTTGGAGGTGTAATGGTTAAAATTTGTTGATTTTCTACGCTTTGGAGGTTAATAATCGATTTAGACATAGGTTAGAATTCAGGAGTTAAGCAGTTAGACAGGAAAGATACTGACTTGACACTCTCCCGTTAAGCTAAGGCTGTAACGGGAGATTCTTGGTTCATAGAAACCTGCTGTTTAATACAAGTATTAACGAGTCTTACAGTCTCTCCACAAGCTTGAAA
>JAAUYI010006116.1_pt1 | contig 12237 bp, 14 predicted proteins | sample 7278041 | NCBI WGS metagenome assembly JAAUYI01 (sample SAMN14350216, study PRJNA611818) | marine sediment metagenome | isolation source: surface marine sediment (0.6m) | place: French Polynesia: Moorea | collected 2018-08
CTGTCAATTTTGAAATGATGGGTTGAGATGAGACAAGGCGGACAAGGAAGACAAGGGGACAAGGGAGAGAATTGAATGAAACTCATCCCTCAAATTAATCTTGACGAAGTAGTACTAGTAAGTAGAATTTGGTATGTTTGGAAGAAACAAAGACTTGACTCTCCAGTTGACTAGAGAGTTTATCCTTAATTTATGGCGTGACTAGGGAGATTAATTAAAATAACGCTTATGAATAAGTCTTTCAAACAATGGTTTTTGCTGCTAATTCCTGTTGCCACTTTAAGTTTAATTGGAGCATTTTACTTAACTTCAGCAAGAGGAGATAGTGAAGCACTAAACAATTCTTCTATAGTTACAGATAGTTCTGAAAACGTTTCCTATGTTAGTGTGTGGGATCGAGAAACAGAACCATCTTATTCAGGAACACTAGATATGACTGTGTATCGTAGTCCAACTTGTGGTTGTTGTGGAGTTTGGGTGGAACACGCTCAAAAACATGGTTTTAAGATTAAAGATATTAAAACTGAAGAGATAGAAACAATCAAACAAAAACATAATATACCTCCAGAATTAGCGTCCTGTCATACCACGATTATCGATGGTTACGTTATGGAAGGGCATATTCCCGCAGACGATATTAAGCGTTTTCTGCAACAAGAACCTAAATTAGCGGGGTTAGCTGTGCCTGGAATGCCCATAGGAACACCAGGCATGGAAGCAAGAGATATAAAACAACCATTTCAGATATTAGCCTTTAATGACCAGGGTGAAGTGGAAGTATTTAAAGAATATCAATCTTACTAACACCGAATAATTTTTATCATGGTTAAATTTAACCGTCGCCAGTTTATAACTTTGAGTGCTGCTGGTGCGGGAGTAGCTTTAATTGGCAATTGGGTACGGCAAAAAACTATTTCTAGTCAACCTTTGCCAACACCATCGATCGATCTTTTGCCTTTATATCAAAGTAGTGAAGGGTTATTGGAATTAGATTTAGAAGCTAGGGAAAGTCTGGTAAATTTAGGTAAACAACAGGCATATCTGTTAACTTACAACGGGCAAATTCCTGCACCCCGTCTAGAAGCCAAACCAGGGGATCAAGTGCGGATTCACTTTACTAATAATCTGTCTCAACCGACAAATATTCACTATCATGGGTTACATATTCCGATTACAGGTAATGCAGATAATGTATTTCTCAAGATCGAACCAGGAAAACAACTAACCTATGAATTTCAAATTCCCTCCAATCATCCATCGGGGACATTTTGGTATCATCCTCACCTCCATGGTTTAGTGGCAGAACAGCTATTTGGTGGGTTGGCGGGTTTATTTATCGTGCGGGGTGAGTTAGACGAAATTCCCGAAATTAAAGCAGCTAAAGAAGAATTTTTAGTGTTGCAAGACTTTTCTATTGACGAAAGAGGCAGACTTTTATCCTCAAGGCATATGTCCCTGATGATGGGACGAGAAGGAGATACAATTGCTGTAAATGGGCAAATAAATCCTAGTTTTTCTTTACCAGAGAAAGGGTTACTGCGTTTGCGGATTCTGAATGGGTCTACTTCCCGTTTTTATCGATTAGCTTTAGAAGATCATTCTTTTTATCAGATTGCTACCGATGGTCATGGGTTGAACGAACCAATAGAAGTTAAGGAATTACTTCTAACACCAGGACAAAGAGCCGATGTTTTAATTAGAGGAGAGCGAGAATCAGGAAAATATTCCTTGCTCAATTTACCTTACAACAGAGGTAGCATGGGTATGATGGGAAGAGGTATGATGGGTCGAAATAACCAAGATGCAACAAGAGTTTTAGCCACGATCGATTACGAATCTGCTGAAGAATCTCTATCTTTACCCACAAAGCTTACTTCTATCTCTACATTACCCCAACCTCAGGTCTTAAGAAGATTTGAACTCAATCACGGTATGAATCCTTCTGTAGGTATGGCTTTTCTTATTAATGGCGAACCTTATCAGAGCAATCGCCTTGATACCGAAGTAAAATTAAATACTGTAGAAGATTGGGAAATTATTAATACGGGAGTAATGGATCATCCGTTCCATGTTCACGGCAATGCTTTTCAAGTTATTAGTCGTAACGGCAAACCAGAATCATTATCTGCTTGGCAAGATACCATACTTGTACCTAGAGGCGAAAGCGTCCGTATCCGTATTCCTTTTCGCGATTTTGCGGGGAAAACTGTATATCATTGTCACATTCTCGATCACGAAGATTTGGGCATGATGGGTAATTTAGTAATTAAAGCGTAATAATTGATAATTGATAATTGATAATTAATTAAATTATGATTCGTTTAATAGGTATTGCTCAGTTTATTATCGGCTTTATGATTGGAGTTGCCGTTATAGCGGGGGTTTCTGCAACTGCTGGATATTACTACATAAGCAGAATGGCAGATTCTCCTCCTAAACCAACTTTTGTTGAAGAAGATGAACAACCCCTAAATGAACAACCCATAGTAGAGGCAGAAGTCCAAGAAGATATTACTGCTACAGCTACTCCAGAAGTTATTACTGAAGCAGAACCTGAGCCTGAGCCTGAACCTGAACCCGAGCCCGAGCCCGAGCCCGAACCTGTATTGCCACCCAACGCTTACAAAGCTCGTGTTACTTGGCCTGAAGGATTGAGCTTACGAGCAGAACCAAGTGTAAATTCCGATCGCGTTGGTGGTATTGGTTTTAATGCAGAAATTATCATTCTTAGAGACAGCAGCGATCGCAGATGGCAAAGAGTTCGTCTTCCTTGGAATCAACAAGAAGGTTGGGTAAAAGCGGGAAATATCAAAAGGGTGAATTAGACTTCTCGCTTGAATCTTAACTGATCGGGAAAGACAAGGAGAAACTGACGGTTCACTCAAAGTTTTGATGGAAATTTACTTTGGCAAAAAGTGTATTCATAAAGCGTATTTGAACTAATATTGAGATATTATAAAGAAATTATCCTTAATTACTACTGCCTGACCACGGATGAAATTATTGAGGTAAACCTCGGCAATTCGTTTTAGCAAGTGTTTTTTGCTCTTTTTGTCCAAAAAAATCAAAGAAATGGATAACTAGTTACCATGTATCTCCAAGATCTGATTGCTCAAATTCAATCTCAGCTAGAAGAGTTAGCTAATCAGGAAACAATAAATCAGAAAGAACAGAAAGTAACAAATCAGCGAATCAAAACCTTGGAAACAGAAATAAAAGAGCAATATCATCGTCAAAGTAAACTAGATAACGAAGCTATTCAACTGTATATTCAAGGAGAGTACCTTAAAACAAAATTAGAGAAATTAACTAAAATTGCTGCCTTATCTCAAGAATTTCGGGATTTACACGCTGAGTGCCAAGATAATCAGGAACTATTAGAGACTTTATATGCTTCGATCTCACGATTAGAAGAAGAAGAATCTATACATATCGATCCTCAGACGATACTAAATGAAGATCGACAATCAATTGATGATGATTCTTTGAAGGCAAAAAATGGCGATCGCTCAGAGGTTGATTCCCAAACTGTTTTCGAGAGCTTAAATACACCGTCTCCTCAAGCTAGCATAGCCGATCCCCCTCAAAAACAGAAAGAAGAAGCACAACAAGAGAAACACAATCAAGATGAACCGAATATATTAACTTTGCAACAAATCAAAACTGCCTTACCAAATGCTGAATTAATCTACAAGAAATTGATTGTTCGTAATTTAGAAAAATACCGAACTTATCACAACTTGATTATTGATGAGCTCGACGTAATTTGGTGTTCTGTTGCTTTTATTGCTTTTGGACGTGTTGCTTATCGCCAATTAAGTTTTAAGCATCACCCAGATTTAAATGGTTCACAGGAGGCGATGCAGTTAATTAATACTGCTTGGGAAATTTCTGAAGAATATCTCGCTGATACAGTTAATAGTAATCACTAGATTTGTCTTGAAAATAGGAGTTCAGGAGTTCAGAATTAATCTATTTTCGTCTTCTTTCAAGAAGACGTGGGTAATGGCATAACTCTGGAAATGTTATCTATTCCTGGATGTCAATTCTTAATCGTAAGAGAAGACTAGGAAATAGAAAGACTAGTTCAAAAATCGAATTGGGTGTATGTGTTTCGCCCTTAGAACTACATGAAATTTTACACTCTCTATCCTCTTGTCCTTGGAGAATTTTCTTCATTTCTCTTGACTTTTAAGACAATTGCTAATCATGCGATCATGCTGGAATCAAGGAACAAAACTGACCGTTTAAGGTCAAGTCTTTTAGCCTAACTAAATAGAGTAGATATTTAACAAAAAATCCACCTAATACTGCCCAAAAATTTAGCTAGTTATTGATTTACTATATCTATTTAATCTCTGCGTAACATATTATTAGAATTGATACCATGAAAATATCGTCTAAATCGACTACAGCAACCACAGCTTTGTTATTGATTATTGGCTTCTTAAATATTATTTTAGGTACTGAAAAAGTCGCTGCTAGACCTGATAAATGTGAGCAAATTAGGCAAGTGCGCCGTCTAGCCTTTCAAGAAAATTTGGATGGAAGCAATCTTGCTAGTTTAGAACGTATTTTTTGTGGAGGGAATAGAGATAACAGATCTCACAATTCAGAAATCAATTTTCCGCCTAATAATGCTTCAACAGATTGTGTCAAATTGACAGCAATGAAGAGATTTGCCCAACTGACGAAAAACAATAGCAATCTTATTCGTATAATTAGAGGTCAACAACGAATAAATTGTCAATTTGCTCAAAAAGATTCGTCTGTTAGTTGGAATTGGAGTAATGGAGAGGAGGCTAAATGGGGCTCAACTTGGTATTATCCTAATGGACAGAAGGCTGCTGAACGTAATTCGGATTGGTATTACCCTAATGGACAGCATGCTAAATGGGGCTCAACTTGGTATTACCCTAATGGACAGCATGCTAAATCACATAATTTAATGGGTTGGGCTTGTGGAATAGTGAGTAGAAAACAATGTATGCAAGCTGCAACAAGAGTGCAGCAAACCAAGGGATTTTGGCAGGAAATAGAAATACTTGAGTTATCTTGGCAAGCTTATCAAATGAATCAATCTCGCCCATAATACTAAAATCTTGTACATCATTATGTAATCGACTATTAACTTTAGCCAAAGTAAAGCAAGATTGAGACTTATTGCTATGTATTTTACGACCATAAAAATAAGTGCGATCTCTCTAACTATCAAAAATTATTTGACTTTCAAGACAATCGCTACTAAGTCTCTCGTTACTTTTGAGCGTGAGGGGTGGCGAGGTTTCCTCGTCATACCCAATCATGCTGTTGAGAATTGGTATAAGTAGAAAGATTCTCCCCTGTGCTATTGTCCCCCTTGTCTTAATTTCAAGCTTAAATGTAAAAAGTCTATCCTTGTGAGATTATGTCCCCCCTCATCAGAACTTTATCACCAGAGACGATCGCGCTAATTGCTGCTGGTGAGGTTATTGATTCTCTAGCTGCGGTAGTACGGGAGTTAGTAGAAAACGCTTTAGATGCAGGAGCAACCAGAATCACCGTTTCTCTGATACCAGAATTGTGGTGGGTACAAGTAACAGATAATGGTAAGGGTATGTCCTTAGAAGACCTAGAAATTTGTGCTTCGCCCCATAGTACTAGTAAGATTAGCGATCGACAAGACTTATGGCAAATCAAAAGTTTAGGATTTCGGGGGGAGGCACTTCATAGTATTGCCCAGGTTGCAGATCTAGAAATTTTGAGTCGTCCCCGCATTCCCACCGATGAAATTGGTTGGCGTGTTATTTACCTCTCAGGAAAAGTAATAACCAAAGAAGTAGTAGCGATCGCCCCTGGAACAATTGTGACGGTAGCTAATCTGTTTGGTAGAATGCCCGTGCGTCGTCGAGGATTACCTATCCTCCCTCAGCAATTAAAATCTGTGCAAAGTGTGATTCAAAATCTAGCATTGTGTCATCCCCAGGTTACTTGGCAAGTAAAGCAAAATCAAAAACTTTGGTTTCAGATTAGCCCTGGTATAAATTCTCAGAAAATATTACCCCAAATTTTGCCCAGAGTTAATGTAGGTGATTTGCAGTATCTTAAGTTAGATTTAGATACGCATGATACTGAAGAATGTACAGATACAGAATCTAGTGATATAGACACAAAGAAAGCACAAAACTTACCATCAACACAATTAGAATTAATTATCGGTTTACCCGATCGCTGTCATCGTCATCGGGCTGATTGGGTAAAAGTCGCAGTAAACGGGCGTATTGTCCATCTACCAGAATTGGAACAGACTATGATTAAGGGGATGGCAAGAACTCTTCCCCGCGATCGCTATCCTCTTTGTTTTCTCCATCTCCATACTGCTTCAACTCAAGTAGATTGGAATCGTCATCCTGCTAAAAGTGAAATATACCTCCATTCTCTTACTTATTGGCAAGAACAAGTAGATCGAGCGATCGAGCAAATTTTGCGCTTAAATATAGAAACCCTTCCTGCTGCGGTAGGCGATCGACGAATTGGAAAATTACTTAAGGTAGCCGAAGAACAAGGTAAATATCAGCTTGAAGGAGATTCTTCTTCTGAGCAAAAATCTAGTAATGAAGTTGGTTTAATTCAACTAAAAGCAGTTGCTCAAGTAAATAAAACTTATATAGTTGCCGAACACACTTCTGGTTTGTGGTTGGTAGAACAACATATTGCTCACGAACGAATATTATACGAACAATTACAAGATGACTGGCAATTAATTTCTTTGGAAACGCCCCTTATCCTTAATAATCTAACTTCTACCCAGTTAGAACAACTCCAAAGATTAGATATAGAGATAGAACCTTTTGGCGAAGGATTATGGGCAGCAAGAAACGCTCCAGCTATGCTAGCGGAAAGAGAAGACTGTATCGATGCCCTAATGGAACTCAGTTACGGTGGAGATTTACAATCTGCTCAAGTAGCAACTGCTTGTCGTAGTGCGATCCGTAATGGTACACCTCTAGAACTACCTCAGATGCAAAACTTGCTCGATCGATGGAAAATCACCCGTAATCCTCGTACTTGTCCCCATGGTAGACCAATTTATCTATCCTTAGAAGAATCGGCATTAGCTCGGTTTTTCCGTCGTCACTGGGTTATTGGCAAAAGTCACGGTATTTAAGAGGTAGCTGTTAGCTATTAGCTATTAGCTTTTTAAGGAGAAATTGCTTCTTTGTGCGAAGAAGATAAAGATTTAGCTTCAACAAAAATTTGCTTAATTTCTGGATGTTCTTGGCGAATTTGCTTTTCTAATCTTTCTATTGCTACGGCTAGCTTTTCTGTGGAAAGATTTGGCTGAAATTGAATTTCTAAATTTAGTAATACTTCTTGGGGACTAAAGTATAAAGTAAGAACACGGATTACTTTTTCCACTGCTGGATCGGTTTGAGTAATATTTTTGATAGAAGCTACTGTTTGCGGATCTGCACCTTCGCCGATTAATAGTCCTTTGCTCTCGTAAACTAAAAATATTGCTACGGCAGCTAAGATAACACCAATAATGATCGAGGCAACACCGTCTAAATAGAGATTATTGAGTAAATGTCCAAAAAAGATACCAGCAAAAGCGATCGCTAAACCTAAGAGAGCAGCAGAATCTTCTAGTAAAATAGTAAAAATAGTTGGGTCTTTACTAGAGCGTATTGCTTGCCAAATATTCTCTTCACTTTTAGTAGCTATGAGTTCCTTGAGGGCAACAGTCCAAGAATAACCTTCAAAGAATACAGCTAACCCCAATACAACATAATTCCAGAAAGGGTCCTCTAAAGGTACAGGGTGAATAAGATGATTAATGCCTTCATAAATCGACATTCCCCCACCAATGGCGAAAATGAACAGGGCTACAATTAGCGTCCAGAAATATAGCTCTTGTCCATAACCAAAGGGATGACTTTCATCTGCTGGTTTTTGACTGAGCCGAATTCCCAAAAGCAAAAGTAGTTCATTCCCTGTATCTACTGTTGAATGAATGCCCTCTGAGAGCATTGCCGAACTACCTGTAATTACTGCTGCTATAAACTTAATAATAGCGATCGCCAAATTAGCTATAATCGCTGCTAGAATTGTCTTTTTGACCGAGCCAGAAGCCATTCTTTTTTCCTAAAAAACTCAACTGCTTCTCTATTGTCTCGTTTATTTAATAGAACAAAAAGCTATTCTGGGTTTGTTTGTAGGCGCAAGCGATCGCACTTAATATGATCTGAGAGGATAGAACTAGCCATATAGCCAGTATGAATTTCTAACTCAGCAGAGGGAGTTGCTTCAAATAACAGACGCTGCCCAGGAAATACTACTCGTTCAAAATACCAATCAGGAATATTCGTAATACGAGCAACTTGTATTTGATTTGTATGATTTGTATAGTAACAAAGGATTTTTGGCGAATTATTAATTAGAGCGACCATAATAATTAAATTTAAAAGAATATGTAAAAACTACTAGTAAAAAGTTGGTTACCTTTAAGAGAGATTAAAACTATTCTTAGTATACTTCTATCTATTTATTTGTTTCATTCCTCTTAAGAAAAAATCAAGTAACTATGACAATCAATTCAAATGCATGATGTTACTTGACCAGAGAAGATAAGTTTTGTAAACCCAAATAATACTGGTAATTGTGGCTTACATCATCTTAATTTCAGCTTCCTGCATCAAAATAATTGTTTCGCTGCCGATTCTACCTACTTCTGGCTCTTTTCCTAAAGGCATTTCCACAGCATACATCCATTTTCCTGAATCTGTAAAACAAGAGACAATTTTACCCATTCCTCCTAAAAAATGTACTTGCTGAAAAGGCAGAAACTTTGGCTGAGTTTGATTATTTTCTGAGAGTGTAGTCATCATCTGTTTACCTCAACAAACAATCTAAATTGGCTAGAAATACTATTTACAATTTAGTTAAACTCTTGAAGTTGAGAGTAAAGTAGTGATGAAGATCGCAGATGATTGGATAAAGAATAAGTAAACTTATTGCAAAGATCTAAGTAAAAGCAGATATTAGGGGCTTTTAGCTGCTGTAACTTTCTGGGAAGCTAAAAACTGTCGTAATCTAATTAAACTCAGAGTCTGACCTAAATTTAAAGGCAGTAAAGAAATACCTTCAAGACGAGACTGAATCCATCCATCTCCCCAATACCACTCATGATAACCATCAATACCCTTACTTAAAAGTAAACGTAGACAGTTATTATTGGCAATTTGTACCTCATGGGCAATTTCTACGAATCCTAAAGAAGTAGTAAAGGTGACTCCTGTTTGTAGCTTTTCTGGCAAGCCTGAAGAAAACTTAGCAAGCTCCATCCATTTACTCAAATTATCAGTCTGGAGTAAACTGTCGCGAATTGTTTGTTCGTTGGCTTCTACTTCAATACGTAAATGGCTTTGTTGGAAAGTTCCTAACATATACAGTAAAAATATTGATCTCTCTATGCCCAATGTAAAACATTTGCTTGGTTGTTGTGCTGTCTAGTTAAATCTATTCGGTAAGATTTATTTTCTGGCGATCGAGCTAAAATCGAGACGTAAAAAGCTGCTAACTTATTTTATGGTCAAAGTAAGTATTTGTATTCCTACTTATAATCGTGCTGACTATCTAAGCTATGCGATCGCTAGTGTTGAACAACAGACTTATAATGATTGGGAATTAATTGTTTGCGATGACGGTTCAAAAGATAATACTTCAGAAGTAATGCATTCTAAGAGTAGCGATGCTCGTATTCGTTATGTTCAACATCCTCAAAATATTGGACGTAGCCGTAATATGAGTTCTGGTTTCGATGCTGCGGTAGGAGATTACTTTATTAAATTTGACGATGATGATGCTCTTACTCCAGAGTTTTTAGCTAAAACCGTAGCTGTGTTAGATACTTATCCAGAAGTTGATTTTGTCTGTAGCGATCATTGGGTTATCAATGCCAAAGGAGAAAGAGACGAGGCAGCAACTAAGGAAAATTCAGCTAAATGGGGGAAAGATAAGCTAGAAGCAGCCATAATTCCCGATCTAATTAGAGAAACATTTGTCAAACAAAGCTTACAGGTAGGTTCAACCTTATTTCGTCGTAGTTGTTTACAGCAAGTAGACTATATGCGTCCCCAAGCAGATGGCTGTGAAGATTTTGATTTATTAGTACGTTTAGCATTAGCTGGATATCAAGGCTATTTTTTACCAGAATTGTTAATGGAATACCGTTTCCACGGTGGACAAACTAGCTTACAACAAGATATTCATTTTCTTTCTGCTAAAGCATTTTGTATTGACAGTTATCGTTTTCCCGATTCTGAGATTGAACAATTGAGACAAAAGAAACTAGGTGAAGTTCAACAGATTTTAGGATTAAGACTAATTGAAAAAGGAGAAAGCAGCAAAGGAAGAGCAATTCTCAAAGAATCCAAACAAATATTAGGTAATTCTTCTCGTACCAATGTAAGCCTTATTTTGTCCTATTTACCTCTTAGTTGGCGAAAATTGGTTTTAGATCTTTTTCGTCGTAGTCGCCCTCAAAATTATTCTGCCAGAGTCAGAGAAGTAAAACAGAAAACATAAAAGGTGTAACGATTTAATCAGATAATATTGTTCAAAAGTTAATTTTGCTACAAAAGTTAACTTTAATAAGTGAGATGCTTGAGTAGAAATTTGGCTCACGACAACATGGACAATCCCTCATCTTTATTACTGCCTGCTTTATTGGGTTTAATCGCAGGTATTGGTCATGGAATTAGCTCCCATTACCAAGAACTTCCATTTTCCTTGGCTGAACAATTTCTCCAGTCTTCTGCTGCGATCGAGCAGTCTTTCTATGAATAAAGCTCTTTACTATTAGTTTTATATATCTGCGAATATACCTCTGTCTAAAAGAATTGGTAAACTTTTGTGGTTTTAATTAAGTTTTTATAAAAAGTATCTAATGATACTATTTTTTTTGGGATGATTTAGAGTGAAGTTAAGTAATTTTAGAGGCTTCACTAATATTATGCAATTAAATACATCTACCCAAGTATCTAGTCTAGAGAAAGTTATCGGATTTTCTCTAGCAGCTTTTTCCATGTTCGTTGTTGGTTATACTGCGACCCGTGTATATTTCAGCCTACCCCAAAGCCAAACTAGTATAACTGAAACGAATGTTATTCCTCATCAAGCTTCCTTATGGAGTGAACTTGGTCGTTGACTTTTACGATCCGAATACAGAAAAAGCTATATCAATACTGAAAAATACGTTATAGTCTATGGAGATCAAAAGCTAATTCGCTCTTAATGAATGGGATTTATAGTCTCTGGAAATTCTCGCGTCCTCACACAATTATTGGAACTAGTTTAAGTGTTATTGCTCTTTATGCGATCGCCATAGCAACTACAGATAGCACCTTAACTTGGATAAGCTTAGAGCAAATGCTAGCAGTTTGGCTTGCTTGTCTGGGTGGTAATGTTTATATTGTTGGATTAAATCAACTGTGGGACATAGAGATCGATCGAATTAATAAACCTCATCTTCCTCTAGCTGCGGGAGAGTTTTCTTTACAGCAAGGAAAATGGATTGTCGGTGTTGCCGGAGTACTTGCCATTACCGTAGCAGGATTATCAGGGATGTGGTTACTTGCCACTGTAGCAATCAGTTTATTTCTTGGTACAGCTTATTCTTTGCCACCAACCCGTTTAAAAAGATTTCCCCTGTTAGCTGCTTTTTGTATCTTCACAGTCAGAGGTATTGTAGTTAACCTGGGGTTATTTTTACACTTTAGTCAAAAACTAATAGGTAAAGAGTTTCTCAATCCTTATGTTTGGACACTAACTTTATTTATTCTGCTTTTTACTATAGCGATCGCAATCTTTAAAGATGTCCCCGATCTCGAAGGAGATAAAGTTTACAACATTAATACTTTTACTATCATCTTAGGAAAATCTGCTGTATTTAATATTTCCCGTGGGTTAATCACGATTTGTTATCTGGGAATGGTTTATACAGGCATTTTTTGGTTGAATTCTTTCAATTCAGGCTTTTTTATTAGTTACCATTTAATCTTGCTAAGCTTACTTTGGTGGCGTAGTCAAAGGGTTGATTTGGAACAAAAAAAAGCGATCGCCAGTTTTTACCAATTTATTTGGAAACTATTTTTTTTAGAATATTTACTCTTTCCCCTAGCTTGCTTTGTTAAGTATTAATAAACTGAGATTGCTTGAGCGTAAAGTTATACAGACGTGATAAAAAACGCATCTATA
>JAAUYI010019848.1_pt1 | contig 12227 bp, 8 predicted proteins | sample 7278041 | NCBI WGS metagenome assembly JAAUYI01 (sample SAMN14350216, study PRJNA611818) | marine sediment metagenome | isolation source: surface marine sediment (0.6m) | place: French Polynesia: Moorea | collected 2018-08
TTAAAATGGCTCTTACCTTCACAACGGTCAAATATACTGGTACCAATTCTTTACATTAATGAAAGGGATTTATGGTGACTCTTCAAACTTCACAGTGTCATGTGATAGAGCAGAGTAGGCATGCTCAGATCAAGAGTGGAGCCTTCCTTATCATGTAGAAATCACTGGCAGACAAACCCAAGCTGCAGCATACATGCCCTAAATATATGCTGATATTAAAGCTTCTACAATCTGTCATGTGACATATTGATGATCAATATAAATAGTAGGGGATGATTTTTATCTGGGTTTTAGTATCATGTTACTCTGAGACTACTTGGAATGATACTAATCAGCTGCTGAAATTCGGATAGTGATTTGTCTGTGCTAATATGTTTATCATCAATCGTTGAAATTAGTTATTACTGAATATACTCAGTGCAAGTCATTAAGTGCAGCAATATTAAATTGAACACTTATCGTATATCCTAAAACAAAACAGTATACGAGAACCTGTAATTACATAGTAGACTATACTTTTAATATATGATTCCATGGTAAATACTGCCTATAAAATAATGATTAGAGGATAGTAAAATTAGTATAGATGGAAAATTGACATTTACAGCCAATATAGGTATATGTAGTGATAAGCTGAATCTTTTTGTTAGAGTCATTGTACGATGGTTAGTTATGAAGCTTACAAAATGATACATCAACAATACACAAATCACGTTTCATTCCCAAATGTGGTCAGGCATTGACCCCAATTTTTCTATACTTTTAGGGTGCCTGACACATGATCAAAACAATAATTGTCATTCCCCAAAGGTTTCATTTTTATTTCCATTTTGGGTAAGGTATTTAAGTAACATTTATACCTCATTCCCAGGAATGAGGCAGTCATCTCAGATTTATCCATTCAGTTGACCGATCTCAAAGAAAAGTGCTTTTCATGTGACTGATTGAAATATAGTCTGTTTACTGTTGGAGTATCTTACCCGATATACTGAGTGTGTGTATTTCATGCAGATGACCTGACCTACTTAAGTTGACCCACTTTTACTACATGGCAGACGCTGGTATCTGTACACTTTTATCTATATGGGTAGCATACAGTTTTGATACTACGCTAGTAATGTGTCTGTGTAATGAGGCTTATCATGCAATGACAACAGAATGTTTTACAAGCATGAAAACTTGACCTCGGTTAGCGAGACCTAATGAATACCCCATTGGCAGGTAGCTTCATGGCGATAATTTGCAATAGCATTTTATTTGAATTGTGGTAATTGAACTTCATATAAAAGCCAATTTGTCAATATATTCACTATTGCAACAGAAAAATGTATAGCTATGTTCCAGCAATTAAGAACCAACATATGCATTTTTGTGTCGGAGCGTAATTTAACGATGCATGCGTAATTTTTGTCTGAATTGAAATAATTGGCCACATCATGTTTCTCATCTGGATACGCCAGTAATTGGTCATGTTGAAGGTAAAAGTATTAAACATTGCAAATAAGTAAAATCAGATATAAATCTAAAAAAAGAACAATAAAATTCTTGAACTAGGCTAACGTCAAAGCTTATACTCTCCCCATTTATACTTTCTTATGTGAATCTCATTTTGTATTGAAAAAAAAACCCAGATATACTCTTCATTGCACAGATTTGTCTCTCAGCTGACAAAATGCCAGGTCTTACCAATATTTCTCTGGATTTTGATCAAATAACTTGCCACAAGCACGAAAGGCCTTGATGACATGAGGACGCCTCAACTGATCCTTCAAGTCCAATATGGCTGCCTGACCTGTTCCTGGGCATGAAGCATCTTTTTCAAATAAGTGCCTGACCCAATGTGGGCTAAAGGGATGACATTTTTTGGGTGTGACGAGTATTTTTTCTCTTTATCATGTGTCAGGCACCTTAACATTAACCAAAATAGGGCTAAGTGCCTGACCCTTGATGGGCTAGAGCCGCAAATTTTATGGGCATGATGAGAAATATCTCCCAGGCACATTTTTGTGTGGAGTTGAGGGGTCTTCATGACATTCGTTCATCTTTGAAAAATTGTTTTATGATCAATGTTTATACACATGAATGTTTTGGATTGATTCACTTTCACATGCTACACATTGAATGCTAAAGGCAAGATGCTGATTGCTGTCCAAAGCGATGACAATTGTTGAATTGGTGGTTAGCAGCTCTTATCTACTGTATTTCCTGTTTGATGGTTTGGGCAAAGCTTCAAGCGTTTTGAACCTGCTTTATCCTTTCTAGAAGAATATTGACATAATATTTGGAGCATGATTTCTTGATCAAATATATCATGTATGGTTGTGGTCATTTACTAATACCGATATCTCTGAGTCTGGGGCCAGCTGATCTTACATAAGTGTACTTTGGTTGACAACCTGGCTTGCAAGGGTAATATAGATTTTCAGCCGATAAATCAGTGGGATGCCCATGTGGCAGAGTGTTTTGTTTTTCGTGAATGGGCTTCACAGCTATTCAAACACTATGGATGCTGCCCTTATGAAAAAACGACCCACATATTCAAGTTGGAAGTACAAAACAGAAGACCGCATTTTGCTGAAATCACAATATTTATTTCTTTTATATTTTTGTGCAATTATCCCAATTAATCAAATTGGAATTAATACATATCGAGAGGAAATTGATTCATCTGGAGGTTTGAATAATTAGTGGTAGTGGCTCCAGTAAGTGATCAAAAGCATAAATGTTATGTAGCCCATGTACTGAGCTTCTGTACAATATAGGGTAAACCGGTAAAAATTAAGCATTTTTTCATGCACCAAGATAACATTTGACAGGTTTTCCCTATGTACTCTTCTCAGAATCGTTCCATTTTGTTCTTGGTCCTTTTTTCCCTCTAGGCATTTCAATTTTACCCAATATTACATGCCTAGACCCATATGGGTTTAGTATGAATACTACTGGAGTAATTATTGAATTCAATGGTAATATAAACAAAACAAGATACTGTGTCCCCACATCAGATCCAGACCAGGTAGTTAATGCAGCGAATGCTTGAATTAATAAACATGTCCACCTCACGAGATTATTCACACTTACTATGGTTAGCCTTTGCAGCAATCGTGTATCCTTCACTGACCGTTTTCGGTCTGCATCTTTTCTTGACCTTTCTACATAGTGAACAATCAGTACTGCCATAAGTACAGGTAATATCAATACCATGCTTTCCAATGTAAAAATGGCTGTGTATATTGCCATAGTGCTGAATGGATGAATAATCTGTCCATATGGAAAACACAGATCATTGGCTTCTGCTGGGAACATCAAATGCAAAATTGCCAAAGTTACTGGCCAAGCCAGATATATATCTGACAAATGGTTCACTGTCTCTGCAGTAGATTTCGCCTTGAGAGGGAAATATATTACATTAAACCATATTGATATGATAATAAGAATTGACATAGAGGAGCCAGAAATTGAGAAGGATGCAACTGCATACAGAACCTGGCATTCAGGTCCTTGCAGCCAACTATTTCTCAGCAGAATGAATGACTTGCCATATCTGTGATTATACACCAGGAGCAGTAATGTGTATATTGCAAAGGCAGATTCTATTACAGGAAGATATATCATAGTTCTCTGAGCTCTTTGTTTACTTTTAGACATCATTCTCACAGCGATGGCCAATGCCAGTATATTAGAGAGCAGTACAGTGAGTGATGGTAAGATGGCAAGGGCTGGGATCAGATTGTTGCTGATGAGGTGATTGCAGGAACCATGATAATATGGTGTTTTGGACCTGCAATCAACCCCATGTTGTACAAAACAACAAAGTGCTTGATTACTCGTCAGTACCCTTGAAAAATGTTGAAGATGATTAAATACACCAGGGTCTATATAGGAAATAGGATTATCAGACAAATCAATACTTTTTAAGCTTGGCATTCCTGAAAAGACAAAAGTTGGCAGGTAGGATATAAAATTACTCGACAAATCAAGGTTTTCTCCAGCACACATTCCAGTGAATGCAAATGGTCTAACCTCTTTCAAATGGGATCCACTCACATCTAATCTCTTCAGGCTCTGGAGTCCACTGAAGCCATACCTCATTATTACAACAATGTGGCTCAACTCTAAAGATATCGAATCTATTTTGAGTAGGCCATTAAAAATGCCACCTTTTATCAAATAAATTGGATTTCTTGCCAAAGATATGTGTCTCAAATATTGCAAATTCTGAAATATCCCAGCATTTGGTCTGAAGATTAGATTTCCCGATAGATCAAGCTTCAGCAAACTTGAATATGCATTTAAACCAGGAGAGAGAGATTTAATTGAGTTTTGAGGGAGGCTCAGTGCTTTAATCTTTCCATGATACTGAGGAATACTTGTCAGATTTTGTAAGCTACATGTCAGCGTCAGCCCTATACAAACACAGTGTTCTGGACACTCTGGTAAGTCACACATCCATTCATCATCGTTTGACATTTTGCAATGTACATTCCCATCACAAACTTCAATGGGAGAGACACAGACACTGTCTATGGCACACTTTAATAATCCAGGACATATGAGTTTTTTACATCTCTCTTCTTCTTCACCTGATGGGCAATCGTTCCTCCCATCACATACATATCTGTATGGTATACAATAAGAGTGGTAACATTTGTACATCCCAGGACATTGTTGATAATAACAGTATTGGAGATTTGCATGATATTCATGTACTCCTCTCTGAAATATGCATGCAATGTCAGTTGGCAAAAGATTTTTGAAATTGGATTGAACGATGGTCAGCACTGCGAAGGGTGCATCAATATGATAATGTAAGTCATTAGCATGTGTTCTTAATAGATTGTCAATAACATTGTGATTGACTGTTGAATGATCTATGAAATGTGATTCATCATCCAGCAACCATATTGGATGACATGCACCTGTTTGGCTGTTGTGGTATAGGATGGTGCATTTGCAGTTTGAACTCGAGCAGTTTTTAAAGCAATTACTTGGCTCAGCAGATGCAGGTGACGTCACACATGCTGGTGGGCAATTCTGTTCATCTGAACCATCAGGACAATCACTAACACCATCACACCTGCGGTTGAGCACAATACATGTACCATCATCACACTGTATGTGATTAAATCTGGAACATCCTGATGTCTTGTATGACTCAGAAATCATACCAGATTGGAAAAGTATGTATCTGACTGAGGTGCAGTTACTCCATATTCCAGACACACGCCATCTAGGTGGGTCTCCAGCCCTAGTAGGGTAGGATGTGAAACATTTTTCACCATAGGTTTTTCCTCCTACCCTATTGCGGTTCACATTCTCACTTGACTTTCCCAGGTAAGCAGCCAGTTGGAGATTTACATTATCAACATAACTGAGGTCACAGCAATATGGCACAAGTTGGCACAGTCGTGTCATATAACCCTTACCAATCTGGTATTCATATATCATATCATTGTGAATTTGCATTTCTGCTCTGACATTGAAGCATTTATAAAGTCCATGCTGCAATCTTGTATAGACAGTACAGTCAGATCTGTGGTACCATGTTTGATTTGAAGTGGATGTCAATTCAAGGTATTCACAGTGTCCTTTAATCCTTAGCTGTACTGGACGTTGGGTCTTCAAATCCAATGGCCAAACACGTTTGTCAATCACCCAGTTTCTAAGGTAACGATAGATCAATGCTTTCTCACTTTCTGATTGACTAATTCCAGTGTTAATTCCTGAGTGGAAAGGGCGTGCCTGATCCATGCTGTAATCAATATTATTATTACCTTTGATATTGTCATAAACCCTATAGCAGCGATTTATTATGAAAGTCCAATGGTTTGGGCAGAATTGTTTTGGCATTGACAGATGTGTTGTCTGTTCACTACGTGACCTACTGGAGCTTCCCTGGTGATGTTTATGCTCGCATATTATGAAATCCACTTGATGAATAGCCTCACACTGAGTAGGTATCCAGGGCATGAAATGTACATGGAGGGACTTCAACCACATTACCATACATGGTGGTGTTGCATTCATGTGCACTCCTTGCTTTATCGCGGCAATTATATCAGACCCCCTTGATTGCTTGTTATTGTAAATGTGTACTACATTAGTCAATGCATAATTATCCATTTGGAACCACAAAGGAGCATTCACTGGTTCACCCCTGTGTAACGATTGCTGCAACATCATAATGACAGTAAATAAAGGATACAAATGTTCGTACTGATGTAGGTCGCTTCAATAATCCCAAAAACAAAATCTTCTCAAAACTGACATATGTAGGCATACATGAGACAGATGAGTTTATGATAAGTGGGGAAAATTATCTGTCATCGACCTGACTATCACAGCATATTGGAATTTGGACATCCCAGACCGAAGTGTTTCCAAAAAAGCCAAATCCTGCAGTAGAATGTGACACTTTGAATGCATATTTACATGTCAGGAAATACGCACTGGATGACAGGTCTGGGATCATGGATCTTGAAGGTATAGAAATGGAGTGCGTGGACATCATATTTCAAATTTCGGGTTTGGAGACCATCCTTTGACAAAGCTATGGTCTGACAATGCACAAGCTATTTCCGATGGTGCTAAATGCATTAGGCGTGGGTTGAGTCATTGGCCACTCACCTACAGGTAATATTGCAAAATGTTAAACACATCTTGGTTTAGTCATTTGTGATGTCATAACATCCTAGGTAGTCCTAGATGATTTGAAACATGTTTAAAATCATTCAAGACTACCTGCAACTCGTATCCCATTACCCTCGACTGAATCATGAGTTGTTCATGAGCTTAGAGTATCTGTAGTCGATGGGTCAAGGATTAACCCATGACAAATGAATTTATCACCATCAGAAATAGCTCATGCATCGTCTGTTCAGCTCCTAACCTGTTACAACTTGTTACAACACTGTAGTGGTATATATGACATAGAATTCCACCTACATTGACTTTTGAAAGGACGCCAAGTAGAAAGGTCTTTTCAGATTTTAATGGAATAGAAGGACGAAATAGCATTCTGATGAAGTCCATCTCTTCGTGACTGTCGATCGAAACCAAACTACCATGGATATCCTCACACATATTTTGTGCAGCATTCCATGACATCTGTCCTCCATGTAGAATGGTGTAACATCGATGCTCATTGCAAAGTGGGTTTGCAAACCTGTACCACTGCCAACCCCTCCAGAATTTATAACACAGTGATGTGATATTGTACCACTCTCTCACACAGAACGAGTAGTCATGGGATTGATGTAATATTGTCATCCCGCAATTACCACAGTTATGTGGAAGGTGAAGTTCAAATTCAAGATTACCATTTACTGACGTCCACTCAAAGTTTTCACTGACCAGAAAGCAATGCATGTGCATGCGATTAACACCACCATCGGCTCTGGTTTTTATGCTTAGAGAAATATTGTCCACACATGTGGATTCCTGAATGAAAATATGGCTATATGCTGTTTGACGTTGTTTCATTGTAAATACATTGTAAACTGATTTTGAACCATTATGTTTCAGCATCATCTTGATATCACTGTAAGGGATTACAACATTCTTCCTGTTTTTCAGCTCTAGATCCTCTGGGAAATGCCGGTTAATCATGAGAGTGGGTTCCCTCCACCCACAGTCAGTTGTAATGTAGTAAACCTCTCTCACTACTCTCCACGTCAAATTACAAAATGGTAAATAATATGATATCAATTTTGCTTCAACAACTCCTACAGTATCTCGGAGATTAAGCCACTTTGTGATGTAGATTTCATTCTTTCTTACAACTGGCAAGAAATACAATTGCGATTCTTCCCTTTTATGTTTCCATTTAACTACTGCCTCATTTGTATCAAAGATTATCTGTCCATAGTCTCTGTTGTGAATTCCACAATAGGTCCACAGTGCCAACACATCCCCTAGGTACTTGGGGCTAGTTTGAGTGTTTACCACCACAAATATAGTAGCATATTGTAAATAGCTGTATATGACAACATGAGCATTATAGATGGGAAGTCTTAGGTTGGTGATTGAATAGGCTTCATACTCAGGCTGCTCACAAAATGGACCATAGTCTTCATTACTATCATCAATGAAATTTGACAACACTACCCCAGAATATTCACAGCGTGATCCTGTATATCCATTCTGATTTAATTGGCTGACTTCCAATTCCAGTGACTCAGTTTGATCTACCACTGACATGACGAGTATGGCAGTGTAAAATGTGTATTTGGAGGAGGTATTTACATTGATGTGTGAACTGAATAGTGTCAGTGGGGTGGCTGTGGAAGTGAAATTGTAATACCTGGAATAATGAGTATGAGGCTGAACAGATAGCGATAGGGACAATTGATGTGAGGATGTAATTCTACTAGAGAGAATGTTACATCCTGTGCGAGGACCATCATGTATTGTCAAACTGTCTGACACATCAGCTACCATGAGCATATTACTATCATAAATTATTAGATGATTGTACTGTGTAGCAATCGTGAAGTAAGTTCTTGAATGTGAGACCCCAGATTGCTGAAATGTATGTGGGTGAAATGAGATAGATTTGCTCATATAACGCTGCTGGTATATTATCAAATACATAGATCTACGTATTGCATATCTAATATGAAAGTATATCCTGTCAGAAGGCCAGTTGATTACAAGATGAAGTGATAATTTTGATGCTGGACTTGATTCATTCCATGCAGGTATAAAACCACAGTAAACGGATTTTACATTTTGAATAGGTCGACGTTGGACTTTATGCACTTCCAAAGAATTTATCTGACAATTCAGTGAATACATTATATGAAAGTGAAGTATCCTGAGGTCCAATGTAGCAGATTCAACCAAAGAATAAACCCAGCACAAACTTGCTAATGGGTATTTATCATTGTTTGGGAATAGTGAACCGCATATTTTAGCAGTAGGCCTGTAGAAATAATTTGCATCTAGGCAGGTATTGGAAATCCATGTCATGAAAACGGGGCCTTTAGACATTGTATGAAGGATATCCACTGTTTGTATTGATTGTATACATCCATAGAGAGTGTATCATCTTATCAAGCACTGTGGATCTGGGACGATGAATTGCTGATTGTACATCATCTGGCCCTGGTAGTGATTGATGAAGATTTCCATCAATGATTTCATCTAGTGTGTAGCTATATTTGGCACCTAATTAAAATACACATAACTGTTTGTAAATGTCCCAATTAAAGAATGAAAACAGAACATAAGATGGTGTCCTCAACATTCTCCCTCACAACATTTGATGAATGAACTTCAGGAAAGCTCAGCCAGGACAGGCCTTTTGAATATGAAGGTTATGCAACTATCTTGTGGGATTCTATAAGTCAGCTACTTTCAATGGTGTAGTACAATTCATGAGGAATGTTTGTAATGGCAATATCCCTTCACGTTGAAATGACGTCGGACAAACAAAGATAAACAGCTACCCTAACCGATATAGTCACACAGAAAGCCAGAGCAGAACACCACACCATGCATATTTACCACATTGCTTGTATTGATACCAAAGTGCCAATGCTGGGCAGTCAACATGTCCAGAGAAGAGCATTAACAACATCAAAAATGGCTTTGGGCATTGGAGTCCACATACATATACATCTTCATCTTCCTTAACAAGGTCCATCTCAACTTTAATCAACTTAATTTCTGGAAAAAATACCACGTAAGACTTATGTGAGGAGAAAATTTTCATCGATGTTCATTTTTCAAATTCTGTGCATTTCTTCAGCCAGCTCCAATAGATATTAATAAAAGCATACCTCACCAAGCTCATTCTCATGCTATTTACCAAAGTAACAATTCAAAACATTGATAATATTCGAATAATGAATAATATCTTTCAAAAATGCATAACTTTTGTAGGAATGAAGAGAACATCATTTGACTGCTACTGTTACATGACTGTTGTGAGATAGTGACTGCTAGAGCAAGTTCCACTCTACTGCAATCTGTCACAAAGTATATTTGAAAAACAAAGGACCGCAGCACTGCATCTGTCAGAATGATATGATAGCAGCACAATTATTGAAACTTGTACCGTCGGTGCCTGAAGTTGGATGTCTACAAATGGCTAAAATGAGCCTATGGTCTCTTGTGATGGTGGCAGTGCTGGTCATTCCAATAATTAGCATTGTAATGGTACAAAATTGTGCAAACCTTCAACAGACATTGCTCGGCCTTGTTTACCATAAAATTGCGATCCTACATCAAACCACCGTCGATGTATTGTCAAAATACCTAAAGCAAAAACGAGATACATGTATGAACTCTGTCAATACATCTTTGGAGGATGAATACATGATGCAACTGAATGGACTAGAAGCTTTCCTAAGTCCTGGTGATGTGTAGGGCAAAATAGGATCTCGGGAAACAATTATCTACTTGTCTCCTGTGCATTGTAAATGCCATTTGCAGTAATCTGTGTGCAAGAGACCAGATATATAATGGCTATGATGTTTATGTCTATGGTGTGTGTATAAATGTCACAAACCTCTAGCAAGTGTTGCAGGGCCTTGTCCATTATAAATGCCTGGTCTAATGTCCCACCAGCTGCGACGTATCGAACGCATACCTGCACAATAATAATGTGCCACTCATGCTGCATTTTGAAGGGAATATCGGAGTGTGGACTATGACATGCATGTTCCACATGGAAACAGATGGCATCAAACAGAATGTGTGACAAAGCAAGACACCATCCCCATGCCAAACACAAAGTATATCCCATGTGGTCCTATTGCATTGGGACCTCATATAAAATTAATTGTTCTTCGTTGTGGATGATTCCTTACTATATAGTGTCATGGAGGAACATACAGCTTCAGGTACATATGTACATTAATAGGATGTAACCTACATAGGAACATCCAGTCCATGGCAAAAAGGCGCCACTTTATTTCATAATGAGCCAACCTTTCTTGATAGACAGATGGTAGCATGTACATTTCATTGGAAAATGGTATCATAAGGCTAGAGATCAGCCAATCGATACACATATTTATTCTCTATACAAGTCCTCCAAATTCAAGAAAAACTATCAAAATTGACTAAATAAATACAAGCGTTCTTCATGGAAAAACATTTCAGTAAATGTCACAAGTCTAATAGGAAAAGCAATGGCAAAAACAGAGTTCATCATTATCCATCTTATTAGTAATTGCAACCTTATATACAGTGGCCGAACGAAATCCAACTATCTATGTCTTTGCAGATGCAGCATTTGTGGAATAAAGCTAATTCATATCCAAATATCAAAGTCATTTACAAATAAAATTATTACCTTTTATGTTTCCTGCGCAACCATGACTCCATGTTCTGTACTGATAAACATTCGGTGAAGCATTTTCCAGGCCATGCAGACTGTCTATTTGCAAACCAGCATTGGCTTTTAAGTTGACCATCACACCTATTGGTAGGTGTCCAAGATCTACAGCTTTTATGTTATTGTGTTGGAGATCGAGGACATCCAGGCTCCTTAATCCATAAAAAGCTGATGATTCAATATTTAATATAACATTGTAACTCAGTGTCAATTTTTTCAGTTTTCCTAGAGATGAGAAGGAAAGATTGGCTATTGCAGTAAGAGAATTGTGTTCAAGGTGCAACTCTACCAATTGGTCAAGTTCGTTGGATGGATTTGATGTTTCTGATATCGGCAAAACCTGAAATTGATATAAAGAAGCACAAAAAGATATTTCGTGTGAGCTCATTCTCCCAGGATTTGAAAACGATGATGAAGTGGTGATTTTGAGGAAATATGAAGAAGCTAATATGGAATTAAGCAACTGCTGCATGGAAGCCATAGTACTACCCTTAGGCGAGAATGAATTCAACAAAGCCTACTTTACGTTGTACATTCCGTCAAAAGGTTCAGGTTCAACAAAAACTATGCATCTTCCATCGAAATTGTGCTAGATACACAACCATTGTGTTTCCGATTCCTTCTGTCATTATGCATTGCAAACTCAATGTTGCAATCACCTTTTCTGGCCGATGTAGCTTAGTTGACTATTTTATTTATTTTTAACTGATGCAACAGCTAACATTAAAAGTAATAATAATCCTAGAGATGTGAAATTTTGCTGCTGTGATAGTAGAGAGGAGGTTGAATTCGCTTGTGTTGGGTATGTGGAGATATGGTAAATATTTGGGATGCAGGATACATTTGTCTTTGGAACAGAATCATTTGATGAAGTATAAAGACAAAA
>JAAUYI010183190.1_pt1 | contig 12224 bp, 5 predicted proteins | sample 7278041 | NCBI WGS metagenome assembly JAAUYI01 (sample SAMN14350216, study PRJNA611818) | marine sediment metagenome | isolation source: surface marine sediment (0.6m) | place: French Polynesia: Moorea | collected 2018-08
CAAGGCTCTTGTCCAACCTGGTGTCACGGATTCCGCTATGACTACCCCATACTTATCCTCATTCAAGCTATAGACTACTACCCGCTGGCAATCTAAAACTCGACGCACTTCTTCGACCGTAACATTGAGAATATCTTTCTGGTTCAGGGATTGACGGATATGTCTAGTGGCATCGGTAAAAAACTTTGTCCACTGGGCTTCGATTTCTGCTTGTTGTTTGAGTCGAGCAGATTCTGCTAGCAGTTTGGCATTATTCAAGGTCAAGCCAGCTTGAGTAGCGAGTTGGGACAAGCACTCGATTTCCTCTGGCTGCCATTGGCGTGGTTGAGAACACTGGTGTATTACTAATAAGCCAAATAACTTGCCTTTTTGCAAAATTGGGGCAACTAAGCTAGCTTTGACTTCTATATCTTCTAATTGCTCGATATAGTATTGACCGATTTCTGAACTATATATATCATTAAAAGCCTTGACCTGCCCATTTTGGTATATATCCATGCACTTGGCTTCCAAACAAGGGTCGTCGATAGTCATCCCCAATGTCTTCCTCCAACCTGGAATAACTGCTTCGGCAATAACTGTTCCCCGAGATGGTTCGGTGAGGCTATAAATTACTGCGCGCTCGCACTCCATTAATCTGCGGGCTTCTTCGACAGTGATGGTTAAAATTTTTTCTTTACTAGTTGCTTGATGTAGCTCTTGGATAACATCTTGAGGCAACTGGGTTAGTTCTACTGACCAAGCTACTTGGCTGTTACTAAATTCTTCTTCGAGCAAAGGTTGACTATCTCGAAAACTTGAATTAGTTAAGTTTCGATCGTTATTAGGTTCAGGATTTAAGGCTGAAGTCATTGATAATTTTCTTAGTAAGAATATTTTAAGTTGAAACTACTGAATTAATAGATTAGAAGAAAATAGGTTACAAGTATAAATTTAAGTAAAAATACTGGGTAAAGCAATTTCTAATTAAAAACTTCAGCAATAATGCTTAAATGTTTGCACTCATAGCTTGAGTTTACAACAACCATATTATGAAAAAATAAAAATACTGAAAAAATAAAGCAGCTAATTTATGAGCAAACATAATCCTCCCAGTCTGTCTCCGCTGACTTTGTTTGGAACTATCTTACTTACTGCCGTTGCCCTAGGCTGGTCGGTAGGATTGATAGGCAAAGGTATTTGGGACTTAGGTTGGACATCCGCATCAAAGTCAAATCAAACTCTAAGTAACATTCCCGATAGTTTTGCTCGGGTACCAAATGTTGCCACTGGGGTCTTTAGCTATGGCGGTAGTACCGCTTGGGCACCGCTGCGCCTATTAGTTGATTCAGCTATTCAGGCAGAACGCCCAGAATTGCAATTGCGCTACATTCAACCAAAGACAGAACCGCCTAGTTCGAGAATAGGCATCCAGATGTTACTGAAAGGTCAACTCACTTTCGTGCAGTCTTCTCATCCTTTGCTAGAAGAGCAATACCGCCAGGCTCGACAACTCGGTATTCGACTCAAACAAATTCCCATAGCCGTTAGTGGCATAGTAGTAGCGGTTCATCCTAGCTTGGATATTCCTGGTTTGACCATAGACCAACTCCGTTTAATCTATAGCGGTCAGATTACCAATTGGCATGAAGTTGGTGGCTCCAAGATAGAGATTAAGCCCTACTCTCGTCCGATTAGTACTGGCGGTACGGTGGAGTTTCTTCAGACCAATGTTCTCAAAGGTCAAAAGTTGGGCGCAAACGTGGAGTATGTCGATACTACTACGGAAGCTTTACGTAGACTAGCTGAAGATGTTCGGGGTATTTATTATGGTTCTGCACCAGCTATCCTACCTCAGTGCGCTATTAAGCCATTACCCTTAGGACAACAATCAGGTCAATTTATTGCTCCTTACTATCAACCTTTGGTATCTCCCGCTCAATGCCCCGAGCGTCGCAATAGGCTGAATACTAAAGCCTTTCAGACAGCCACCTATCCCCTTACTCACTATCTTTATGTAGTCATTAAGGAAAATGGTGGTATCGAAGAACAAGTAGGCAGAGTTTATGCTAACTTTCTCTTGACACCTGAAGGGCAGAGATTAATTGCCAAGGCTGGGTTTATTCCTCTTCGTTGATATGTTAATAAGCACATTTTTATTTTTATAAAAACTATTATATAATTGCTCACTATCATTTTTTTATTTTTAATTATTATTAATTACATGAATAGCTATCTTCAAGCACAAATAAAAGCAGCAAAAGAACAGAAATTAACTGAATTAGACTTGAGTAATTTTTTTGACAATAATGATTCTGATAAAATTCATATAATTCCCGAAACTATCTTTGAGTTAGAACAGTTAGAAAAATTAAATTTAAGCTGGAATATGATTAGTGAAATCCCCTCCCAAATAGGGTACTTAAAAAAGTTAAAACATCTTAATTTAGCTGGTAATCAATTAACTACCTTGCCCGAAGCTATTACTAAATTAACTAATTTAACTCATTTGAATTTGAAAGATAATAAACTAACTACCTTGCCCGAAGCTATTACTAAATTAACCAATTTAACTCATTTGAATTTGTGGGGTAATCAATTAACTATCCTGCCAGAATCTATGACCAAATTAACCAATCTAACCCAGCTAGATTTAGCAAGAAATAAATTCACCAAACTACCAGAAGTGCTCGATAAATTACCTAATTTAGTTCAGATCAATTACTAGAAAAGCTATACCATCGATCGTTAGTTAGAAATTGGTAATTAGGGCTTAGACAAGTTTATTACTCATTACTCATTACTTATTACTTATTACTCATTATTGACCCATAGCGGTACTAGCAAGGGTAGCCACTTGCAGAATAAATTGATTGATAAAAGCTAAATTTTGAGTCTGTTCGACAGCTTGAGCAATTTTGACCGTTAGGTCATCGATCTTAGTGTTGACAGCAGTAGTTGGTTGCAATAAAGGCTGAATTTCTTGTTTTGGTTCAGTTTCAGTCCAAACCTTCCTGTCATCAGATTCTAATAAATTTACTACTTCTTTAACTTCTAGGGTTATTCCTTTTATTAGTGCTTCAATTTGTGCTGTTTGTTTGGTCAACCGATTTGTCAGGGGAGATACTCTTTCAGCGATCGACACTAGGGAATTCTGACTGCTATCTCTTAAAGGATCGGTTGCTTGCTGCTTAATTTGTTCTCTAAAATTATTAATCAAACTTCCCATTTGCAGAAGTTTTTGAGAGGAATCACCTATTTGCATGATTGTCGCATTAGCTTCTATTGTCATCGCTTGAAGGGTAACAAGATTATGGTTTAGAGTAATTTTGTTAGTTCTGGCTTGTTTGTTTTGCTCTAATGATTCTAGACTTATATTCATCGCTCGAGCAGAATCGTTTGCTGTTTGCATTTTTTTTAGCAGATTGGCGATCGCCTCTGACTGCTGAGTTGCCTCAACAAAAAGGTTTTCAAATGCATTGCGCCTATTTTGTAATAGTTTAGATGCTTGCTGGTGCTGAGGGGTTGTTTCAATGACAGAATTAATTGGAGTTACAGCCTTTAACTCTCCCTTCTGTCGGCTATCAAATCGGTCTTTAAAGGTCTTTTTATTATCTACCGAAACAATCTCTGCGTCTGTTTGTCTCTTAATCTCTTTGTTTGTATGGGGAAAAGATGGTTTATGAGCGGAATTGGCTTGAAGAGCCCATCCTACTTGTACGGCTAATTGAGCAAATAAATCTATTTCGGGTTGTTGCCAAGAGCGAGGATGGGAGCACTGATGGGCGATTAGTAAACCAAATAACTTATTGTTGCTGATAATCGGGACTACGAGACTGGCTTTGACCGCAAATTGTTCTAACTGCTCTCTATGACAATCAGTCAGTTTTGCTTCATAGATATTATCTAAGGATTGAATACGACCGCGATAATATTTTTGGGCATAGTCTCGAGCAAAACAGGGGTCTTTAATTTTGGCTTGTAGGGCTTTCGGCAACCCAGGAAGAACGGATTCGGCGACAACAGTTCCATACCAGTCAGCATCAAAACTGTAGATAATTACTCGTTCGGTGTTAATTGCTTTGCGAGCTTCTTCTACAGCAGTTTTAAGCAGATCTTGTTCGTTTAGTTGTTCTCCCAAGCGCAAGATAAAATTATTAAGTGATTTAGGTGGCAAGCTGGCAGTTTCTAATTTTCTTAGAAGTTTGGCATTGTCTAGGGCAAAGCCTACTTGAGTGGCAATTTGAGTGACCCAACGAATTTCGTACTGCTGCCAGACACGGGGATTAGAGCATTGATGAGCTACTAGTAAACCGAATAACTTCCCTTCATTGATAATCGGCGTAACTAAATTGGCTTTAACTTCTAATTTTTCTAGCTGCTCGATATAACAGGATGTCATTCCTGCTTCATAGATGTTATTCAGAGCGCGAACTCTACCATCTTGATATTTATCCAAATATCTGGCTTCAAAGCAAGGGTCTTTAATAGTAATGCCTAAAGCTCTGGTCCAACCAGGAGCAACGGATTCGGCAACTACTACCCCATACCGCTCCTGATTCAAGCTGTAGACTACTACGCGCTGGCAATCTAAAACTCGACGTACTTCCTCAACCGCAACATCTAGAACATCTTCCTGTTTGAGGGATTGACGGATATGTCCGATCGCCTCGGTAAATAATTGTGTCCACTGAGCTTCAATTTTGGCTTGTTCTTGAATTTGAGTAGATTCTGCTAGCAGTTTGGCATTATCGAGGGCAAAACCTACTTGAGTAGCAATTTGGGTGACCCAACGAATTTCGTATTGCTGCCAAACACGGGGATTAGAACACTGATGAGCTACTAGTAAACCAAATAACTTCCCTTCATTGATAATCGGTGTAACTAAATTGGCTTTGACTTCTAATTTTGCCAGTTGCTCCAGATAGCAGGGAGTTACATCTGCTTCATAAATGTTATCCAGAGCGCGAACCCTACCATTTTCGTACTTTTCTAAGTATCTGGTTTCAAAGCAGGGGTCTTGAATAGTTATTCCTAAAGCTCTGGTCCAACCAGGAGCAACAGATTCGGCAACTACTACTCCATAGCGGTCTTGATTCAAGCTGTAAACTACTACGCGCTGACAATCTAAAACTCGACGTACTTCCTCGACAGCAACATTTAGAACATCTTGCTGCTGAAGGGATTGACGAATATGTCTAGTGGCATCACTAAAAAATTGTGTCCATTGAGCCTCAATTTCTGCCCGTTCTCTAATTTGAGTAGATTTTGCTAGCAGTTTAGCATTATCGAGGGCAAAGCCTACTTGAGTGGCAATTTGGGTAACCCAGTGAATTTCCTGCTGCTGCCAGGCACGGGAACTGGAACACTGATGGGCTACCAGTAAACCAAATATTTTGTCTTGATTAATAATGGGTGTAACTAAATTGGCTTTGACTTCTAATTTTTCTAGTTGCTCTAAATAACAAGAAGTCATCCCTGCTTCATAAATGTCATCCAGAGCCCGAACTCTCCCCTCTTGATACTTTTCCAGATATCTGGCTTCAAAGCAGGGGTCTTTAATAGTAAGACCTAAAGCTCTCGTCCAACCAGGAGATACTGATTCGGCAACTACTACCCCCTGAGATTGCCCGTCTAAACTATAGACAACCACGCGATCGCACTTTAAAATTCGCTTAACTTCTTCTACCGCAACATTTAAAATATCTTCTTGCTGGAGAGATTGGCGAATATGTCGAGTAGCATCAGTCAAAAATTCCAGCCACTGGACTTCGTCTTTTATCTCTTGTTTGACAAGCTTAGATTGGTTTAATAGTTTGATATTATCCAGAACAGAACCTACTTTTTGAGCAAGTCTGGTCAATAAATCGATTTCCTCTGGCTGCCAGACATGAGAATTAGCACAATGATGGGCTACTAATAAACCGAATAATTGTTCTCCATGAAGAATAGGTGTGACTAAATTAGCCTTTACCTCTAATTTTTCTAGTTGTTCGAGATAGCAGGGAGTTACATCTGCTTCGTAAATATTGTTTAATGCTTTAACACGACCATCGCGATATTTGTCTATATATTTAGCTTCAAAGCAGGGGTCTTGAATGGTAATACCTAAAGCTTGTGTCCAACCAGAAGATACTGATTCGGCTATTACTTCACCGTAATTGTCTTGGTTGAGGCTATAGACCACCACGCGATCGCATGATAATGCTTTTTTAGCTTCCTTTACTGCCACTGCCAGAATACCGGTTGGCTCAAAAAGTTGACTGAGATAATCGAGCGACTTTTCTCCAGAATACTTTTCTTCCTCTTGCTCGGACTCGGCTGGCGATTGACTAACAATGGTGGCAAGTGCTGAAGATGTGCGAGTAGTACGCTTAACCCAGAGAGCAGCGATCGTACCAGCCAGTAAAGCTGTCGTGCCAGTTCCCATCAACAACATCGCCAGTAATTGTCTTTCCCGTGTTAATTCTGCTTCAGCCAGATCTGGTATATCCGCTCTTTTTAGTAAAATTGCTTGTTTGTTAATTACTTGACTACCAAAATAGTACGTTGCTGTTCCCACTGCCAACACTGGCAACATAACCGCAGCACCTACTAAAGTAGCAGTTATTCTCGCTTGAAAACGGGTTTTTAGTTTTTGATTTTTAGAATCTTTTGGGGTTGTATTTGATTGTAAATCGTCTGTGTCTGATGTTTCTTCTGGTGAGTATGACTGCGTAGAAATACTAGGGAGAACTTCTTTAATATTGTCCTTATTGCCATCATTGTCATTAAGCGAGAAATCAGCTCGATTTTTATCGCTGTTGGGTTCAGGACGGAAATTTTGCTTCATGGGATAAATTTTGCTTCATGGGATAAAAGAGATAAATTATAGCCAGTTGATGTCCATCATTTGGCAACGATCGAAGAACAGCTAGAGAATTCATAACAATTAAGCACAGTAAAAATACTTACATATTTCTACTTAGTATTTAATTTTAACCCGAGCGGGTTGTTAAGAATTTTCAGGAGAAAGCCGATCTACTTGTCTATTCTCTTGTTCCTCAATCTTCAGAAGCCCAATTTTTTGACTGCGAAATGCGATCGCCCTAAGCTCTGTCGTGTCTTAGTAAGCTTGGTTGCATTTAGTTTGGCTATTGGTGAGGGTAAGGCAGGAGGCAGGAGGCAGGGGGCAGAAGCTTTTTCACATTCTTTTTTGAAGATTAAATAATCTAAGTTAAATGCGTCTAAGCTTATCCGCTGCATCGCTTTTACGGCAGAGTAATCAGGACTCAAAGTATTTATTTATACAATAAGTTGTTAACTCAAGCTAATAGCTAACAGTTTTTATTTAAGACCATAACTTCCGTTTGAATTCGATCGCCCCTTTAGCATCGGGGATTTGTTCGGCAACAGCATTGACTAACTCTTCAGGAGATAAAGGTGCATATTGAACTAAAATTTCTTCTACAATCAAATTGGCCATTGGTCCGATAATGTAAGCTAGTTCTTGTTGACAACGTTTAATAAACTGTGTTTCTAAACTCGTGCCCTTAATCTGACTATTTCCCGAAAAAGGATTAGCCATCGATTCTCTTAAGTTTTCTCGCTCTGAAATATTATTTGGTTTGACTGAAGGTTGACTTGGGGGTTCTGCCTGTTTGGGAGGCGAAGAAAAAGATTTTACAGGCGGGCGACTTTGCTCTTGGTGCGGGGGAAATGTCGATCGAGCTTGAGGAGAATAAAGATCGACGGAAATTGTATCTTCTATTACTTGGGGATTAGTACCTGCACTCTGGGAATTAGCTCTAGAGGCAAGAGAAGGATTGATAATAGTTTCTTCATCAATAGAAGAAACAGGCTCTTTTTTGGTTTTTTCTCTGGTTTTGTCAATTTTTTCCCCAGGAAATAAAGAAATTTTTTGATAAACGTGAGAATCAGTTCTAGAAGTTAACTCGGAATTTAAGATATTTGCCTGATTTTGTTCGAGAGCGAGTAAATCTGCTATAACTTCCTGGGCAGCTTGATAGCGTCGCATAGGACGATCTTCGAGCATTTTGTTAATAATTTCTGCTAAATCCTCACTAGTTTGAGTATATCTGCGCCATTGCCACTCTAGAGTATACTGGTCGAGTAATAAAGTAGGCATTTTTCCTGTTAGCAACACTATAGCAGTAACACCTAAAGCGTAAATATCGCTACTAGGAGAACAACGTCCCATGCTAATTTGTTCTCTGGGTGCATAGCCAATTTTACCCACAAAGGACATTTTACCCACAAAGGAATGATCTCGATCGCTGCTGAGTTGATTTCCTCGGTCTTGATAGGATAAGTTGGTCAATTTGCCTACACCAAAATCAATCAAAACGGGTAATTCTTCTCCTTGAGGCTGCATAATGTTATCAGGAGAAATATCTCGGTGGATAATGCCTCGTTGATGAATATAGGTTAAAATTGGCAACATATTCATTAGCCATGTTACCACTTCTGTTTCTGAAAAAACTCGACTTTGTTGCTGACGCTCTTGTAAAAGTTTAGAATAGGTCTTACCTTTGACATATTCTTGAACTAAAAATAGTCTTCCTTTTCCTTCAAAACAGGCTAAAAATTGGGGAATTTGGGGATGTGAAATTTGATGAAGTATTTTTGCTTCTCTTTTAAAGAGGTCTCTAGATTTTTCTAGGTCATATTGTCCCGAACCCAGAGGAGCAAATTCTTTGAGGACACAAGGTTCATTAAAACGATGAGTATCGAAAGCAAGATAGGTTCTGCCTAATCCCCCTTGGCCTAAAACTTTCTGAATTAGGTAGCGACTATCAATTATCGTTCCAAAGGGTATTTCACTATTGTTAATTGCTCCATTAGACATAAGCGTCAAACTCCCTAACCAACCTCGTGTCAAACACAAAGTTAAGTTTCTCTTGCTCTTTTAACTCTAAAGTTAATCTAGCTTATATATCGCCAGATTTTTGTTGAGATTTAGTATTATTTAAAAAAATGTAGTATTTAGGTCGTTTAAATTCTATTTAAATCTGAATATTTTTGAATATCTTTAAAACTTTTTTATTTATTAAATTATTAATAGTAAGTGAATATCTTAAATAAAAGAAAGTTTAACTCCAATAGTCGGAATTTAGTATTCTAAAAAAGAATTCTCCCGAGCAATTTTTCTCAAAAATCGACTAGTAAATAGATCTGTCTAAGTGTAACATATTGTAGACAATCTAGACCGCAGCGACCGCCAAAACTTATTTAAAATGCCATGAATGGTAGTTTTTCTGAACAGACTGTTGTTAGTACTCAACCTTATATAGAATTAAATAATCAAGGTCAAATTTTACGATTATATCTGAGTGGGGATGTTCATCACTTGGGTCGAGATCCTCGTTGGTCTGACATTAATATACCTGAAAAAGGATGGACGATTCTTTCACGAAAACAGGCAATTATTTATCGAGAAGGAAAAGATTATCGCATTTACGATGGCGATCGCCTTACCCCGAGTCGGAATGGTATCTTCATCAATCAAAAACGGATTACTACTTCTGAAGGCTACTTGCTCAAAAATAATGTTCAGCTTCAGATTGGTCAAGACCCTAGTTGTCAGATTACCCTAACTTACTACAACCCTAGTGGTAGTCATATTACTATACCTAGCAAGCGTCGTTTGATTCTCAGTGGTCTTAAGGATTGGCCCGTAGAGTTAGGTAGGGCTCCCCGTCCTGACTACTATTCTTCTATGCAGTTAGATGCGCCTACTGTATCTCGTCTCCACGCAACTATTTACCCCGATACTAAAGGCGGACATATACTTCACGACCACAGTAGCAATGGCACTTTTATTAATGGTCAAAGATTAGAAAGACGCAGTTTATTAAATAAGAACGATACCATTCAAATCGGTCCTTTTAGCTTACTCTATACAGGGGAAGCGATCGAGTTAAGTAATCTCAATAATCAAATTCGTCTCGATGCCCACAAGCTTCTCAGGAAAGTTACCAATAAACAAGGAAAAGAAAAGATTATTCTCAATAATATTTCCCTCGTAATCGAACCAGGACAGTTAATTACGTTAGTAGGAGGTAGTGGAGCCGGGAAATCTACTCTGATGAAATGTTTACTAGGTATTGCACCTACCACTGCTGGTAAAGTTTATCTTAATGGTGATGATTTAAGAAAAAATTGGGCAGTTTATCGCTCGCAAATTGGTTACGTACCTCAAGACGATATTATTCATCGTAATTTAACCGTCCAAGAAGTCTTAACTTATACTTGTCAACTACGTCTACCCCCAGATACCAATATTCAAAAATTGGTTGCTTCTACTTTAGAACAAATTAAACTGACTCATGTCAGACATACTTTAGTTAGTAACCTGAGTGGAGGCCAGAGAAAAAGGGTCAGTATTGGCGTAGAATTACTTGCCGATCCTAAACTATTCTTTCTAGATGAGCCTACTTCCGGTCTCGACCCCGGTCTAGATAAAGAAATCATGCAATTACTCAGGGAACTAGCAGACCAAGGGCGTACTGTGGTACTGGTTACCCACGCTACGGGTAATATTGAAATATGCGATCGTCTGGCATTTTTGGGTTTAGGTGGTAATTTATGTTATTTTGGACCTCCTCAAGAAGCTCTTAGCTTTTTTGAGATGCCTTCTAAGGACTTTAAATACTTTGCAGACATTTACATCAAGTTAAATCAAGGAAAACAAGAAGAGGAAATATACTCTCAAGTAGAAAAATGGGCGAGTAGATATCTCAATTCGGCTGAATACTATTCCTATATCCAAACTTTGCTCAGTCCCGGCAAAAATAAACAACAATCTAGTGATGCTTCCATTCATACAGGGATTTCTCCCTTTACGCAGTTTTTGCTGCTATGTCGTCGTTATTGGACATTAATCGAGCGCGAGCGTTACAGCTTAATTCTTTGTCTAATTGCAGGACCAATTACCATTGCTTTAACAGCTATATCTTTACAAAACGAAAATCCCTTACTTAAAGTTACTCCCCCTACCATAATTCAAGCTTCTTTAGCCTTACGCCTGTTATTTATTTTTAGTTGTATTGCCATTTGGATAGGATTATCTAATTCAATTCGTGAAATTGTCAAAGAATCAGCAATTTATTTTCGAGAACGTTTACTCAATTTAGGTTTGTTTCCTTATATCCTTTCCAAATTTTGCGTTCGTGGTGCGATCGCCCTAGTGCAAACTATTCTGATTACTGCTGCTGTAATGTGGAATTTTAATGGACCTCAATCAACCTTGATTCCCTGGCCTATCGGTTTTGCAGTTACTACTTTTCTGACGTTACTTGCCAGTACTAGCTTGAGTTTGATGCTATCTGCTTATATCAAAACAGAAAATGAAGGTAATGGCATACTACCCCTAATTATGATTCCGCAAATTATCTTTTCAGGAGTTTTATTTGAATTAGATGGTTGGTCTAGTAAACTTTCTTGGTTGATGCTCAGTCGCTGGTCAATTGGTGCTTATGGCTCTCTTGCCCAGATTAACGATCTCGAATCAAACATACCCGGGAGTGAAGCAATTTTTCAATCGACTCCGGTATATGAATCGACTTGGTCAAATTTATGTTTAAATTGGGGAATGCTAGGAGTTCATATCTCAACTTATTTACTTTTAGCTGTAATTTTACAAAAACGAAAAGATATTTTTTAGCTGTGAACCTGTCCGATAATCCTGTCTGCATGATGGGGAATTAGTGGTTCGCGGACAAAACCCTATTCCTGCTTTAAAAGAGCATGGCTTTCACCATTCTATATTTCCTGTAAATTGTAATAAGTACATTTTGTTGATGACATCCTAATCATTACAATTTCTTCAATGAACTTTTTTGATTCACTATCTTTTTTTACTCACATCCATTTATTAGCAACAACCAACGAGTCAGAAGCAGAAACTGGTTCCTTAATTTTAGCTGGAGTCTTGCTGAGTTTAGTCATAATTTATTTCGCCAGCAAACTAGGAGAGGAAATTTGTTCTCGGATTAATCTTCCTCCTGTTTTGGGTCAATTAGTTGGTGGGGTGATTGTCGGAGTTTCTGCTTTGGGACTATTAATTTTTCCTGAAGGCGGTTGCACTGCTGATGATTCTCTGATTATTCAATTTTTGCAAGGTACGGCGGGTTTAACTCCAGAAGCCTCTACCGGTGTTTTTGCTGCTCAAAGCGAGGTAATTTCACTCTTATCAGAATTAGGGGTAATTATTCTTCTGTTTGAAATTGGTTTAGAATCAGACC
>JAAUYI010159711.1_pt1 | contig 12222 bp, 12 predicted proteins | sample 7278041 | NCBI WGS metagenome assembly JAAUYI01 (sample SAMN14350216, study PRJNA611818) | marine sediment metagenome | isolation source: surface marine sediment (0.6m) | place: French Polynesia: Moorea | collected 2018-08
CAGCGATTTTCAGTTGAATAGAACACAGTTAGTAGTTCGGAGTGAGGAGGCAAGGAGTTAGTCTTTGCTTCTTCCCTATCTCCTCCATCTTCCCCAAGTCCCCAAGTCACCCCTACTCCCTTGCTCCCCTGTCCTCCTCTGCCTAATACAAAGATGTGGTCTACCAAGCACGAAAACTGCTGTAATTTTGGACGACTCCTAAAGCTAATGACAATTAGAAATTTATGAGCCGATACCCACAGTTGCAGCTTTAAATCCTTGAAGACGCTTTTCCTCGGGTTTATCACCAGGAACAGCTAATCCACGTTGATAGGCCGAACGTGCAGCCAAACTTTGAAACCACCTATTGAGATTGGGACAGCCAGAGAGTGGAATCTGCGCTCTTTGGGTCATTCTTACCCAAGGAAAACAAGCAATATCAGTAATAGTATGCTGATTGCCAATAATAAATTCGCGCTCTTCAAGTCTTTTATCTAAAACCTGAAGCAAACGAAGAGTTTCTTTTTGGTAACGTTGAGTAGCTTCGGGTAAGCGATTTTCATAAGGTACAGCAAACACTAAAAGCTGACCAAACATAGGTCCTAAACTGCTCATTTGCCACATCAACCATTGAATCACTTCAGAACGCTCTTTTGAATTTGTCGGCAGTAGTTTACCAGTTTTCTCTGCTAGGTAAAGTAAAATCGCACCCGACTCAATAACAATAAAATCATCATTATCGCGATCGATAATTACGGGAATCTTACCATTGGGATTGAGAGCTAAAAATTCTGGTGTTTTTTGTTCGTTAACTGAAAAGTCAACATTATGGGCTTTATATTCTAGCTCTAATTCTTCCAGAGCAATAGAAATCTTAAACCCGTTAGGAGTCGAATCGGTATAAAGTTCAATCATGAGGTTTATATTGTTACAAAAATACGGCAAGACTTTTTCTAAGAGAAACAATTCAAATACACACTCTGCCTACCTTCTGGTGGTTTTCTGGCTCAATCGGGCAGATTTTAAATCGATGAGTTATTAATTTCTAAAGATGCTTACACGTCCCAAACCATTGCGATAGTTACCATTAGCTGTGCCATCAGCTACAAAAGATAAAGCGATCGCTCCTTGAACTAATCCCTGACTAGTATTAGTATTGTAAGTACCCCGAAATTCTCCTGCTGAGTCGATCTGACCGATCAGTTTTCCAGTTCTCATTTCCTCTCCCGAAAGATATTCATACTCAATGACCATATCTTGACCATTGAGAGAAACACCTTTAACCTTTCCTGGAGCTTCTCCACAAGCAAAACCATACTGGGTTGGATTGCCGATCAAACGTTCTACCCCCTGATGATTATTAGCTTTAGTTTGCGCTATTTGTTGTCGTGTTATAACTTCGGAACTGCTATTAGTTTGAGCAATAGCTTGCGAACTCAAAGCAGTGAATGAAACTAGAGATAGACCAATAATTAATCGCTCAAAGTTAACCATAATGATTCTTGTTTGATTTTATGGAAGAGAAAAACATCTTGCTAGCTTATAAAAAGCTTAATCGTCATTTTTATGTAACGCAATGCCAAAAATAAGACTGAGCGGATTATTTTTGCGACAAGATAGGGTAAATGTTTCTATGTCAGCAAAAAAAGTAGAAATACAAGTAGAACAAATTCATTTAATAATGGTACGGGAGGCAATATTCAGATCGATATTTCTGATTCAATCCAACTATTGACTAGTAGTATTATTGCTACTACTTTTGCAGAAGGGAATGGGGGAAATATCAACTTATCGACTTCTAAGATTCGATTAAATAATGCAGGAATAAGTTCTTCTACTAATGGAAGTGGAAATGGAGGATCGTTAAATGTTCATGCTGATTTAATTGAGATTGCAGGAAGTACTGCGACAGATAGAGCAAGTATAGCAACAACTTCTTTTGCTTCTGGAGATGTGGGCAATTTGATTCTCAATACTGGAAAATTAAGGGTAATAGATGGAGCATCTTTATCTTCTTCTTCTTTTGCCTCTGGAGATGCTGGAAATTTAAGCATCAATGCTTCTGAATCAATAGAAGTTAGTGGAAAAACTAACAATTCTATAATGAGCAGTAACCCTCAGAGTATTATTAGATCGGCAATTCAATCAGCTACCCCCCGAGCTAGAAAGGCATTAGGATTGCCTAAAGTACCAAGTGGTAATGGGGGAAATTTAGTCATTAACACTCCAGTTTTAAATATTACTCAAGAAGGAATTATCAGTGTAGAAAACCAAGGTACTGGAAATGCAGGAACATTAACTATTAATGCCGACAATCTCAACCTAGAAAAGGCTGGAAGCATAACTGCTGCTAAGACTTCTGGAGAAGGTGGTCATATTACTCTTAACACCCAAAATCTACAAATAGAAACTGGTAGCCAAATCACTACTACTGCTGATGGTAGTGTTGATGGTGGTAAGATCGCTATCAATACCACCAACTTAACTGTAAAAAAATAATCAAATATCTGTTATTTCTTGAGTACTGATTTGATTATTGAAGTATCTAGCTTAAGCAAAAGCAAAGCTAGTACTATTTTCTAAGGTATTAACATCTATACTCTGAATAACTGCTAAATCTGTACCGTCGAAGCCAATGATGGTATTGTCTCCATCTTGACTAAAGGTTAAATCTGCTGTGGATGATGCACCTATACCTGCCACACCAATCACATCTGTGTCTAGTTCAAAATCAGTAATAGTTGAGGCTGATTCTGGTAATTCAGCCACAGTAATCCAAAATTGAGCGGCATCGACTCCTCCAGTAATCTGATTATCCCCTTGTCCTTGAGAGAGAAAGCGGTCTTCTCCTTCTCCACCAACCAGAACGTCACCTCTACCCAGAATCAAGGTATCATTACCGCCACCAGCATATATACGATTACTACCTTCACTATTAGAAGCATCAATCAGATTGTCCCCACTACCAGCAAAAACTAATTCATTATCGCTCTCTACCTCAATTATATCCCCGTCAACGCTCCCAAAATTTGACTCAAAAGTAGGTTCTACACTATTCTCAACCGTAAAATCATTGTCAATCCAGTCTGCCAATACTGTACTGAGTTCTTCGGGAACATCTTCTTGAACAAAATGAAAAGCAGGATTCTCTTCACTGCCTACTGTTGCTACTTGAAGCCCAGAGATAGATGATTGAAAGAAAGGAATAGTGTCCAGAGAAAAACCCAAGCCAGGATCGCTAGCAATAAAGAGCTTAGGAACATCTGTCGTTGCTAGGTAATCAGCAGAATCGATAATGGCTTCAATGTTCAGAACTGGTTCGGGAGGCTCACCACCAACTCCATCTGGATCGTAAAATGGATGTCCTGTTGTATCTAAGAAAGGAATCTGTAGGGGAAATAGACGAAGTTGTTCTCTTGAAGCTGGATCGAGAAACGGTTCTCGATAAATACTTTTTTCTAGTTCGGTAAAATTTCTGTTAGTAGCCCCAAATTCAGGATTGAGCAGAAATTCCTCGATAAATAAGTTATTATCAATAATCGTACTTTGGGTATTAGCTGGATCGATAAAAGTATCAATGAATTCTGGTTGTTCCTCAGCAACAGCATTGAAACTAGGGAAAGGAATTACAGGAGACTCAAAAAAAGCGATCGCTTCTACATTATCTGGGTTTTTAGCAGCATCGATCAAGCCGATAGGGCCACCCCAATCTTGCAGTACATAGGTTATATCTTCAAGTCCCAATTCTGTAATAAATTCGCCAATTAGTTCGGAATGTTCGACTATATCTAAGGGTTCTGTCTTGTCAGATTTTCCAAAATTAATTAGGTCAGGAACAATGACTCTTCCTCGTTCGGAAAGTTCGGGAATAATGTTGCGCCAGAGAAAAGAAGAAGTCGGATTACCATGAAGCAGAAGAATGGGATCTCCCTCTCCTTCATCGAGAAAGTGCATATTCAGACCATTACTAAGCTCGACAAAGTTCGAGCGATAGGGAAAACCTTCAAAAGCAATATCTCCAATAACAGAACCAATTACTTCTTCTTCAAACCATTCGGCGATTTCTTGACCGATTCTTTTGGGTTGGTCTTCTTGGATAAAGTGAAATCCCTCACCTAAATCTACTGACGTAAGAGAATCAGCAGCATTAAAATTCTCCTCAACAAATTCTACTGTCGGTTCGGTAGTTAGTACGCCAGGATCGAGATGGAGGAATAATTTCTCTACATCGCTGGTAGCTAAATATTCCGCATAGTCAGTAAAAATATTGATGTTTGTATCTCCAAATCCATTTTCATCTCCTCCTACTACTGGTAATTCTCGTACAAATTGAGCTAGAACCTCTCGATCTTCGGGAGTTTGAAATGGCTCATTATAAGCAGCAATCTCTTCAGGAGATAGTTGGCGTTGTGTGAAAGGACGGTCACTTCCTGGCACAATTTCTGAGGAACGTTCGATTAGATTGCGGATTTGTATATTATCCTCAATAATGGCTCGCTGCCCTTCAAGACTACGGAAAAACTGAGCTTGTTCGGGCATCAAGTCAAAGGAGGGAATGGGACCAAACGCTGTTTCAAAAAATGCTAGCCCTTCAATTTGCTCTTCATGTCTGGCTGCATAGGCAAAGCCAAGAGTTCCGCCACTATCATGATTGACTAGGGTAAGTTGCTCTTCATCTAGGTCTAGTTCTGCAAAGAATGCCTCGACGTGAGCTAGATGTTGCTTATAGGTATAGGTAATATCTGGTTTAGACGAATCCCCAAAACCAATTTGATCGAAAGCAATGATCCTGGCATCATCAGGAAGTTCGGGAATGACATTGCGCCATAAAAATTTAGAAGTAGGAAGACCATGGAAGAAAACAATTGGATCTCCTTCTGGATTACCTACATCAATATAACTAATTAATGATTCTTCCGCGCTTTCATTAAGCTCGATTAATTCTTGTCTAGCTTCAGCATCAGAAAATGTCGTAGTATCATTATCATCTGAAGTGAAAATCCCGTCAGGATTATCCACAGAATCGAACTTGAGATTTTCTTCGGTAAAGTAATCGCTGACATCAACCTCCTGAATCTCAAAGGGGAATTCAGACGAAATTTCTCGCTCGGAATTAATCATGGTTTTTTCCTGTAATCAAATGCTGATAGGCTTTTAAGCAAAACAGTCGTTTTCGATTCTATACTTTTGTGTTCTCAGTATCTCGCTGTAGAAGCCTGAAGGGACTAGCCGAAAGTTTGGTTGTAAGTATGGATTTCGAGAAAAGCGATCAGATATTGAACAATTTTGTCAGACTTAAAAAGGTTTAACTCGAAATTGAATTTTGTCGTCAAAATTAAAAATTCTATTACGAGTAGGAACTAATTGAGCATATTCAGGATCTTGATTAAATCTTTCTAATACTTGCTGAGATGGAAACGTAAAGCCAAAGATGAAGTCTGGAGCTTGTAAATATCCACTCGTCACCTCTACAGGTCGATAGGAAGCGTTAAATTCAATGCCATAACACTCCACAATAGGAGTAATTTTTTGAAAATAATCTTGAGCAGCTTCTAGACCACCTTCATCTTCATTAAGCCACATCAACTCAAAAAAAGTAATGCTCTCGTTTGTTGGTTGAGCAATAACTTGTGGAGATTGCTCTGCTTTTAACTGTGGTATACAAACTGCGATCGCCAATAAAAGACTGGCTAAAAAACCTGTAGTCTTAATCATAATTTTTTCCTGCATAAGAATCTTTGTTAGACGATTGATTTATACAGGATATATGTCTTATTTGCGTTACGCAATAGCAATTTTTGTACCAGTATGGTTTAATAAAGAGACAAAATAATCAACTTGAGTTAAATAAAGCTAGGATTCAGTAATACCAATGTAGCCAAGATGAATTGGGATAATGTCAAAATATTTTTAGCGTTGGTGCGAGAGGGTTCGGTTAGGGCTGCGGGTGCCAAGCTGGACATAAGTCATGCCACTGTTGCCAGGCGTATTAATGGTTTTGAAGCGAAGTTAGGCGTTAGATTATTCGATCGCCTACCCAATGGTTTGGCAATGACAGTAGCAGGGGAAGAACTATTACAATCGGCACTAAAAGTTGAAGAAGAGATGAATGCAATTGAGCGACGTATTTCGGGACAGGATACTCGTTTACAAGGAAATATTCGCGTTACTATGCCTGATGTGATGGCAACGCATCTAATCATGCCCGATCTGGTAGAGTTTACTCGACAGTATCCAGATATCGATTTAGAAATAATCGTTTCTTATGCTTTTTTTGATTTATCTCAAAGACAGGCAGATGTAGCAATCCGCTTTGTGCGTCACGATAAACTGCCTCCAGAATATTTAGTAGGACATCGTTTGGTAACATACGCCAAAGCAATTTATGCTTCTCAGCAATACTTACAAGAATTCGACTTAAATTCTAATTCAAGTAAGGCTAGATGGATTGGTTGGGGAGATTTAGATCTGCGTGGTGTTAATTCTAAAATTCTTCGTTGCCCAGACTGGGTCAAACAAACAGATTATGCCTACTTACCAGTTTATAATTCACTAGATTCTGTATTACTTCAATTAGAAGCAGTTAAACAAGGAATGGGAATGGCGATGTTGCCTTGTTTTCTTGGGGATAAAGAATCTTCTCTGGTTAGATTACCTCCTGGTATAGCAGAACCAGCCTATGATATTTGGCTACTGACTCATCCCGATCTTCGGGATACAGCAAGGTTACGAATTTTTCGTCAATTTATCAGCCAGGCTGTGAAAAAATATCAAGATTTACTAGAGGGAAACTGCCTTTGAGAGAAATTATTTATTTACCAAAAGATAAATATCCTTTTCTCTGTAGATTTAGAGTCAAAATAGAATACTTAGATTTTTCTTGCCAGAATAATTTGACTAACGAACCGAGATTGAGATCGCCAAAGAAATGCTGACGATAAGCACCCATACCCAAAAATTCTCCTTCACGCCTGAAAATACTGGGTCTGATTTTGCTAGCTGGTAGATGGTTTTTACCGTTGAGAATTTGTCTAAAAGAATAGGGCATCCATTCTAATTGAGAGTACAAAGATTCGATCTCATTAACAGCGAGATCGCATTCTTCTTTATTCTTAAAATTGGTATTTTCCAAGATAGTGTAAATTTGCTCTTGTAAAATTTCAAATTCGGCAAAACCACCACCGACTAATTTTAGATTTTGCAATTGTCGATAGTAACCTTCTCGATTTATTGTACTAGCACGCATAGTAGTCAGTTTGAGTAACTCACAATATGCACCCAATAGCCATAGGACTGAATACAAAGACCACAGTGAATAATAAGAAAAAGTGCGATAGGCATTAGCAATCAAGCGATCGTTATTTTTCAGAAACGTTAAAGTAAAATCTTCTAAAGGTTGAAACTTAGCTGGGTCATAGTCATTTGTTTTTTTGGCTTCTAGTAATAAGTTAGCTAGTAGGGAAACACTGCTTAAAGAAGTATAGAGTCCCTTAGAAAAAAGAGGATCGACAAAACCCGCAGCATGACCCAAAAGACAAAAGCGATCGCCTATTATCTTTTTAGAACCATACTGAATTCTATCTGTGCGTGTCCAGCTTCTTACTGTTTTGGCTGACTGTAACTGAGATTGCAGACTAGGAAACTTGGTAATAAATGAATAAAATTCTTCTTCTGGACTGAGATTTTTTCTGATTGGATGAATGCGGGGATCGAGCATTAACCCCACACTGCATAGAGGGTTAGTAGCTTGAGGATGATTGTTAAAAGAGATTATCCATAACCATCCGCCATTAAATATATGATGCAAAGTCCCTTCGGATACACGAAAAGGAACACCAAATTCTGTTTGAGAAGTTCCTGTGTGATGGTAGCAGGGAACATTCACCATATGGGTAAAAATAGCGCGAGAATGTGTTTGCAGATTATACTCTCTCAAGTCAAACTTGTTAGCTAACAATGAGCGAAAACCCCCAGCATCAACAATATAATTAGCCTCAAAATAATCTTCTTGTTCCGTAATGACTCGCACTCTTGCCGAATCAATTTCGACATCTTTGACTATCGTGTTTTGTAAAACAGTTGCACCATAACGAATTGCTGTCGTCATCAAGAAATAGTCGCTATCTTGACGATACAAATGTAATTCGTGACCATAGGGTTGTTTGGGAATAACTGCTTGCAACAAATGTGCGGGATTTTGAGGTTGGTTTTCTTCGTGATGGAGATAGCTGAAATGCCTTTTTACCCCGTGAGAAGTACCGATGTGAGAGAAGTAATTTTCTGAACTAAAGTAAGCTAGTTCTGGTACTGAATACAATTCTGCCATTGCCCTCAGTATCTCAGAAGTTTCAAGAATCATCGACTCACCAATGGCAAATCGAGGATGAGATTTAGCTTCAAAGATAATTACTTTTAGATCGTGACGAGCCAAAATAGCTCCTAAACAAGAACCAGCAATACCAGAGCCAATAATAGCCACATCAAACTTATGGCGAGAAAGTTTCATACTTCTTACTACTAAATAAAAAATTGATTATTTGATGGAGTTGACAAGAAAAACTACGATGTTATCTAGTACTGCTGAGATTACGCACATCAATTAGTATTAGTCCTAAGTCGCGAATTTTGAGCAGTAAGCCAAACAATTCAGCTTGGTCAACTATCAAACCTTTGAGAATGGTTTCACTTCGTTGAGGATGAATTTGTATTTTCATTCCCTCAAACCAATCCTCCCAGTCATGAGGCAAATGACCTTTGACAGTAATTTCATAAGTTTGAGGATTTGATGGGGGACAAAACATGATTGCAACAACCTGAGAGGAATTGACGAGCAAATATTATTAAATACTTAAATACTATTTAACATCTGCTTTTTTTAGAGTTTGCAGAGCGTTTAATATTGCTTCTGGTTCTGCACGCAAGCGGTAATTTGGATCTGTATGTGTCCAGATAATTGTGCTATCGGTATCAATAACATAAGTAGCAGGAATGGGAATTGTCCAGCTATCGTCACCATTAATTGCTGGTAAAGGAATATTCAATTCATGATGAGCTTGTTGGTGTGCTTTTGGAGTTACAAATACTAGACCGTATTGTTGCGCTACTTCGTTGCCGCGATCGCTTAATACCTCAAATTCCAATTCATTTTTCTCTTTGGTATTCAAAGAATTATCTGGAGTCTCTGGAGAAATAGCGATTAAAGATGCTCCAAGATATTTTATTTCGTTTAGAACTTGCTGATAAGCTCGTAATTGTAGATTACAAAAAGGACACCAGCCACCACGATAGAAAGTAAGCACTACCGTACCTTTTTTGAGTTTATTTTCTAAACTAACTGTTTGACCATTAGGATTAGGTAAAGCAAAATCAGGAGCGCGATCGCCTTCTTGCAGTGCATTTTGATCTAGTACACTGGTGATAATTTCAGTAAATCCTATGTCGATATCGTGAACTAAGTCTGGAGAAAATTGAGTTAAGAGTTCTTGTAATAGTTGTTCTGATTGTTGCTGGAGATTCATCATCAGTTATTATCACCTTAAATTATTGTGGCTGAATTAATTGAGTGGCAAGACTATTTAGTCAAATTTAGTCAAAGAAAAATTGATAGCTACACTCCGCCTGAAAACATGGAATTAAGTTGAGTAGCTAGCCATAGCTAGTTAATACTTTTTTGAGATATTTCACTGCGTAGACTTTTTCTAGTTATTGTCAAGTTATATAGAGCGGGAATATGGTTAGTAGCTCAAAACTGAATAAAATCTCTATTGCGAATTTAGAATACGCTCGGCATTTTTGAAATCTCTATTCATAGCCTTGTTAAAGCTTCTCCGAACAAAAGATGCTGTCATTCTAGATTTAGGCTGATAGACTATAGCTTTCATTTTCTGGCGATGAGGCGTACCGTGTTCGATGTAATGTTTTACTTCCTCAGCCATTTCCGCCAATACTCGATTAAGATTACTTCTCATCATTCCACGAAAGAGAAATCCCATGATTCCCTTAACGTGTATTTCAGTTTGTCCTACTATTTGTGTAATACTACTATTCACTTCGTAAAGTGTCCAAGTGTTTTCAGCACTGGTTACAAATCCTGGTAGCCCGTGATATAAACTGTAGCGAATAATCTGATTTTTATCGTATTGTAAAATTCGCTCTTTTGTATCGCTAAAACCTGCTGCGCTGATTTTACAGGCTCTCTCAGCATATTTTGAACCATTAATGCCTTCTCCTGAGCCTTCGGAATAATCTACGCCCGAAGACCATTTCCCTATTTCTGCAAAATCTTCTGCCAATACTTGCCAAACTTTTTCTACAGGAGCGTCGATCGTAATTTCTGACCTAGCGAGAACTAAACTCCCATCTATTTTCATTTCTCTTTCCTGTGCTAATGTCAATGACATTTTTCTTTTTCTCCCGTGTAGTAAATACCAGTAGATTTCTCAAAAGATAAAATCTAAGCTTCAAACCCTTATCCTGTATGCAATTAAATTAAGGGATTTAGCTCATAACGTTAGTATAGATAACATATTATTGAATTGAGAACGCTAAATTTGCATTTTATTAGTGCAAAAATGTGACAGTTATGAATTGGAACGATTTACGAGTATTTTTAGCATTGGCACGAGCAGGATCTGTAAGATCGGCTGCTTTTAGGCTGTCAGTTAGTCATTCTACTGTTGTTCGTCGTGTGGAAGCATTAGAAACAGCACTGGGAGTTCGTTTATTCGAGCGATTATCAACAGGTTATATCTTGACCTCAATTGGTGAAGTGATGCTGGAACAAGCAGAACAAGTAGAAAACGATATTCACGGTCTAGAACTAAATATTCTGGGACAAGACGCTAAACTAAGCGGTAACATTAGCGTTACAATTGCTGAGCCTTTAATTGCATATTTAATAATGCCGAATTTACAGCAATTCAAAATAGCTTATCCAGATATCGACCTAGAAATTATTACCTCTTATGAAGTAAAAGACTTAGCCAAACGCGAAGCAGATGTGGCAATTCGGATTATGTCTAATCCTCCCAAATATTTAGTAGGGCATCGCTTACCCAACTTCAATTTTTCCTTTTACGCATCCCGTAAATATCTCGAAGAACACGATCTTGATGCCGATCCTCCTACTGCTAATTGGATTGGCATCAACGAAGTTGTAAGCAATCCTATTTCCAAATGGTTTAAAGATAGCCCCCATCCCCATATTCCCGTTCGTTGGACAATGCCCTTGATGTCTCTACCAGTCGCTGCCAAAGCAGGTTTGGGAATGGTACGTTTGCGCTGTTTTATTGGCGATCGCATATCCGAACTACAACGAATTCCACCCCAAAAAGTGATTCAGGGAAACCCTGGATGGGTTCTTACCTTGAACGATCTGCGTACAACAGAAAGAGTCAGAACTTTCATGGCTTTTATTGCCAAAGCCATTAGTCAACAGAAAGATTTGATTGAAGGTAGATGTCCAAGATAATATCTAGACAAAAATAACTTTAGAAATATCTACGTTTTGTGTTTGATTTATCTAAACCTCATGCTCTTTACATGGGTGCGGCTCTTTTGAAAAGACGATATCCTGAGAAGGAGTAAAAGAAAGCTGTGTGTGGGAGATTGTAATGCCTTAACCCATCAATTCAAACTTGATGAGCTAATAGTTTATAACCAGTTTCCTAAAAGTACGTAAGAAGCCCAAAAATAAGGACGGTTAAAGCGATCGCTTTTGAGCAGAGTCAATTGTGCTTGACGTATGGCTTCGGCTTTAGTAACAGTTTTATTTTGCTTGGCTAACTCTTGATAAAATTGCGCCATAAGTAAAGAGGTGGCCTCATCATTAACTCGCCAGAGAGTAGCTAGAGTACTTCGTGCACCAGCTTTGATTGCTACTCCCGCCAGTCCTAATGCAGCTCTTTTGTCCCCTGTGAGAGTTTCACAAGCACTGAGAACTAAAAGTTCGATCGCTTCTTCGTTGCTGAGTTCGCTATTGCGGAGTAAATCGTTAAGTTGATTGACATTGATGCGCTCGTCCCAAGTGAGAATAAAAGTATCTTTAGCCTGAGAACTAAATTGACCATGGGTTGCTAGATGTACTATGGGAAAAGGTATTTGCGCTATTTTCTCTTGTAAAGCGGTTCTGGTAAAGTTGCGATCTAATAGTTGTTCTGTTTTATCAACCTGAGATTGAATAGTATTTAATTCTTGGGTAACGTATTCTAAGGGTGGAAAACCAAATCGAGCCGTTGTTAAACC
>JAAUYI010074648.1_pt1 | contig 12210 bp, 12 predicted proteins | sample 7278041 | NCBI WGS metagenome assembly JAAUYI01 (sample SAMN14350216, study PRJNA611818) | marine sediment metagenome | isolation source: surface marine sediment (0.6m) | place: French Polynesia: Moorea | collected 2018-08
CGAATCTGAAGTAGGAGTTTCAATAAAGGTCGGAGACAAGAAAGCTACCACTGCACCCAACATAAAACCGATAATATTACGAAATACAGGTAAAAATTCAGGAGTACGAATTACTACAGGGCCGATCCCAAAAGCAATAAATAAAATTCCCCATAAAGGAGACATGATCAGACCCCATTGCCAAGCAATGATTTGCCCTTCTTGACGGGGGATTACCGCAGCTCCTAAAATTATTCCACCTACAATAGAGCTAATTAAAGTTAGAATCCACTGCTCTTGGGGCAAGCCTGGTACTGCGGTACAACCATTTTGTCTGAGACATCCTTTAACCGATTCTAAAGCTTCGACAATGGCATTATTTTCCCCATGTTCGCGAATATAGTACATATTGCCAAAACGAGTTTGTAGTTCAATCCAGAAGTTACGAGGCAATAGTTCATATACATCGTCGCCAATGCTAAAAGCGAGTAAATTTCCACCTCTGCCATCGGCTACCAGTAAGATACTTTTGTCATCCAAACCCCAGAATTTTTTAACTGCACGACCAGGAGAGCGATCGTATTGGGTCAAAACGCGCATCTTCCAACCCGTTTCGGCTTCAAAGTTGTTGAGATTTTCGATCAAGGATTCTTCTTGCAGTTCGGGCAAGAAGTTCGCTAAATCGACAACGGGAGTTTCTTTCTCAGGCAATAGCTCTGGATTATTAACGGCCAAAGCTGGAGGGGTTAAAGTAGCTAAAAATAATAGGCATGCTCCTAGGGCGATCGCAAAACGCTGGATAAACTTATTTCCCATAGTTGTTTAATTAAAAATATTTTTTGGATTCAATTGTGGTTTTCTGAGAATGATTTTAAATTTTGTTACATTTGTTTACTTTAACTTAAGGTTACCAGTTATCAGTAGTTCTGAGAACTTTCTGACAGAAAAAAACTTTTAACACTAATTTTTAACACTAATTTAATTATCTCGTGATTTTGGCTTCGATAGAGGCATTTGAGACTGACTGCTTCTTTTATAGGTTTTGGCTAGAGAATTATGCTTTGTCGGAGGGTTACGCCAAGTTTTCCAAGCTGCTCTAACTCCAGCCAGAAACCCACGACTATTTTGCCGGACTTGTTGAGCTTGTCGTTGGGCATTGGCTAAGCCTCGGTCTACTTGATCGATCACTCCAGTAGCATTGTTAATGCCTTGATTGAGTTCGTCTGTCAAGTCTCCAACTTCTTTTCCTGTCAGACGAATAGCTTCCAAAGTTGGAGGAAATTCTCGATTGAGAGTATCAAATAATTTTTCAGCACTACGGGCAGCCCTAGCTACTTCTTGCAGAGTAGGAATAGTGACTAGCAAAACCGCAAATAAGCTAAAAGAAACTAGAAGCAAAGAAAGTCCTAGCCAAAATAAAGGGTCTATCATAAAATTGAGAATCGCAATCGCACGTTCTACAATTTTAAAGGCGATCGGTAAGAGACGAGTTTGGATCTCGTTTTTGGTTGTTAAATCGATAGGCTCTTGTAGTTTCTTGACTGGCTTCTACCCCCGCAGCGATCGCCTGTTGCAATCTTGCCAGCGTACTTTCCCAATTTTCTAGGGTAGATTCAGATAAACGATCTGCTTGTAATTGAATGCTGGTCGATAAATCTTCGGCTAACTCTGGTAAAGCATCGGCAGATTTTTTGATTACTCTTCTGGTGTCTTTGCCCGCACGGGGTGCAATCAATAAACCGATCGCAGTGCCAAGGACACTACCAATTGCCATTCCACCGATAAAGACTCCTAGATTATTTTGCTTAGACATGGCTCGATTCTCTTCTCTTAATTAGATTAATTTCAGCTTATCAGTACAATCGCTACTTGGAACATCCAGCATACTATTTATAATAACTTCGATCTTTTAATTACAATATGGATTTAAATACAGAAATTAAAGGGCAGGAATATCCCATTCTTTGTTTACATGGTCATCCTGGTAGTGCTGCTAGTATGTCTGTATTTACAAATTATCTTTCGCAGCAGTATCTGACCATCGCCCCCGATCTTCGTGGTTATGGTAAGAGTCGCTATCGAGACAATTTTGCGATCGAGGCACATTTGGAAGATCTCGTGGCTTTATTAGATAAACGGGGTATAGACCGCTGCCTATTGCTGGGCTGGTCGTTAGGGGGGATCATCGCTCTGGAATTAGCTTTATCATTTCCCGCAAGATTTAGTGGGATGATTTTAGTCGCCACCGCAGCCCAACCCAAAAGTAGCTCTATTAGCAACACTTGGAAAGACCAATTATTTACAGGTATTGCTGGAATAATTAATTATGTTATACCTGGTTGGCAATGGAATATCGATACCTTTGGCAAGCGATCGCTGTTTCGTTTTTTAATTGAAAATCACACTCGGGAAACTTATTATTATCTAGCAAAAGAAGGAACTCCCGCCTATTTTCAAACTTCAAAAGCAGCTAGCAAGGCTTTATCTAATGCGGTCTCTAAAGGTTACAATCGCCTCGAAGACTTGCATAAAATAGATATACCCTGCCTGATGCTATCGGGAGAATACGATCGCAATATTGCCGCCTACGCTAGTCAAAATACTGCCGAACACTTACCAAACTGCAAATATATTAACTATCCTGGCGTTGCCCATCTATTTCCCTGGGAAATACCAGATTTGGTCTTAAAGGATATACAACAATGGTTAGATAAACATAATTTTTGTTAGTTTGTCGAATGAACCAGAAATTTTGGGTTTTTCAGATGCGATCGCTCCGACTATAATTTGCTTTTGTAGTCAAAATTATCATGGGAATTCTCATCGTCAACCCGCCCCATCTATCCATAGGTAGCCGTATTCCTGGCGAACATTTACCACCTCTAGGACTGGTGTAGCCAGATTTCTAATGGGCATGGAAAACACTGATGAGGCTACCCTCAAAAAAATCAAAAAAGGCAGTGCCACCCAAAAAGATCGAGAGGCTATTCGTCTTCTCAGGCAAGACGGTATCTTGTCCTTAGTAACTTGGGTTACGGATTTTGAAGAGATTCGCGATCGCGATTTTATTCGTTCTTTGAAACAATTGCTTTGGTACGATTACGATTATTGTCTTTGCCGAAACACTTCGTAAAGAGCGATCGCTGCTGCCACGGAAGCATTCAAACTGGGGGTTTTGCCTCTCAAGGGAATTGCTACGAGTTGGTCGCAGTTCTTTTCGGTCAACTGACTCAAACCGCTACCTTCTGAGCCGACTACTAAACCGACTGCACCACTAAAGTTAGTTTGATGTAATAAATTATCCGTATCGGTGGTAGTGCCATAAATCCAAAAACCAGCATCTTTGAGCTTAATGATGGCTTGGTTGAGGTTGACGACTCTAGCGATCGCCATATTTTCCAATGCTCCTGCTGCCACCTTCATTACCGTTGAAGTCACTCCTGCTGCGCGACGTTGAGGAATAATTAATCCTTGTACTCCCAAAGCCTCGGAAGTACGAATAATTGCCCCCAAGTTATGGGGATCTTCAATACCATCGGCAATGACAATTACAGGTTCGGGTGTTTGTTTGGCTCGCTCGATTAAATCGGTCAAATCCCAATAGACATAGGGTGCTACTTGGGCAGCGATCCCCTGATGATTAGCCCCTTGAGTCAATTGAGACAGACGACGAGAATCAACTTCATCGATAATTGTCCCGTTAGCTTTAGCTTCTTTAATTAAGGGATAAAATTGTCCGTGACCTAAAAGACTATCTGTCACCCAGAGGCGATTAATTTGGCGATCGCTTTTTAGAGCAGCTAATACTGCATGACGACCATAAGTTAGATCGATCTCTTCTCTAGGTTCGGATGAATTACTAATACTATCCTCAGAAGCAGGTTTACTCTTAGATTTATTGAGCTTGCTCTTTTTCTGCTGCTGATTATAAGAAGACTTAGATTTCATTATTTAATTTTAAGCCTGTTACGCTGGAGAAAGCTTATTGTCTATCGTTCATTGCCAATTGTCAATTCAACTAAAATCCAATTTTGCCAACAATTCTTGCAAACGCTGAGGATTAGTTAAATAAAGATAGCCTATTAAAACTTCAAGACTAGTTGCTCGTTGATAAATTTGGCGCGATAAACGACGAGGTTTGGTAGTAGAGGCATTGCGTCCGCGTCGTAAAATTTCTTTTTCAGAATCGTTTAAATAAGGTAGAAGAGTTGACAAGTGAGTCGCCTGAGTCTCGGCTCTTACCTGGGTAACAACTTGACTGTGATAAGCAGCCATACGCTTCGGAGGTGTTAGAAATTTGGTGCGAACATAAAGTTCAAATACAGCATCTCCAATATATGCTAGGGCGATTGGCGACAACCTTTCAATTTGAGTTAATTGACTAGTTGTAGTCCCATCTGGCATAATTCCGAAATCTACCCAAGTTTGAGCCGTGTCTGTTGGCGCATTGTTATTTTTATCTTGCTCTGGTGAATTCACATCCGAACGGGACGTTATTTTTTTAGATTTTCTAGTGCTGCTTCTACAGAAGGCTGAAGAGAAAGAAATTTCTCCAAACGAACTAGTTTTACAGTTTGCGTCACTCGCGGATTGGTTACAACCTGCAAGCTACCACCGACATTTTGTGCCTTCTTAACTAATTGCACTAAAGCTCCCAAACCAGAACTATCGATAAAATCAATTTGTGCAAGAACCAAAACGAGGTTTTTTGGCCCCTCGTCAATACAGTTACCAATGACCTTACGAAACGCTGGTTCAGAAAAGGCATCTAGTAATCCAGTAAGACGAAATATTTGATGATTTTCCCTGACTTCGCGAGTGCCTCTTAAGCTTACAGTCAGGTTTAGCTGTTCAGGAATGGCCCTCCTCCTCAACTTTACCTTATGATGTATAACAGTAACATGGTGTCAAAACATGACTATCTACTGTTAACTTTGTCAATGGTCAAGTATAGCCCATTTTTACTGGTAATGTTTAGCTATAGAAATGAATTTCTTCTGTAAAATATTTTTTCCCAGAGAAATTTGAACTCAAAAATGAGCATTAATATATCTACAAAAAACCCTACTTTCCATACAGAAGTAGGGTTGCAGAGCAAGAGGAATTAATTTAAAAAGGCATTTATTAAAGATAGAATTAGTAAAGTTATTTTTAACTCGATCAAATATTACCGACTCAGCAGCCTCAATACATTAGTAGAAATACTGAAATTTTTAGTCTGGCAAAATTATTTATTGGTTATTTATACATATAGCCTTAGATAAATTATCAGACTTGAAAATCATGAATGCTCAATTCTTGGTCGCATAAAAGACACCATTGTAAAGTAAATTAAGGTGGGTCAAGCTCGATTTTGAAAATATTGTTGATTTGTTTACCGACAAAGATAAGAAATGTTTATCTCTCATCTGACAACAAAACTTAAAAAAAACAGTTGGTCGATCGTTTTATTGGTCGTTTTAACTGTGGTGTTTCAAGGATTAATCCTGCCAGCTTGGACTCAGCAACCTGTGACCATCAAAACTTTGATTAGAGCAGATGAAGCGCAACAGCTACAGCCTTTGGTAACTAAATTTAATCAACAACATCCAGATATTCGATTTCAAATCATTGAAGCTCCTAGCGATAGCAATCAAGTAGAAGATTTATATACCTCTTCTTTTCTTTTGGGCAATTCTCCTTACGATCTGGTCTATATGGATATTGTTTGGACTCCCAAATTTGCTGCTGCGGGTTGGTTGAGAGATTTGAGCGATCGCTTGTCGGATGCCGAAGCTCAAAAGTATTTAGAGGGAGATATTGCGGGGGGAATGTATGAAAATAAACTCTATCGTATTCCTTTTCGTTCGGATGCGGGAATGCTCTATTATCGCCAGGATTTGTTAGAGCAAGCTGGATACGAAGCCCCAGAAACTTTTGGCGAACTGCTGGAAATTTCTCAGGATTTGCAACAACAGGGATTAATCGATTGGGGTTATGTTTGGCAAGGGAAGCAGTATGAAGGGTTGGCTGCGATGTTTGTCGAGATCTTGCAAGGACATGGAGCTTTTTGGGTCGATCCCGATACCCTGGAAGTTGGATTAGATCGACCAGAAGCTATAGAAGCGGTGGAATTTTTGCGTAAGGCAGTCGCCCAGGGAATTTCTCCTCCAGGAGTTACTACCTATGCAGAGGAAGAGACTCGGTTACTATTTCAAAATGGAAGGGCAGCTTTTTTGAGAAACTGGCCCTATGTCTACAGCTTGGCATTGGATTCTCCCATCGCAGGAAAATACAGTATCAAGCCCATGGTTCATGCAGTGGGACATGATAGCGGTGCAACGCTGGGAGGATGGGGATTGGGTATTGCCAAAAGCAGCAAACATCCCGATGCAGCTTGGGAGGTAGTAGAGTTTCTCACGAGTGAAGATTCTCAACGGGAGTTTGTTCTCGAAACAGGTTTTGTACCCAGTCGTACGGCCTTGTTTAATGACCCCGCGATCGTGGCTAAATATAACTATTACCCCAAATTATTAGAGGTAGTTAGAAGTTCGGCATTGCGTCCGCCAATTTCACAGTATGCTCAAGCTTCGGACATTCTTCAACGATATCTAAGTGCAGCAATAACTGACAAAATGACTCCAGAAAAAGCGATGCAGGCTGCTGCAAGGGAAACTCGTAATTTATTGGCTCGTTAAATTGAGAAAATAAAAAATAAGATTTTATTATGGTGGTGTCGCTGCCGAGAGAAATTGACAAATAGATATTATCAGTGCGATCGCATTAACACCTAAGTCCAACTCAACACTGTAGAAGATTGAAAGATAGCTAACACAAGAGTCATAGATCGTACCTTCCAGGTTCGCGGTAATGCTCTTCAAGTCATCAATCGCAGAGGTAAACTGATTCACATTCAGCATATTATATTGACACAAAATAGGATTGAGATGAGAGAATAGGAAGCTACATAAATCGTTAGCTTTTGATATGAGTTTAGATTGGATTAGTCGCGCCCAGCGTTTGAGTGCATTACCACCCTACGTATTTGCTCGTTTAGACGAATTAAAAGCCCGCGCCAGAGAACAAGGACTAGACTTAATAGATTTGGGTATGGGCAACCCCGATGGTGCTGCGCCTCAACCTGTTATCGATGCTGCGATCGCTGCCCTGCAAGATCCCCTCAATCATGGCTATCCACCCTTTGAAGGTACGAGTAGTTTTCGTCAAGCAATTACTACTTGGTATCAAAGATGTTATGGTGTTGAATTAAATCCCGATAGTGAAGCCTTACCCTTAATTGGTTCAAAAGAGGGTTTGGGACATTTGGCACTGGCTTATGTCGATCCTGGAGATGTTATTCTCGTTCCCAGTCCCTCTTATCCCGCTCATTTTCGCGGCCCTTTAATCGCGGGGGCAAAAATTCATCCGATACATCTTTCGGCAGCCCAAAACTGGCTAATCGATTTGAGTACTATTCCCGAAGACGTGGCTCGACAAGCTAAGATGTTATATTTTAATTATCCCAATAATCCGACTACTGCCACTGCACCAAGAGAATTTTTTGAAGAGATCGTTAAGTTTGCCCGTCACTACAAGATCTTATTGGTTCACGATCTTTGTTATGCAGAATTGGCTTTTGATGGCTATCAACCGACATCTTTACTAGAGATACCAGGAGCAAAAGAAATTGGCGTTGAGTTTCATACTCTCTCTAAAACCTATAATATGGCGGGTTGGCGCGTTGGTTTTGTCGTCGGTAATTCCGATATTATTCAGGGTTTGCGGACTCTGAAAACTAATTTGGACTATGGAATTTTTTCTGCTGTCCAAAAAGCAGCAGAAACCGCTTTACAGCTACCCGATGAGTATATAAAAGAGGTACAGCATCGCTATAGTACCAGAAGAGATTTTTTAATTAAGGGTTTAGGCGAACTGGGTTGGAAAATTCCCCCCTCAAAAGCCACAATGTATCTCTGGATAGAAACTCCCGTAGGTCAGGGTTCGACCGAGTTTGCCCTGAATGTGCTGCAACAAACGGGAGTAGTAATGACCCCTGGGAATGCTTTCGGCGATGCAGGCGAAGGTTATATCAGAATTAGTTTAATTGCCGATTGCGATCGCCTGGGAGAGGTTCTACGTCGGTTTAAACAGGCGGGTATTTCTTATAAATAAACTAAATTATTGCTGGTGCTGCATCCAAAATCGACCAAATTTCCCGCATCAAAGTATCTAATCCTTGGCGAGTAACGGCAGAAATAGCATAGATTGGCGTGTTGGTAATTTCTTTTAACTCAGCAGTAATTAATTCTAAAATTTCTGGCTCGACAGCATCGATCTTATTCAAAGCAATAATTTGAGGACGCTCTGATAATCCTCTTCCGTAGGCTTCTAGTTCTTGTTGAATGGTTTGATAGTCAAGAAGGGGATTATCCGCCATAGCATCAATTAAGTGAAGCAAGACGCGAGTTCGTTCGATATGGCGTAAAAAATCATGACCCAAACCAATACCTTCGGCAGCACCAGAAATTAACCCAGGAATATCTGCAAATACCGTTCCGTCTCCTGTAGGTTTGCGCACCACCCCCAAATTGGGTACGAGGGTAGTAAAAGGATAATTAGCGACTTTGGGTTTAGCCGAAGACAAGGCAGAAATCAGAGTGGATTTTCCCGCATTGGGTAAGCCAATAATACCGACTTCGGCAATCAGCTTCAATTCTAGGCGCAATCGCCGAGTTTCTCCTTCTAGTCCTGGTAAAGCATATTCTGGAGCGCGATTGCTATTGCTCAGAAAATGTTTATTGCCCAAGCCTCCTTTTCCACCTTTGGCAACACAGATAGTTTGTCCGTTATCAGTTAAATCCCCAATTATCTCCCCCGTATCCGCATCGGTAATCAGAGTACCACAGGGAACTTCAATTAGGCGATCGCTGCCTTTTGCTCCAGTACAGTTATTCGGGCCACCTTTTTTGCCATTTTCAGCTTTAAAAGTACGAGCATAGCGGAAATCTAGCAGAGTTTGTAAACGCTCTGAAGCAACTAAGATTACCGAGCCACCCCAACCACCATTACCACCAGCAGGGCCACCAGCAGGGACATATTTTTCGCGTCGGAATGCTACTATCCCATCGCCACCCTTACCTGCTACTACTTCTATTTCTGCTAGATCGATAAATTGCATCGCTTTTAAAACTAAATTTCCAACTAACTACTAAACTCTATTGCTTCGTCAATTAATTAGTAACAGGTTAATCTTTCTCCCCATCTCCCCTAACCGATCAATTAAAAATTGACAGACTACTATTCTTCCTCGCTATCCCCATTAAGATCCATCGCTTCGGGAGTAACAGAATTAGCCGATACCGTTGCTCCTTCATTCAGCTTTTCCTTGACCAGTCTTTCGATTTCACTTGCTACTTCGGGATTTTCCAAAAGATAGTTGATGGTGTTGTCTCTTCCCTGACCGATATTGTTGCCTTCGTAGCTGTACCACGCGCCTTTACGAACTACAATATCCGCATCTTCGGCTAAATCTAGCAAACAGCCAATATTAGAAATTCCCTTGCCAAAAATAATATCAAATTCCGCCTGACGGAATGGAGGAGCAACTTTGTTTTTTGCCACCTTCACTTTGGCTCGAATACCGTACATTCCCTCATTACCCTTCTTCAAAGTCTGCACGCGACGAATATCTAAACGAACCGAGCAATAAAACTTGAGGGCATTACCGCCTGTAGTTACTTCGGGATTACCATAGCTGATGCCAATTTTTTGTCGCAGTTGATTGAGAAAAATTACCGTCGCTCCTGATTTACCGATATTTCCTGCAATCTTTCTCAGGGCTTTACTCATCAGACGAGCTTGCAAACCCACCTGATTGTCTCCCATTTCGCCTTCGATTTCGGCGCGGGGGGTCAATGCTGCTACCGAGTCTACTACCACTAATTCTACTGCTGCCGATCGCACTAACTGATCGACGATTTCTAACCCCGATTCTCCCGTGTCTGGTTGAGCTACTAAAAGATTCTCAATATCCACGCCCAAAGCTGCTGCGTATGTAGGATCTAAGGCGTGTTCTGCATCGACAAAGGCAGCTACTCCTCCTGCTTTTTGGGTTTCGGCGATCGCGTGTAATGCTAAAGTAGTCTTACCAGAACTTTCTGGCCCATAAATCTCAATAATTCTTCCTTTTGGTAATCCTCCCCCCAAGGCTACGTCCAGAGTCAAGGCACCACTGGGAATGGTTTCTACTTTCATTTGGGTAGCATCACCCAGACGCATGATTGCACCCTTACCGAAGTTGCGCTCAATTTGCTTTAAAACTAGATTCAGAGCTTTATCTTTATCAGAATTGTTAGAAGTACTTGTACGGGTTGCCATGAATGTCTCAATTAATAAACTGTAAATTTGTTGTGAAAAATGGCTGAAAAGTTAGCTGTAATTTTATGTCTCTTACTTCAGTCTCATTTACGCCGAATCTAACTAACACTAGTAGAGTTTAACTAATTTCCATGATGGTTTTAACGTGATGATATCTCTACTTTCTCATATGTTGACAAAAAAATCAACTTAGCGATCGGATTCTTAGATCCAAACCCACCAATACGAATAACTTTGATAATAATTAAGAAAATCAGTAAGTAAGGCTGAATTCAATTTTCTTAATATTTTGCTTCGAGAGATGGCTATGCTTTACTAAAATTTATTGGTTTTGAGAAGGAGGCGATCGAGTGCTAAACCTAAGTCAGCAAGCGACCCCTCCTCTGAGTCATTAGCTTTTAGCTCAATAAAACTTTACGATCGCATTTAATTAGGACATTTCCAGCATCTTTTGGATTGGTTTTAGTGCTGCGGTGCGAAGATCTTCAGGTAAAGTTATCTCTGGAGTTTTATTTTTCATTGCTAGATACAATTTTTCCAGAGTATTTAGACGCATATACGGACACTCGTTACAAGCACAGTTATTGGTAGCTGGTGCGGGGATAAACTGCTTATCTGGGGCAGCTTTTTCCATCTGATGAATGATACCTGGTTCGGTAGCCACGATAAATTTTTTACTATCGCTTTGCTGACAATACTTTAGTAAAGCTGTAGTCGAACCAATGTAGTTTGCATGGCGCAACACGGGGGCTTCACATTCAGGATGAGCAATAATTTCAGCAGTGGGATGCTCGACTTTCAATTCAATAATTCTTTTTTCAGAAAAGGTTTCGTGAACGATACAGCTACCCTCCCACAAAACTAAATCTCTGCCTGTTTGTTGGCTGACATAACGCCCCAAATTACGGTCTGGGGCAAAAATAATCGGTCGATCTTTAGGAATTTGATTGACTATTTTTACCGCATTGGAACTAGTGCAAATAATGTCGCTGAGGGCTTTGATTTCCGCAGTACAGTTGATATAAGAAATAACTAAATGGTCGGGATGAGCTTCCTTAAAAGCCTTAAATTCCTGGGGAGGACAGCTATCAGCCAAAGAACAACCCGCTTCTAAATCTGGAAGCAAAACTAGTTTATCGGGATTGAGAATTTTTGCCGTCTCCGCCATAAAATGCACTCCAGCAAAGACAATTACTTCTGCATCAGTATTAGCTGCTTGTTGCGATAATCCCAGAGAATCGCCCAAATAATCGGCTATATCCTGAATATCCGATTCTTGGTAATAATGAGCCAAAATTACGGCGTTGAGTTCTTTTTTAAGCTCGTTAATTGCCCCAAACAGATCGCTAGGAATTTGGTGAGAATTTACTTTGGGTGTTGCTGTCGCAAACATATCTACAGATAGTCCTTAAATCTAAAAATCAGCTTAACATTTATTTATAGTATTTTTTACTATAAGTCTATTATAGTTCATTTCACCAAAACTTGCAGAATGTGCAATCTGTGAAAATTTTATTGTTCTGATATATATTTGGCGATCGCTATAACATCTTTTATGTTTGTAATAATGGTCAAAGTCATTAACGCTCTCTATATTTCCTAGCCCTAAAGGGTAAACTACTAACTAAATGGATATTTCTTGGCAATACCCAATATTAATTGTTACAACCTTGTTGCAAATTGCAATGACCGTGTGGGAGAGAAAAACCCTGTTGCCACCAGGAGAATTAATTAATATGGGCGATCGCCAAATACATTTGTGGGTTAAAGGTAAGGGAACAACCACAGTTGTTTTAGACCATAGTTTAGGTGGGATAGAAGGATATTTTTTAATTGAGGCGATCGCTCTTTTTACCAGAGTTTGTATTTGCGATC
>JAAUYI010051193.1_pt1 | contig 12204 bp, 6 predicted proteins | sample 7278041 | NCBI WGS metagenome assembly JAAUYI01 (sample SAMN14350216, study PRJNA611818) | marine sediment metagenome | isolation source: surface marine sediment (0.6m) | place: French Polynesia: Moorea | collected 2018-08
TACAGATGAACCTCACCCCCTTCCCCTCTCCGCAAGTTCGGAGAGGGGTGTCCGCAGGACGGGGTGAGGTTCCCTCGTGTATTGGACTCAACTGAAAAGCGCTATATTTTCAACCCAAACTACAAAATTTCTGGTGTTGCGAATTTGAAGTATGAATCCGGTTGTAGAGACATTGCAACGTAATGTTCGGTGACGTTGCAATGCAACGTCACCGAACAAGGGTTTTAGAATCATGCGAAATCATTTTCACCCTATGGATATGGCTAACCCCAAGCTGCGCTAACAGCAACACCAAATTTATTGCATTAAATTAGGTTAGATATGCTACTACTTAATTTGGTAATGACAAGGGCTTTAGCTTGAGGTCTAATGGGGTTAGAAAAGCTCAAATTTTTCCCCACGAATTGCATAATCTAACAATTCCATGGGATGCATAATTGCTATTTTCTTTTCTTGCAAATGCTTCCCAATCTGCAAACTACAACCGGGATTAGGAGAAGCAATTAAATCCGCACCAGTGTTTAACAAATTTTGCACTTTCTGCTTACCCAATTCCTCTGCTACTTCCGGTTGCAACATATTATAAACCCCCGCACTTCCACAACAAATTGCTGCATCTAAGGGTTCTTTTAAACTCACTTCTGGAATTTGTCTTAATAACTGACGGGGTTGCACACTAATTTTTTGTCCGTGTAATAAATGACAAGCGTCTTGATAAACCAAATTTAAAGGTTTATCAGCTAAGGGTGATAATTTTGCAGTTAAACCAACGGTTGCTAAAAACTCTTGTGCGTCTCTTACTTTCGCTGCAAATTCCTTGGCTTTTTCTCGATATTCTAGGTCATCTGCTAGTATATGACCGTACTCTTTTAAAGTATGACCACAACCAGCAGCATTGATAATTATATAATCTACTCCAGTCTCTGCAAAACTATCAATCATTTGTCTTGCTAAAGCTTTCGCTTGTTCTGTTTGTCCTTGGTGTTCTGGAAGTGCTGCACAACAACCCTGAGATTTAGGAATTACTACTTCACAACCATTAGCAGTTAAAACCCTCACCGTGGCTTCATTTACAGATGAGAAAAACAGCCTTTGTACACATCCTAAAATCACTCCCACACGATAACGTTTCTCACTCTGCGCAGGAATCACATCAGGTAAATTACTTTGAAAAGATTGCAGGGTAATTTCCGGTAAAATAGATTCCATCGCTGCCAAACGGGGAGAGATATTTTTGAGTAACCCCGTAGCGCGAAAGAACTTAGAAAAACCTAACCTTTGATATAGAAACAACGGAACAAGTAAAATCCTTAAAATATCAGGATTAGGGAAAAGCGAAAATATTAATTGACGAATGAAATTATCCCATAAACTCCGATTATAATTTCTTTCAACTTGGTGACGAGTCGCCGAAATTAACTTGTCATATTCCACCCCAGAAGGACAAGTACTCACACAAGCCAAACATCCCAAACAACTATCAAAATGTTGTACTGTCGCGGTATTTAAAGCAATTTCTCCCTGATTAATCGCATCCATCAAATAAATTCTTCCTCTGGGAGAATCCATCTCTTTACCAATTACCCGATAACTGGGACAAGTGGACAAACAAAACCCACAATGGACACAACTATCAATCAATTTTCCATCAGGTGGATTCTTGCCATCAAATCCCTGCAAATTCTTAATACTCGCCGTATTATTAACCGTATTATTAACAGAATTATCCCAAACTTGCATAATTATCTCTTCTTACCCTCTCTTCCTTTGCGTTCTCTCTCTTGAAAAGTTGCTCTTGCGGGAAACCCACAAGACCGCACTTTTCGCTGTTTCTCTGCGGTTTATAGCTTTTCTCAGTCTGGTGAAGTAAAGATGAAATTACTAAAATTATTGTGGGATAGAGAGCAGCGCGTTGCGGGGGTTCCCCCCGTTGTAGCGACTGCGGGGCATCCTTGCCTGCCCTTTTGTACTTCAGCAGATTAGGAAGCGCTATAATTCTCTTCTTAAATCCCACCTACAAACCGACCACAACTCAAAATTTCTTCCCCATCAAATTGTTTCTTAATTAAGCGCATCAACTCCAAAGCATTCCCTGTATAACCCCAAACATCCAAGTTTTCCTTCACCCTTATTGGTGCAACCAAGACACTTAAAAAACCACCCTTAGCCTCACAAAAATTTTGCATTTCTAACAGCCCTTTTTCATCCTCAAACCTTAACATCCCCAAACCACTTCCAACATGAACCACACCCAATTCTGCCTGTTGCAACACATCAACCGCAGCTGTAGGTAATACTCCTATTTTGCAAGTAATTGCCGATTCATGGTGACCAACATTCATTGATTCTCGCAATCTTTTCCATAAGTCAGCTTCATCCCCAGCTACATAAGTACCATGCAAACCTAACTTTTCCCCCACTTGCAAAAGCCTTTGTGATTGTTCCTTAACACTCTCAGGAATACTTTGAAAACGCGCCATTAATCCCATTCCCTGACCCAATCCTAAGTCAGATACTAACTGAGGTGAAACTAAATCAGCTTGGGTAGGAGTCAGCGCATAATTACGGAGAATACTTGCAGCTTTTGAGACATTTTCCCCTGAACCAGTAAGCACTACTGTCTGGGATGCTTGCGGCAATGGATACACTCGAAACGTCACCTGGGTAATAACTCCTAAAGTACCATAAGACCCAGTAAACAACTTCATCAAATCGTATCCAGCAACATTTTTGACTACCTTTCCTCCAGCTTTGGCAACTTCTCCATCACTACGAACAAACCTAATACCAAGAATTTGGTCGCGCACACTTCCATAACGTTGCCGTAGAGAACCTGTATTTCCGGTAGCAATTATACCTCCAATGGTGGCAGATTCCGGTACATTGGGGTCAAGGGCGAGAAATTGATGCTCTTTTGCTAAAATCTCCTGGATATCTGCAAACTTTATCCCTGCTTCTACGGTAATAGTTAAATCACCTACAGCGTGTTCAATCAGGTTGTTGAGGCGTTTTGTACTCACAACGATATCAACACCTTTAGCCAAGCCACCCCAGTGGAGTTTACTACCATTACCACAGGGTAAAACTCGCCAATGGTTTTTATGGGCTGTGGTAATAACTGCAGCTAATTCTTCTTCAGTGCCAGGATAGACAATACAACTAGGAGTATTTCCAGGTGCGATCGCACTTAATATGGATTTTTGCTGACTGGTTTCGGTTTCCTCCCACGATACAGCATTTTCTTCACCAACAATAGATGCCAGATTCGGTGCGATCGCTTTCATTAGTTTCTTTTTAAATCCCCACATAATCACTTTACTGGTTAATTGTTACGTGAGGAAACTAGTTTAGGGAAGAGGAATACTCCCGTCCCGCTAGAAGATTACTCAATTGAGTGAGAGAGGGAAGAGTGGGAAGAGGGGGAAGAGGGGGAAGAGGGGGAAGAGGGGGAAGAGGGGGAAGAGGGGGAAGAGGGGGAGAAATTTTTATATAGTAATCCTATACCAATTTACAGCGATTTTCAGGTAAATAGACCACGCTGTAGTAGGGGTAAAGCGCATTGCTAAACCCCTACGATGGATGTGGTTCAAATAGATGAAAATTGCTGTAAACAAAGAATGGGACACAGAATTGATTCGTAGGGACGCGGTTTCCGCGTCCCTTTGATGTAGACCTTATTATTTCGTAAGCCAGCTATTGCCTACCTTACCCTGAAAATTAGGATTTTTAGCCTGGGTACGCAGGCTTAGTTTGTATGCTTTCTCACTTTGATGAGGTAGATGCAAGATATGAAGAGGGAAAAAGCTTGTAACTTAAAAGGCGCAGAATTGGAAGATGCAAAAGCCCATTAGACACGTAGTGGCTTCTCGTAGGGTAGGCTCAAAGTTGGGAGTAAAGCTAAAAAACATCTAAGAAAGCACAGATTTAAACATTATTCTCAGCAGAATAATTTCCGGCAAGGGCAAGTGCAGTGCGCACGGCAGCATCCACATTAAGTAATCCTCCTCCGTATTCTAGCACATTGTAGCCAGGTATATTTTTATAGGCTGTTTGCCAGAGAATGTCCTTGATTTGAACTGCTGTCAGATTGGGATTAACACTCAACATCAATGAAATTGCACCGGTAACATGTGGTGTGGCTGCGGAAGTACCGTTAAACTGATTGATATAGTAGTCATAATCATGTCCTCCGGATGCATTGGGAGTTGCCTTGGCTGCAATTACTTCTGAGGGTGCCATTAAAGTTAAACCAGATCCAAAAGTAGAACCCCACCATTCCTGTTCCTCGGAATTGTAGTCGATGCGCGTACCTGGTGTTTTTTGATTATCAAACCAGTCTATAGGTCCCCAGGAAGCACCCACGGCGATCACGTTACTATAGTTCAAGGCTAAATCAGCGGGACTAGCAAGGGTATTACTACCATTATTACCCGATGCAATTACAAACATCACATTCGGATTATTGGCAATTAGTTGTTCAAATTCCAGTGAGTATCCACCAACCAAGCTGAAGTTAATTGCTAAACGCTTACCTTGACTATTTGCCCTGTTAATCATTGCCTGGGTGGCTTGCGCTAAAGTGTAATCCCCTCCTAGGCTATCATCAACAACAACATCAATATTCATGACTTCAGAATTGTGATTGATGCCACTCATGCCGATTCCATTGTCGGTATTAGCACGAATAATACTCTGAACTGCTGTACCGTGGGAGAATACATATTCGTCTATGTAGTTATCCCCAGCAACACTGGTATTTTGCAAATCTGGGTGAGGTGTCCAACCTGTATCCCCAACCCCAATCATCACATCATCTGTACCTTCGGTGAAACGCCATGCAGTGTTAACCCCAGTTATTTGTAGGTTCCATTGCTGATCAAATAGAGGATCATTGGGTGTTACTGATAAGTCAATGATTCCATTGGCAAATTTAACCAGATTAATACCCTCAAAGTTAAGTGTATCACCATTATTCAATTTTATGGAATCAAACACCCGTGCAGGAATTGAACCGTTGCCATCTATGTCAAATAATACACCTAAATTATTTTGGGTTGCGGTGGTATTGGCAAAGAAGTTGTTGTATTGTGCATTGTATGCTGCATAGTCAAAGCCTGCTAAATAAAACTCCGTTACGTCTGTAGAGGAGAATCCTGATAAATCTAGTATATCTGAAGCACCCTCACCATATTGATAATTACCATTGCCAGAAAAAGCTTGAAGGCTAAAGTTGGGATTAGACTGGTATGTAAAGCTGTCTGCTCCTAATGTCCCCGCTACATAGTTAAATGAATTTGCAATGGTGGGATTAGTGGGGGTTTGAGGTATGGTAGTTGATTCTGGTGTGTCAGTTGCAGATGTGGAATCTGTGGGTATGGTGTCACTAACAATAGAGATTGCCGATAAATCTAAATTGTAGTAGCTTTGAGCACCATTATGACTGTATACCCGTGCATAGTAGCTTCCTGAATTTAAAGTGCTGGTAATTGATTCATTAGTATTGCCAGTATTCACAGAACTAGCAATCACCTCACCAATATCAACAACCTGATTATCGTTGACATCATGAATTAGCTGGACATCAACATCGCTACTGAGACCACTCAGGTTGAGTGTCAATTCACTGCTATCACTAATATTAAAGCGATAGTAGTCATTGGTGTCATCGTTTCCTGACCAACTTCCTACCCAATCACTATAGGCACTGCTACCATTTATAATATCACTGGTGATGTTGCGGGCTTGACTTAGACTATTACCAGCATAATCATAAGGTCTTGCCATCACACTTAACCGATAGTTAGTTCCTATCTGACTGGGAGAATCAACTCCGATATAGTAAGTGCCAGCATTCACATTTCTGCCGATGTATTCTGGTGTGGTTCCATCCAATTGAGAAGAAACTATGACTTCACCTGAATCTACCTCGCCATTACTGTTACTATCCTGAATCAGCTTTATATCTGCATTTTCACTTAATTCATCCAAATACAAGTATAATGCGCTACTGCTGCCAAGATGAACACGATAAAAATCATCCCCGTCTAAGGAATTAATGTTACCTGTAACGGACTTCCAACTGCTAGAAATATTTAACCCTTCAGCTGTGCCTAGAGTGTTCCCAGCAATATCTTCTTGCATCTTCTAATACTCGTATAAGAGCTACATCTATTATCAAAAGCGATTTTGTTTTTTTTGTGAATAGGAAATAAGGTTTAATGTCTGATTTTATATAAAAAATATCAAAAATTTACTTAATCTTTATAGTGGTGCTAAGCTGAAGCAAATATACATATGGTACATCTGCTAGAGGATATAGTTACATGCAGTAGTTTGTATTGCTCTATATCTCTACAATTTTCTGATGCTTTTTATACAAAAAATACACAGAATTTAACTTTTATGAGGAGGAAGGAATAAGCGGTAGTAATAAATATTGAATTGAAGACGTTGCTGATTATAAGTATAATTTTGCCCCCCAACCCGTAATTTTGGGAAAGAAATATTATTTTAAGTCCCCCTACAGAAGAGGGGATAATGGTGGCAAATCAACAACTCTAATCACAGTATTTATACTTTGATTCAGCAACGCCGAATTGAATGATACTGTTGGCGAATTAATGAATGGTCTAGCCCCTCATTTCTCGTTTTCTCGTTCCTTGCCTCTGGCAGGAATGCAGCGATTGAGGCTCCTACCTCAAATCTGGTCTGGAGGCAGGGGGAGCATCCCAATTTTTATGCAATACCCTAGAAGGGTATCGCTACACGGACAAAGCCTGCCTACGCAGGCTAGAAATGTTTAGCCTGCGTTCGGTGAAGCCGTTGCCGTTCACCGGAGGTGTTCGGTGCAGGGTAGGCTAGGCAGGCTACCCTACTCTTCGAGAACCCCTACGGGGAACGGGAAGCCGCACTTCTAGCCTACGGCAATGCTTACGCATACGAGAAGCCATGACCTGTCTACCGCGTCTAAGGCTTGTAGGGACCCTACCCTTCTAGGGTTTGGGTGTTTTTCAAAAATTGGGATGCTCCCGAGGCAGGAGCCTTTTGTGAGTGCATTTCCAGGCGGTCGCCTGGAAACGAGAGAACCTGGAGCCTGGAAACGAGAGACACTCAAAGTTGGGGGTGAAACCCATCACTAATTGACCAACAGCATCTTGAATCAGGGGGTTAGAGGTAATTAACCCTTGGGTTCATATAATGATTATGCTGTTAATACTTTGGCAAAAAAGATTCTTAATGTGTTCTCATGTTTTCCCTATTTTATTCATTTAATTCTTGGGTGTTGGCAGTTACATTAAACACCATCTTATTGGCTGTAGCTTGGTTATCTCCGAAAAAGCTACTGACTCCAGCAGGATTATTACATGCTTGGGTTTTGGGAGTTTTGATTTGGGGAACTCTCGGTTGGCAAGGATATATGATAGTAGGGTTCTACTTTATCGTCGGTATTGGGGTAACCCGCATCGGTATGGAACAAAAGGAAGCGCAAGGAATAGCGGAAAAACGTTCCGGTGTCAGGGGACCTGAAAATGTCTGGGGTTCGGCTTTAGTTGGGGCAATTTGCGCTTTGGGAGTGGGAATGATAAATTGGGATTTCATTGCTATTCCCTCTTCCTTGCTATTATTGGCTTATGTAGCCAGTTTTAGTACCAAATTGGCTGACACCTGTGCTAGTGAGGTGGGTAAAGCTTATGGTAAGCGTACATTTTTGATTACTACCCTGCAACCAGTCTCCCGGGGTACAGAAGGAGCAGTCAGTTTAGAAGGTACGGTAGCGGGAATTTTCGCCTCTTTGGCGATCGCACTCCTGGGTTGGGGATTAGGTTTAATAAGTTTGTTGGGGGTGGCTTGGTGCGTATTAGCAGCCTTTATTGCCACAAATTTAGAAAGTGTAATTGGAGCAACACTTCAGTCTCAATACTCTTGGTTAACTAATGAAGTTGTTAATATAATTAATACTTTTATTGGTGCCATAACAGCTATACTATTAGCCTTAATCTGGATAAATATAATGACATAAAACTAGGGCTGTGCTTGAGCAAGTTACCCATAGCACAGGAAATTGCATTTCCTACTTTTTTGATATTGGGTTGTACTGAGTATAATGCATACTTGAACCTCCACTTATTCTAGCCTGCGGTCGCGGTTGTGCGCCGTACATGGTTGTTCTTTGTTTGGTTAGTCTAACTACCAATTTCATTGAACTATAATTATATACTTTTTAAGCGTTTATTTCCCTGAATGCTTCATGAAATCTTCATCATTTTTGACCATAAATAGCGAATCAATTTCTGTAGAACAAGCAGTAAAATATCTGCAACAATCAGGAAAATTAGGTCAGTTTATCGGGGATATTCTCCGCCAATATGTAATTGAGCAAGAAATACAAACGCGAGATGAAATTGAGGTTAATCCAGCTTTAACAGAACAGGCAATTATTGATTTTCGGCTACAAAATAAACTCACTGATCCTAAAGGATTTCAAGAATGGTTAAAGAAAAACGGTACGGATTATACTACTTTTCACGATTCCGTTGCCTTTGGCTTTAAATTAGAAAAGCTAAAATCTTTAATTACAGAACCAAAACTTCAAGAATATTTCATAGAACGCAAAATTTTTCTAGACAGACTAGTAATTTCTAGGATTATTGTTGACAACCGGGAACTAGCAGAGGAATTACACACTCAGATTGAAGAAGGAGGAAGTTTTGAACAATTAGCTAGGGAATATTCCCTAACTGATGACCGCATCGTTAATGGCATGATGGGTCCGGTAAGTCGGGGAAGTATGCCGGATATACTGAGAGCAAGTGTGGATATTGCTAAGCCAGGAGAGTTAGTAGGACCGATTGAACTGGATGGTAAATATGGTTTATTTCGTTTGGAGGAAATCCTACCAGCATCGTTAGAAGATACTCAGCTACAACAAGCACTAAAAAATGAGTTATTTGAGAAATGGCTAGCAGAGAAAATTCAAACATTAACGGTAAAACTGCAAGTGAATTAAATGCAGTTGATGGGGAATTTCTACAAACAAGGGTGCTAGCATCTCTACCTTGGAATCAACCACCTCTGTGTTGGCTGACTCCGGAACAAAAATCCCAATTACAAAATCAATCACAAATTTTTCACTATAGTTTGGGAGAAAAAATTTGGTCACATCAAGGACAGGGATTCCAATTTTTAATAATTAATGGTAAAGTCCGTTTGCGAACAACAACAGAAGGTAAACCTCTAGCAAGTTTGGAAGCGGGTAATTGGTTTGGTGATTTAATCAATTATGGAACGGATTGTAAAGCTGTAGCTGCTAATAAAAAAGTAGTTGTGGTCTGCTGGAGTACGGATTTATGGGCAGAATTTTCGACACCACAAATAGAAGGTTTTTGGCAACAATTGCAAGAGGAGGAAGATAAAAAGACAAGGGAGATAAAGGAAACAAAGAACATAAGGAAGACAAGGGAGATAAAGGAGACAAGGGAGAGGGGGGAGTATGAAAATAATGGGAGGGGTTCATCTCCTGTAGATTCTGTTTCCTTACCTCCTACTGCTTCTTTTGTATCGGGTTATCCCTTTGTCTCTAGTTGGAATACTGCTGCAGCTTGTTTAACAATGGTGGCACAGCAACTGGATAATCCGGTGAAATTGGAGTGGGTACAGCGACAAATTCGTTCTCCTCTTCCCAAACATCTGGTGGAAGCAGGGGAAAAATTAGGTTTTGTGCTGCGACGGTTACAAGTTAATTGGGGTGAGTTGCGAAATCTCTCATTTCCCGCTTTGCTGCAATGGGATACAGGTGAGGGAAGTAAGGAAAATTGGGTTGTGGCTTATGGTATTAAAGGTAATAACCTGATTATTGCTAATCCCCGAAATCCCGATTACAGTTGTGAAAGTTTACCCCAGTCGCTGGTAGAAGCTTCTTGGAATGGACAATTATGGCAAGTTGAACCCATCCAACAGCAAGAAAAGTTTAACCTGAGTTGGTTTCTGCCAGCAGTTTTACAATATCGGGGATTGTTAACAGAAGTACTGCTAGCTTCTTTTACTTTGCAGTTGTTGGGGTTAACAACACCTTTAATTACCCAAGTGGTGATTGATAAAGTCATGGTGCAGGAGAGTTTGGCAACTCTCGATGTTATGGCGTTTGCAATTTTAGGGGTAGCAATTTTCGAGGCAGTATTGGGGATTTTACGGTTATTTATCTTTACCCATACAGCCCGACGTTTGGATTTAAGTCTCTCAGCACAGCTATTTCGCCACCTGATGCGCTTACCTTTAGCTTACTTTGAATCCCGTCGGGTAGGTGATACAGTCGCAAGGGTACAAGAATTAGAAAAAATCCGCCAGTTTCTTACAGGTACAGCATTAACGGTAGTTTTAGATAGCATTTTTGCTGTGGTTTACCTGGCATTGATGTTTTACTACAATATCCCCCTGACTTTCGTAGCATTAGCAGTACTACCCTTATTCGCTACCTTAACCCTAGTTTCTACCCCGATTCTGCGTAACTGGCTAAACGAAACCTTTAACCGTAGCGCTGATAGTCAATCCTTCCTAGTGGAGACAGTCACCGGAATTAGGTCAATTAAAGCACATGCAGCCGAACCCGCAAGTAGGGAACGCTGGGAAGGATTATTTGCCCGCTTTGTGCGTACAGGGTTTAAAGCTTCTACTACCTCCAATATCAGTACTAATATCGGTAACTTTCTCACCAATTTTTCTAACCTGTTAATTCTCTGGTTTGGTGCCAAATTAGTCATTGATAATCAGTTTACCGTAGGACAATTAGTGGCATTTCAAATGCTTTCCGGGAGAGTAACATCACCCCTATTACGGTTAGTGCAACTTTGGCAAAATTTACAACAGGTCTTACTTTCAGTAGATAGAATTGGTGATATTCTTAACGTCGCACCGGAAGCCGAATCGGGAACTGGTTTAGTATTACCACCCCTAAAAGGACAAGTCAGCTTTGAACAAGTCTTTTTCCGCTACCGTGCCAATAATGAACCCGTACTCAGGGGAATTTCCTTAAACGTCGAACCAGGGCAATTTGTGGGCATTGTGGGACGTAGCGGTTCCGGGAAAAGTACCCTGTCGAAATTACTGCAACGCTTGTATCAAATCGAATCAGGAAGGATTTTAATTGATGGCTTTGATATTAAAAGTGCTGATTTAGCCTCCCTGCGTCAACAAATTAGCGTAGTTCTGCAAGAAGACTTTCTGTTTAACGGTTCCATCCTCGATAATATTTCCCTGGGTAATCCTGAGATTAGTGCTGAGGAAGTCGTAGAAGCTGCCAGATTAGCAGTTGCCCATGATTTTATCAGCGAATTGCCCCAAGGTTACGAAACCAACGTGGGGGAACGAGGAACAGCATTATCCGGGGGACAACGTCAACGTATCGCTTTAGCACGGTTATTTCTCTCTTGCGCACCCATATTAATTTTAGATGAAGCTACCAGTGCCTTAGATGCGGAGACAGAACAACAGGTGTTACAGAACTTACAAAAGGTTTCCCAAGGACGTACCGTGTTCTTGATTGCACACCGCTTTGCACCCCTGAAACGTGCCGATCAAATATTGGTGTTAGAAAAGGGCATTATAGCTGAACGGGGAACCCATTTAGACTTGTTGGCAGAAAAGGGTTTGTATTGGTCATTGTATCAACGACAACAAGCGAATTTGTAAAATTCAATGGAGTGATTGTAGGGGTTTGGTATTATAGCGGTTTTCGGTTGAGTAGAATACAAAGTTGATTCTTAACCCTCTTTTATCACTTTCGGTAGAGAATAAACCAGGATGCTTACAGCATAGGACTTTTACGAAAAATCTTGATTTCAGCCATTCTGTTTCAAAATAAACGCTCAAATGCCCGACTTATATGCAGTTGAAAATTTGGCTTTTATTTTTATTTTTCCAGAGTGACAGAAGAGGGTTAATATTTAAGACGGGCTAGAGAGCAACATCCCACAAGAGTGTATTCCACAAGCGTGAAAACCGCTATAGTTTCCTAGGTGGTTTGTGGAACAGGCATCTTGCGTTGATTCTTAATATTTAAGACGGGCTAGAAAGCAACATCCCACAAGAGTGTTCCAAGTAAGCTCACCTCCGGCTGAAGCGCGGAGGCTTTCGCACTACCCGCAGTTCAGAGCAGAGATTTTCAGTAGCCCTGAGAAATAGCGGCTGGGTTCCTGTTCAGGTTCCGCA
>JAAUYI010153425.1_pt1 | contig 12201 bp, 9 predicted proteins | sample 7278041 | NCBI WGS metagenome assembly JAAUYI01 (sample SAMN14350216, study PRJNA611818) | marine sediment metagenome | isolation source: surface marine sediment (0.6m) | place: French Polynesia: Moorea | collected 2018-08
ACCTGGCCGGCACCGTGGCCGGCTCGCAGGGCGCCTCGCAGCCGATCATCGCCACCCGCACCATCGAGTCCACCATCCGTCTCAAGGACGGCGAGACCAACTTCCTGGCCGGCCTGCTGCGCTCCGACGAGACCTCCAACGAGCAGGGCATCCCGGGGCTGTCCGAGATCCCGGTCCTGGGCCGGCTGTTCGGCACCAAGCGGACCGAGAACCGCCGCACCGACCTGGTGCTCACCCTGACGCCGCACATCATCCGCACCGCCGACGTCACCGAGGAGGACCTGTTGCCGATCTGGGTCGGCACCGAAGCCAACATCACCTTCCGTGGCGGTAGTCCGCGGGTCGAGTCCGACGTCAGCGGCCCGTTCGACGAGGATTCCGATGCCCGGCAGAGGGTTCGAGACCGTCTGCGCGAGCGCTTACGCTCGTTGCCCCGCGGCCTACAGGATGCCGAGGGTGCTGGCGAAGACGAAGAGGCAGGGCCGGCTGACCAGCCGAGCGGCGGCATCGACCTGGTTCCCAACACTGGCCTCAGGAGCCGCTTCCGGCAAGACGAAGACGACGATGATGACGGACGGTGATCCGAATCCGTAAACCCTGATGAGGCGGCCACGACGGGCCGCGATGAACGACGGGCCGCGATGAACGCCGACATCTCTCATATTGAACTCATGAGACGCTCCCTCATCAGATACTTCAATCGAAGAAGCGCAGCTGCGGTCCGACGGCAACGTCAGCGTGGCTATAGCATGGTCGAGCTGGTGGTGGTCTGTACCATCCTGGTTTCGTTGACCGCGGCTACCTTCCCGATCGCCAAGTTCACGATCAAGCGCCAGAAAGAAATCGAGCTGCGCTATGTGCTGCGCATGATGCGCAACGCCATCGACGAGTACAAGCGCTACAGCGAAGCCGGGCTTCTCGATCTCCAACAATGCCTGGGGTGTGACGGTTACCCCGAAGAGTTCGAGCTTCTGACCGAGCCCCAGAGTTTGACCAATCATCCTCCGGACGTCGTCAAGCGCTTCATGCGCCGGATCCCGATCGACCCGATGACCGGCGAGGCCGAGTGGGGAATGCGCAGCTACCAAGACGATCCGGAAAGCGACTCGTGGGGCGGCGAGAACGTCTACGACGTCTATTCCCTGAGCGTGGGGACGGGCCTGAACGGCGTTCCCTACTCAGAATGGTGAGCCACGGAGAATGGTGATGCGAACACGATCTTCAGTCTGCCCCTCCTCGAACCACGGTCGGACACTGCCCCATGAACGGGGATTCACCCTACTCGAGTTGATCGTCGTGGTGACGGTGATCGGTGTCCTGGCGACCATCGCCATCCCCAACCTGCTCCAGACCCCGATCCGGGCCAATGAGGCTGTCCTCAAGACCAACCTCCACACCTTGCGGCAAGTGATCGACATGCATGTCGGCGACAAGGGCTACTACCCAGAGTCACTCGACATTCTGGTCGACGAAGGTTACCTCCGTGCCGTGCCGCTCGATCCGATGACCGGCGAGCGCGAGTGGGGGACGGAGTTCGAGGAGCCAGACGAGGACTTAGAGGACTTCGAGTTCGCCGAGACCGATCTCGAGGAAGGCGGCGGTGAGCCGGGAATCGTCGACGTCTATTCGCTCTCCGAAGACGTCTCCCTCGACGGCACGCCCTACAACGAATGGTAGGCCCGATCAGGCCGCGCCTCAGCGGACCTCCGGCAAAGCGCCAGGCAGAGGCCGGGTACAACCTGGTCATCCTGGTGGTCATGATCACGGTGATGAACATCGTGATCTCCAAGGCCCTACCGCTGTGGAGCGCGGTCATCCAGCGGGAGAAAGAGGAGGAGCTGATCTTTCGTGGCATGCAATATGCCGAGGCGATCCGAGTCTATGAGCAGCGGACAGGAGGTCTGCCGACCAAGCTCGAACAGCTGATCGAAGTCGAGCCGCGCTGTATCCGTCAATTGTGGACGAACCCAATGGCCAAGGACGGTAGTTGGGAGCTGATTCTTCCCGGCCAGGGTCGACAGCGGCGAAACAACCAAAATCAGAATCTGGGACTGGACCAGCAGGACGATCGGCGGGATCAGCAACGCGATCGAGAGCAGGACTCGGATCAGGACTCGGATCAGGATCCCAACCGCGACCCCAACCTCCAGCGCGATCCGTTGAAGCCGGATCCGAGTCTGGTATGGGTCCCGGGAGACGAGGAGAACAAGATCGGTGCCGTGCCGATTTTCGGGGTCAGGAGCTCGGTCGCTGGCGCTTCGATCAAGACCTTCGTCACCAATCCCAATGCGGTGGGAGGTGGTGGCAGCAACGAAATCCGGGAGTGGGACTTTACGGTCGACCTGGCCAAATCGCTGATCAGCCCTCAGATCGATCCGTCCAAGCCGCCGCCGTCGATGAACGTCGAGCAGAGATTCAAACCCTGGCCGCCCAACGTTCGCCCGATCAACCTTCCGATGGGCCGACAGAATCAGCAACAACAACAACAACAACAACAGCGCAGGAACTCGCCGATCGGCTTCCCAGATAGGAACTAGAGGCTGATGCGCGCACAGCGACCCTGGCCGAGCTCTTCCTTGAGAGTCCGCGTCCGAAGGCTTGACCACGCCGCGGACCTTCCCTTGCCCGCACCAGCGTCTGTCGGCAGCTCCGGCTCGGACTTGAGAGCAGCGATCCCGGACACCATAACCCTGGAGCCGGGCGAACGAGCCTTGGTGCCGGCAGGCATCCAGCTGGAGATCCCTCAAGGCTTCGAAGCCCAGGTTCGGCCACGAAGCGGCCTGGCCCTGCGACACGGCGTCACCTTACTCAATAGCCCCGGCACCATCGATAGCGACTATCGTGGCGAAGTCGGGGTGATCCTGATCAATTTCGGCCAGGAACCCTTCACCCTCCGGCGCGGCGAGCGCATGGCCCAGCTGGTCATCCAGCGGGTGGAACGTGCCGAGTGGCAAGAGGTCGAGGAACTGGCCGAAAGCGACCGGGGCGCCGGTGGTTTCGGGTCGTCGGGAGTATAAAGAGGCCAGGAGTCGCCTGAGAGGGAGAGGTGGGCCTCCCGTTGCCAGCTGGATGCGGATCAGGGTTGCGAGGGTTTCGAAGCCGCCTCAGAACACAGCGCCAAGGACCTTCTCAAAGACGGTGGCAGCCAACGCGAGCCTGAGGAAGCTGGCAGCGGGAGGCCCACCTCGGCCCAACAGCTATGTCCGAGCTCGGCAAACCGTATGTCGCCCCTCCGGGGCTGGGGGGCTCGGGCGACAGAAGACCTGGGGTTCGGCGGCCTCACCCCAGGCTACCTCATGCCGCGCTCCGCGCTCCTGAACCAGGCTTCGCAGCCCTAACCTCCGAAAGGCACCTCCGAAGAGGAGCCTTGACGTCAGGTGATCCGCTGAATCAACCGCCGCAGCTGGTGGCGTAGACCACCTTCAGCGTCGGCGCCGGATCGGTGGCGTGATCTTCTGAAGAGAAGTAGAAGTCGTTGGTCGCCCCTTCATCGCCGGGGATGATCAAGCCATGGTTGACGTTCGCATCGGCAGCCCACTCCTCGACCACGGCCCGGCCCTCGACGTTGAGCACCATGACTCCCAGGGCGTTTTCGACGGTGTCGTCGACGTATCCCACCGGCCGATCGCTGTCACGATCGCTCAATCCTTTAGCGCCAGCGATTTCCCAGCCGCCGCCCGTGCCGCTGGTCGCCACCGCGTAGGTCGCTACCGCTTCGTCCCACGCCCGCAGCACCGGGTAGAAGCGGTAGATATGGCTGGAATCGTCGGTGATCCAGAATTCCAACTCCGCGTGCAGCACTTCCGCGCCCGATGGCACAGCGCCGGTGACAGGGAAGGCGATCAGGCCTGAACGCTCGTCGTTGTTGTCGATCTCGACCTCGCTGGCACCACCGTTGGGCGAGCTGTCATTCTCCTCGAGAAAAGTGTCTCGACCCACGGGGATCGTCACCTGGCCGAGGCAGGGTCGGCACACCCGACTGGACAGTTCGAGGTCGAACAACAGGTCGAACGACGGCACCTCTCGGTTGTGCACCTCGACCGCCAGCACGTTGGGGCCCGGCAGCAGCAGGCTGGCGGCGATGGGAGTAGTGATCGTCGCCTCGTCGTGCGATAGCGCCGGAGTGTCGGGACCGAGCGTGCCGACCGGAAGGTTCGAGCGCAGCACCTCGGCGCCGTTCAAGTACACGACGGCGCCATCGTCACGGTAGAGCGCCAGTTCGAGACTGTCGTAGAGTGAAGGATCATCGACGTCGAAGGTCAGCCGCAAGTACATCGCGTGGTCGCTCGGCGTGAACTGCGAGTTGACCCTCGACGGGCCATGGCCGACGATCGCCTGCTTCGCCACCCAGCCGCTTTCGGAGAAGCCCGCGGTGGTCCAATTCTCGTCGAAGACGTCGGAGACCATCCAGGTCGAACCGAAAGCCACCGGAGTGACATCGAAGCAGTCGACGGTGAAGCCGGCGTCGCGAGTGTCGTCCACCTGCCCGGCGGTCACGGAGATGATTCCGGTCTCGCCGGTGATCGGATTCGGATCGCTATCGGTGGCGTCCGTGCCCTCGGCACCATCGGTGAGCACGTAGCCGGATGGACCCTCGAAGCGCAGACGATAGTCGCCGGGCGACAGCAGGGAAAAGCTGTAAAGACCGTTGGAATCGGTCACGACCTGGTCGACGGTCGAAGCATCGGCGGCGTCCAGGAGGGTCACCACCACTCCGGCTAGGCCCGCCTCGCTCGGGTGCTGAGCGCCGTTGCCGTCGGCATCGATCCAGGCCCGATCGCCGATCTCAGCAGTGACGATAGCTACCAAAGCGGCGTCCAGGTCGACGTCATTCTGACCGTCAGCGGTGAGTGGGTAGATCTCGCTCTCACCGGTCGCCTCGAAAACATCGCTATCGAACGCGTCATCGCCGCCGGCATTTGGGGGGCCGAAGCCGTGGGCTGCCGGCAGGTTGACGCGAATCGCGTAGTCGGCCTCGGTCAGACCGGTAAATGCGTAGTCGCCAGCCGAGTCGGTGGAGGTCGAGTCGACGATCGCGCCATCGACCAGCAGATCGACGGCGACGCCGGTGACGCCAAGATCGCCGGCGGCCTGAATGCCGTCTCCGTCATCCAGCCACACGCGACCAGTGATCGCGCCCGCTGGCGGCGTCGGACCGGCAACCAGCGCGTCGCACTGGGTGGTCAACGCCGGGTCAAGCAAGGTCGGATCGTCGATCAGCTGACCGAAAGCGTGGGCGATCTGGCGAGCGACCAGGTCGCTGACGACAGCGTCATCACGCAGCGGCACCGATTCCTCGATTTGCATGCCGCCGACGTCGGTGTCGGCGCCGTTCGGATTGGGCGCCAGGCGGTTGACGATGTTGTCCGAAGATCTGCCGGTGAGACCGACCGAACCGCGCTCCGAAGGAATCGTCTTGCCGCGCTCGTCAGCCAGGTTGACCATCACGTTGCCGTCATCGTCATAAACATAATAGGCGATCTCTCCCAGGCCGAGATCGGATAGGCGCTGCTGAATGTTGCGGGCGACAAAGCACTTGGTCTCCGGATGGGCGTCTCCACCGAAGACCAGGCCGTTACCCTTGTACTTGCCGAAACCGTGAAGCGAAGCCGCGTAGCGAAACGGTTGGCCACTGGCGAAAGGCGGCTTGGACAGCAGCGTTTCGAGACCCGGAAAAGACTCCTTCTTGAGCGCTTTGGAGGTGATGTGAAAGTGCTCCGAAGCCAGCTTGGAGGGATCCCAGTCGCCGGCGGTCTCCCAGATGTTGGCCGAGATCGCGTAGTCGTCCTTCAGGACGTCTTTGATCGGTCCGATCTGCTCGCTGGTACCGCCCTCGATCTCGCCACCGTGGGGCACGACCAATACGAAATCCTTGTCCGTCTCGAGAGTCACGATCTCTTCGAAAGAGTCGGACCCGTTCTCGCTCGGCTCGCAGAAGTGCTGGACAGTAGACGTCGAACCATTCTCGATGGTGGTCGTCTGGCTCGGCGCCAAGGGGAAGACCGTGAGGGTCACGGTGCTCAAGTCGACCGTCTCGTTGTCCTCGAAGAGCTTGAAGAAGCCGCTGTCCTCGTCGGCCTCGTCAGGCTCGTCCTCGTCACGATTCTCGGCGTAGATCTCGACGACCCAATCATCGTCGGGATCGTCGAAAGTCTCGATGACGGTGAAATTGGCGGTCGCGCGCAGGCCGCTCCCCAGCAGACCGTTGCCCGGGGTGCCGGCGTCGACGACGACTCGGATCTGCGGATTGACGTTGTCGCCGGGGGTGACCGTAATGCCGAGATTCTGGGCCAGCTCGTCCGAAATCCGAGCATGCTCCCGGCGATCGGTCGAAGAACCGATCACAGCCGGCAAGCTGGTATTGGGATCGATGATCAGGCCGACCTCGACGCCCGAGCTACCGCTGAGCGTCGGCGTGCACTGGGCCGTCGCCCGACCCGGGGCAACGGTGGAGATCAGAACAAGGGCTGAAAGAAACGCCCACAGACTGTGGACGCGTCGATGTTGATGTGGGCCGGTGGTTTTAGACATGACAAGGGTTCTCCAACACACCGTCCCAGCAGCCGGGCCGGCGCGTTTCGTTGTAAGTACAGTGTTGGGGGGCCGGTGACGAGGATCGCCACGGCCGAGGTGAGAAACGGCGTCGCACCGCCGGCGGCGGGCGCGGGTCGCTGGTCAGCGACGTCAGGTCGCCGTCACAGAGAAATACGCGGCCGGCGGCGAGAACCCGCCAGGTTCTATGGCTCCGGCTTGCGTACTCGCGCGAAAGCCAGCATGAAATCCCGCATGATGTCCTTGAGCTCGAGCGTATAGGTCGCCAGGTCGCGAAGCTTGGCGTCGACCTGATCCGCGGTGGGCGACGCCATGGTCGACGATCGGGGTTTGACCTTATACCTCAGGCGCTCATCCAGAGCTTCGAGCCTCTGATACGCCTCTTTGAGCCGATTCCCGTCCATCTTGCCTTTCCAGCGACTCTAAGCCTTTCGCCGGTGCACCAGGGTCGCCGATGCCTGATCGCGGGGACGAATGACCATCTCGTCGATGTTGACGTGGGCCGGCCGGGTCACCGCCCAGACGATACAATCGGCGATGTCGGCGGCGGTCAGGGGGGTCATACCGTCGTACACGCTGGACGCACGCTCCCGGTCGCCGGAGAACCGGACGATCGAGAACTCGGTCTCGACCAGGCCTGGGGCGATCTCGGTGACGCGCACAGGCTGGCCCAAAAGCTCCAGTCGCAGGGTGCGAGTCAGGGCTCTCAAGGCATGCTTGGCGGCGGTGTAGCCGGCGCCGCCCGGGTAGGTTTCAAATCCCGCGATCGACCCCAGGTTGACGACATGCCCGTCACCGGAGGCGATCAGCGAGGCGAGCAGGGCGCGGGTCACCCTCAAAGTACCTAGGACGTTGGCCTGGTACATCCACTCCCAGTCTTCTTCGCGGGCCGCTTCCACCGGGTCGAGGCCGAGCGCACCCCCGGCGTTGTTGACCAGAAGCGACAGCTTGCCGCCGGCGCGATCCGCCACTTCGGTGGCAAAGCGATCGACGCTCGACGTATCGGTGACGTCGAGCTGAATCGCCGTGGCGCCAACAGCATCGGTAACCTCCCGCAAACGATCCAGACGCCGTGCACCGGTAATCACGTGATAGCCGCATTGGCTGAGCGCCTCCACCGTCGCGGCGCCGATCCCCGCGCTGCCGCCGGTGACGACGGCGATCTTCTGCCTTGCTCCCATCGCTCTGCTCAGTTGAGGACCGCGTCGCCGCCGTCGCCCTGCGGCGTCCAGGCGGGCAACGAGGCCGGGTCCACACCCACCGATTCCATTGCCTGCCGCCAGACCTCGTCTGGCTCGTCACTGAACAACAGCTCGGTATTCACCGGTGCCGTGATCCAGTCATTGCGCAGGATCTCCTTGACCAGTTGCCCGTCACCCCACCCGGCATAGCCCAAGAGCAACCGGAAGGACGCCGGAGGTTCCTCAGCCAGGCTTTCCAGATCGCCCAGGTGTTGGGTCAAGGCAACGCCGGGGCAGACTTCGAGGCGCGTCGACTCGGCCGGCTGCTCGTCGCTGAGCGGTGGCGTGTCGGCGGCGAGCTCATCATCCTTGAACAACAGAGTGCCGAGTTGTGGTTGGACCGGACCGCCGAAGAACGCCAGCGAGCCCTCATCGCCCAGCCACGGAATCTCGAGATCTTCCAGGATCTCGCCGATCTTGACGCCGGTGGGTCGGTTGACGATGAACCCCTGGCTCCCCTCCTGCTGATGTTGCAGTAAAAGGACCACGCTCTTATAGAAGAACGGATCCATGACTTGCGGCATGGCGAGCAGGAGGAGTGGCGTCTTGAGGTCTTCACTCTCGGACATCACTCCATGATAGCTCATTCGGTGACGCCATGTTGCGATACACTTCACGTCCGGTTCTCTGTTCCGGGAATAGCACGCAGAAGATCATCCACCGTAACCTCGGCCGCCTACGCGGCCAAGCTTGGTAGGACGACTTTACCCAAATAGACCTCGCCGTTTTCGCATCGAGGTGCTGACGACTCAGGGGATTCTCGATGAAAAATAGTTTCTCTACTCTCAAGACAATCCAGGTCGGGGACCGCGAGCTCCGCATCGCCAGTCTCGAGGCGCTTGACACCCAGGGACATTCGATCGGCCGCCTGCCCTTCGCCACGCGCATCCTGCTCGAGAATCTCCTGCGGCGCGAGAACGGCGTCGACGTGACGGCTTCTGACATCGAGGCGATCATCGGCTGGCAGCCGGAAGCCGTACCGAGCGTCGAGATCGCGTTCATGCCGGCGCGCGTCTTGCTGCAAGATTTCACCGGCGTACCGGCGGTCGTCGACCTGGCGGCGATGCGCGATGCCATGGTCGCGATGGACGGTGACGCCGCCAAGATCAATCCGCTGCAGCCGGTCGAATTGGTCATCGACCACTCGGTCCAGGTCGACGAATACGGCTCGAAGGCGGCGCTTCTGATCAACGCCGAGCTCGAGTTTGAACGCAACTACGAACGTTATGCCTTCCTGCGCTGGGGCCAAGGGGCCTTCGACAATTTCAAGGTCGTGCCGCCGGCGACCGGCATCGTCCACCAGGTGAATCTCGAGTACCTGGCGCGCGGAGTCATGGTCGGCGAGGGCGATCAGCCGTTCGCTTATCCCGACACTCTGGTCGGTACAGACTCGCATACCACCATGATCAACGGCCTGGGCGTGCTGGGCTGGGGCGTCGGCGGAATCGAAGCCGAGGCCGCGATGCTCGGGCAACCGATCTCGATGCTGATTCCCCAGGTCGTGGGCTTTCGCCTCTCGGGCGAGCTGCCCGAGGGTGCCACCGCTACCGACCTGGTTCTGCGGGTCACCGAGATGCTGCGCGCTCACGGAGTGGTCGGTAAATTCGTCGAGTACTACGGCCCCGGCTTGGCCAGCCTGCCGCTCGCCGATCGCGCGACGATCGCCAACATGTCACCCGAATATGGCGCCACCTGCGGCATCTTCCCGGTCGACCAGGCCAGCCTCGATTATTTGAAGTTCACCGGTCGCTCTCCGGAACGTGTGGCGCTGGTCGAGGCTTACATGAAAGAGCAGGGCCTCTTTCACACCTCAGAGAGCCCGGAAGCCGAGTACTCCGACAGCCTGGAGCTCGACCTCTCCACCGTCGAGCCATCGCTCGCCGGGCCCAAGCGCCCGCAAGACCGCATTCGTCTACGCGAGGCCCACACCACCTTCAAGAATCAGCTCGAAGATCTGAAAGGCGTCAAGTCGAAGCGCTCCTCGCTCAACGTCCTCAAGGACGAAGCACCATCGGCCGTTTCTACGGAGATGGGCGATGAGCAATTCGAACTCGATCACGGCTCCCTGGTGATCGCTGCCATCACCAGTTGCACCAACACCTCCAATCCCTCGGTCATGGTCGCCGCCGGCCTGGTGGCCAAGAAGGCCCATGAGCTCGGGCTCAAGGTCAAGCCCTGGGTCAAGACCAGTCTGGCCCCCGGCTCCAAGGTGGTCACCCGCTACCTCGACGAAGCCGGCCTGACGCCTTACCTCGAGGCTCAGAATTTCCACCTCGTGGGCTACGGCTGCACCACCTGCATCGGCAACAGCGGCCCGCTACCACAGCCGATCGTCGATGCCGTCCAGGAAGGCGGCCTGGTGGTCGCCTCGGTGCTCTCCGGCAACCGCAACTACGAGGGTCGGATCAGCTCCGAGACCAGAGCCAACTACCTGGCCTCACCGCCGCTAGTCGTTGCCTACGCGCTCGCCGGCAGGGTCGACCTCGACATTTACAACGAGCCTCTGGGCGACGGCGATAGCGGGCCGGTTTATCTGAAAGACGTCTGGCCGAGCCGCCAGGAGATCGACGACACCGTGGGGCAGGCCCTCAAGGCCGAGATGTTCCACTCCGAATACGCCGACGTCTACACCGGCGAAAAGGAGTGGCGCGAGCTGCCGACGCCGGAAGGCGACACCTTCACCTGGGCAGACGAGTCGACCTACGTGCGTCTACCGCCCTACTTCGTCAATATGTCGCGCGAACCGCAAGCGCCCACCGACATCCAAGGCGCCCGCGTGCTGGCCCTGCTCGGCGACACCGTCACCACCGATCACATCTCGCCTGCCGGTGCCATCAAACGCGACAGCCCGGCCGGCCAGTATCTGGTCGAGCGAGGCGTCGCGCCAAAGGACTTCAACTCCTACGGCTCGCGCCGCGGCAACCACGAAGTCATGATGCGCGGCACTTTCGCCAACGTCCGGTTGCGCAACAAGCTCGTGCCGGAGATCGAAGGTGGTTTCACGCGTCATATCCCCAGCGGCGAGTCGATGCCGATCTTCGACGCCTCGATGAAGTATCAGGCCGACGGCGTGCCCCTGGTAGTGCTCGCCGGCAAGGAGTACGGCACCGGCTCCTCGCGCGACTGGGCCGCCAAGGGCTCGCTCCTGCTCGGCATCCGCGCGGTCATCGCCTGCAGCTACGAGCGCATCCACCGCAGCAACCTGGTCGGCATGGGCGTCCTGCCGCTCGAGTTCTCTGCCGGCGACAGCGCCGAGAGCCTGGGCCTCAACGGCCATGAGACCTACGACATCTCGGGTCTCGCCGAGCTGATGGAGAAAGCCGCCGCCGGCGACCCTGACCGCCAGCTGACCGTCAGCGCCACCAGCGACGACGGCACCCAGACCGACTTCCAGGTCAAGATGCGGATCGACACCCCGCAGGAGATTCAGTACTACCTCCACGGCGGCATTCTGCAGTACGTGCTGCGGCAGCTGCTTTAGCGCCCCAATGAAGCCAATCCTTCGGATTGGCTTCATTGGCCCAGCCCCTCCTCGGCAGGGTCGGGCGCGCTACGCGTACCCAACCCTGCATCTAAGCCTCCGACCTCAGGCTGCAGGTATCTTTGCGCAACAGCCTCCCAGCGCCCCAAGAATGCCAATCTTTCGGCTTCAGATTAGCCCCGGAATCAGCGCCTTGCGCTCAGGTGGGTAGTCGGGAAACTGCTGACGGTACCAGCGATGGTGGGCGATCGCCCGCGGTACCAGGTTGGCGGCGGTCCAGGCGGCGAACGACCAGCCGGCCAAGGTGCCGACGGCGATCGCCCAGCCGATCCATTCCAGCATCTCGCCCAGATAGTTCGGGCACGAGACCCAGCGAAACAATCCGCCATGAGGGATCTTGTAGCCCGTCTCGTTTGCTGGGCGAAGACGACGGAGCAGCGCGTCGGAATGGAGATTGAGCACCAGGCCCGAGAAGAAAAGCAATACACCCATCAGAAATTGAGGGCTCCATAGCCAGCTCACGGGATGCTCTGGTCCGAGGGTAAAAAGCACCCGGCCGTTCAGGTAGCCGTTGACGATGTTGAAACAGAAGGCCATGGCGACGACCGACCACGGCATCCGTCGAGCCGAACCCCGGAGACGAAACGGAAAGATGAAGGTGCGCTGCACGTAGTGGAGCTGCCACATCGCGAGGAAGGTGATCGCGGCGATTGTGTACCGCCCCCCGACCGCAAACAGGACCAGTGGCGTCACGACTGCAGGCAGCTCCATGAGCACCCATCCCCAGGTGGCACTGACCGTTGGTCCCCAGCCGGATCGCGCGTAGCGACCGTAGGGCGCCTGAACCGTCAGGAGGGCGACGAAAACCACCGCCGCCAGCGCGAGCCAGCCGTAGAGCAGCCAGGTGTAGAAGGTCGCCTCGTTCAC
>JAAUYI010238878.1_pt1 | contig 12196 bp, 14 predicted proteins | sample 7278041 | NCBI WGS metagenome assembly JAAUYI01 (sample SAMN14350216, study PRJNA611818) | marine sediment metagenome | isolation source: surface marine sediment (0.6m) | place: French Polynesia: Moorea | collected 2018-08
ACTCGATTGGTTAGAGCCTCAAGTTCACCATAGGAGAGAGTAGATAAAGAGCCTCCTTCCTGTTGCCAAATAATCGCAACTTCTTCTGTAGAAGCTTGAAAACAGCTTTCAACAATATTCAAACGAGCACCCACCAACCATTGGGGTGATTCTATCCCTGGGGAAAGATCGACAATTTGAGTGTATTTTTGGCTCAAGCAGATATTTAGTCGTCGAATCGTTACCTCCCAAAACTCGGCACGATTTTGTACTGACCAGGCATGAAGTTCCTCATAAGAAACTATTTTAAGCTCCTTCATCAAAGCGGTGATATTGGTAGTTTTTATCTGCTCGTCAGAAGGAAGCCAGACGGCTGGAGAACCTTGACTTGAATCCCAGTCAGAAAAAGCAGTCTGGTAAAGCAGTTCGTGTAAGGGAAAAGGGTGGTGAGGTTTAAGTATTTCTCGACTAAAATACTGCCAGCAATCGACAGGAGAGAGAGAAGCCAGACAGTGATTAATCTGGGATAGTATTCCAGCAGCTATTGTTTGGTTTACACCACACTGAACAATCTGTTCCAGTGATACTTGTTTTGCCATTGCCCTTAACCCCTCTGAAGAATTGAGTAGGGTATACCACCAAAATTCTAGCAGTTGAGAGTAAAGTGGCTTTAGCCCTTGAAACATTTATCCCGTTTGCGACGGACTCAAGAACTAGAATCCCTGCTGATTTTATCTCAGGGAGTCTCAATATGATAGCTGACTACACAATCTGCTAATTATCTTTTATCTTCTCAAACCAGCAAAATTGCCAAATTTTTAGACCGAAACCAAATAATTGTTAAAGTATGGCTGTTATGAGAATGGTAGCTCCTATAATCGAAGCAGGAGTCTAATTGGTATCAACAAAGTTGCTATCTTTACTTCTGAAGTTGATTCGCAAAATTCCTCGCTAAGTGCTAAAAAAATCTGTTCCGTAGTCATCGCGTAAGGGAGTACGAAAAGAGTGAACACACCACTTACTTGTCGTAATTATATTGATGGACAGTGGATACCTGCTCAATCGGGAGATTCTTTTGAGAGTCGCAACCCAGCGGACTGGCAGGAACTTATTGCCACTGCCCCTAAGTCTAATGAAGCCGATGTCAATGCTGCCGTGAAAGCTGCTCGGCAAGCTTATACTTCTTGGCGGTTAGTCCCTGCCCCAGTGCGCTCTGAGATTGTTCATCGCATAGGGGAAGAATTACAGGCTCGAAAAGAAGAGCTAGCAACTCTGATGAGTCGAGAAATGGGCAAGGTTTTAGTAGAAGCCCGAGGTGATGTCCAGGAAGGGATTGATTGTGCTTTTTACTATGCTGGAGAAGGTCGTCGTCTGTTTGGTCAAACCACTCCTTCAGAGTTGGGTAACAAATTTGCGATGACAATGCGGATGCCCATTGGAGTAGCTGCTCTAATTACACCTTGGAATTTTCCCGTAGCTATACCCTGTTGGAAAGCACTACCAGCGTTAGTGTGTGGGAATACCCTGATTTTTAAACCCGCCAAAGATGTACCTGCTTGCGCCACAGTACTCACCGAAATTTTTGCCACAGCGGGAGTTCCTCCAGGGGTATTTAACTTGGTTCATGGAACGGGAAAAGAGGTTGGTAGTGCCTTAACAAATCATTTTGGGATTGACTTAGTTTCCTTTACTGGCTCGTCTAAAACAGGTGCCGAGGTCTCAGCCATATGTGGACGCACCCATAAGCGGGTTTCCTTAGAAATGGGGGGGAAAAATGCTCAGATTGTCATGGAAGAGGCTAACCTCGATTTGGCTTTAGAGGGTGCGCTTTGGGGGGCTTTTGGTACGACAGGACAACGTTGTACTGCTACTAGCCGTCTGATTTTACATCGAGATATTAAAGCAGACTTTACAACCAAACTGTTAGAAAAAACTCGTCAATTGCGCTTGGGTTCAGGAATCGATCCTAACACTGATGTAGGTCCTTTGGTAAATGCAGCTCAGTTAGAGCGGGTGAAATACTACCTGAATCTAGCACAACAAGAAGGCGCAATCATCCTTACAGGGGGGCAACAAGCCCAAGGAGAAGGGTTAGAACAGGGTTATTTCTTTGAACCTACTATTCTTGACGAAGTAAAGTCTGAGATGCGCGTAGCCCAAGAAGAAATCTTTGGACCAGTAGTATCTCTGATAGAAGTTGAGTCCTTTGAAGAAGCGATCGCCGTTCTCAACAATTCCTGCTATGGTCTTTCCTCTGCCGTCTATACCCAGAATGTGAATCGAGCCTTCCAGGCGATGCGAGATATTGAAGCAGGAATTACCTACATCAACGGCCCTACCATTGGGGCGGAAGTCCATCTACCTTTTGGGGGTGTAAAAGCTACTGGCAACGGTCATCGAGAAGCTGGTAGTACTGCCCTGGATATTTTCTCGAATTGGAAAACGGTGTATGTCGATTTTTCAGGGCAATTGCAGCGCGCCCAAATTGATAATCGCTAATGAGAAATACCCGAACTCCAAACTCCTGTGAAGGCAATATTCTTGCGATAAGGCGTGCGCCAAGACGATTCACCTCTAACAACTCCGAACTTCGTTCGCGGTTGCGGAGCAAGTCGTTAGACTCAGCGTGCCCGTAGGGCATACTCCGAACTCCGAACTCTGAAACAACCATGCAAACCGTACCCCACTCCGATCGCCTTCAAGGACCCAAGCTAATTACACCATTGCCAGGACCCAAAGCCCAAGCTCTGATAGATCGCGATCGCGCTGTTACCTCTTCCTCCTATACCCGAGACTATCCCCTAGTGGTGAAACGGGGTGAAGGTTGCCTGATTGAAGATGTGGATGGCAATGTCTTCTTGGACATGACCGCAGGGATTGCCGTGGCTGCTACTGGTCATGCTCATCCCCAAGTGGTGCAGGCAATTAACGAGCAATCACAACAGCTATTGCATATGTGCGGGGCAGATTTTTATTATGAACCGATGGTGCAGTTAGCCGAAACTCTAGCAGCTAAAGCCCCGTTTTCTCAATCGGCTCAAGGTTCTAAAGCAAGAGTATTGTTTACCAACTCAGGGGCAGAATCCCTGGAAGGAGCGTTAAAGTTAGCCAGGTATTACACCAAACGCTGGCGGGTAATTGCTTTTCTGGGTGGTTTCCACGGACGTACCTATGGCGCAATGTCTCTCACTGGTTCTAAATCTGTTCAATGCCAAGGTTTTGGTCCTCTAGTCCCAGGAGTAACCCATATTCCCTATGGTACTCACGCTAGCTTAGATTATTTAGAGCAAACCCTATTTACTTCCATGCTACCCCCATCAGATGTAGCTGCCATTGTGGTCGAGGCAATTCAAGGAGAAGGAGGCTATATCGTACCTGATGATGGCTTTTTACCCAGGTTACGGGATATTTGCGATCGCCATAAAATTCTACTCATCGTTGACGAAGTGCAATCTGGTATGGGACGCACAGGTAAACTCTTTGCCATTGAGCATTGGGGAGTAATGCCCGATATCATCACCGTAGCGAAAGGGATTGCCAGTGGCTTACCTTTGGGTGCAGTTATAGCAAGATCGGAGATTATGACTTGGACTCCTGGCTCTCATGCTAGTACCTTCGGGGGCAATCCCGTAGCCTGTGCAGCAGCTAATACTACTTTGGAATTATTGGAAAATGGTTTGATGGAGAATGCCCAAAAACGAGGATTACAGTTACAAGCTGGATTAACTCATTTGTCCTCAACTTATGATTGCATTTCTCTCCCTCGCGGTAAGGGGTTAATGGTTGCTATTGATATTTGCGACGAGCAGGGTAATCCCGATCCTACTGCACGCGACCGCCTACTCCAAGATGCTTTTTATCGAGGATTGTTACTATTGGGGTGTGGTAAAGCCTCAATTCGCTTCTGTCCTCCTTTAGTAATTACAGCCGAACAGATTGAGATTGCCTTAAATATTCTTACCGAAATACTCAAAGACTACCCATGAACTCTCCACGTCTGGCTCAAGAATTATGGAATCAACTCTGGGAAATTTATCGCCAACGAGTTGACTATGCCCGTGTTTATGAAGCAATGATTAAAGCCGCAGGAGGAACTGTTGCCAACGATCATATTGCCTTCCGTTCCTTACGGCTAGTAGTGGATAGTGCGAATGAGTCAGTAAATTTAGGACTTCCTTATCTAGAAAGTATTGTCCAGTGGTTAGGCTACGAAGTCGCAGGAGAATATCATTTTCGCGATCGCCATCTTTATGCCCGTCACTATCGTCATCCCGAACAAGATAAATACGACCTCCCAAAACTTTTTATCAGCGAACTGATTGTAGAGCAATTACCACCATCGATTGCTAAATCGATTCAGGATACAGTGCGATCGGGTTCTTTCTTCTCTCTAGCAACTTGGCAAAAATCAACCTTCCCATCACAGCAAGATGAACAAGCATTAGCAAAATCCTTAATTCCTGTCTTTACTCGCCCTTGGACACCCCCTAAACAAAGTATTGTCAAAGCGGTTAATGAAGTTAGCCAGTATGGAGCTTGGGTGCTGTTACACGGCTACAGTGTTAATCACTTTACTGGTTACATTAATCGGCAGAATACCCCTACTTATCCTGATATTCAGAGTACGGCTCAAGCTTTAGCTCGTCAGGGAGTGCCAATGAAAGATAGTTTTGAAGGAGGGGAATCTAGTGGACTACAACAAACAGCAACTCAGGCAGTTAGAGAACTAGTCCCCGTTCTAAACAAGCAAGGAGATCTGGATAAAATGCTTTGGAGCTATGCCTATTATGAACTAGCAGAACGTTATCTCATCAGAGATAATACTGGACACAAAACCCTGTTTGAAGGCTTTATTGCCCCCCAAGCACAACATCTGTTTGATATGACAAAAGCCAAGTAAATTGCAGCAATTTTAAAGATAAATAAATTTATTAGCTATGGAATTACGCCCAATTAAAACTGACTTAGATTATCAAAATGCACTCAAAGAAATCGAAAAACTATTATCAGTCTCACTACAAAGGCAAATATTGAATACGATTTGCTAATTCTTCGTAAGAAGCAGCTTTAGCAATTATTTCTAGATGGCGAATACAATCACCGACAGAAACTCTAAGTTTATGAGCATAAACAACACCCGTAAAATTCGTTTTCTCTTGTTGACGAAGGGTTGCTTCTGCTAAAAAATCATCATCTTGAGTAAATAAAACACGCTTCAGTTCTGTAGCGCGGTCAAGTATTACTGGATCTCGGAAGCCAGTCCTTTCATCTTCTTGCACCGTCAAGACATCCACATCCCGAATTCGCAATCCATCTGTAATCCCTCGGTGGACGTTTTCATCCATGTAAAAAGCAATACTCATTAAATGAGTCCTTCATAACGCAGTCTTTTGGCTAAGGTCGATTCTCCAGCATCTTTACGTAATTTTTCACTATACTCGAAGCGACGTTTCATATCTGCGTCAATTTCTGCTTTATGTTCCCAATAATAAGCTAAAGCTGAATAAATCTGGCTCATATTTAGATGAGGATACTGAAAATGCAATTCTTCTGGACTCCAACCATAAGCTTGGACAGAAGTGACTAATTCCACAACCTTCATGGATGTTCCTTTGATGAACGGAACTTGGCGATCGTCAAGTAGGATATGTTTATATTCAGTAGTTGTAGATGGAGTCACGATTGTCGCCTAGTAAATATATTTAGTGAATTTGATGCGTTTCACTATGTTAGCGTATCTTACTGGACTGACACTACGGGTAGTTATGGACATTGGACTTTCACCCCATTGACGAGTTGACGGGTTAGACGCTTAAGTGAAATCTTTCTCGATGCAGCAAGGGCGATCGCTGTCCACTCCATTGTAAACACTAAATTAGTATGTCATCTTAGTATTGGGGTTTAAATGTACTAGTGTGACTCGACCATCTAAAGAGGAAAAAAAATCCAGGGCAATGAGTTGAAACAGGTGATTGGAAAACTCGCTTATACGAAGCTTTAGTGCAGTTCAACACCCCGGTTCATCCATGGTAGATTATTTCACTATATTGATATTGTCCGATCAACTGCACTCCGTCGGGTTCAATCGGATAGTTAGGCAGCGATCGCCCAAAACAAAACCACTAGACTTTTATTTAGGAAAAAATATATATGTTCTCCACGCTTTTCAGAAAAAATCCAAAAAAGGGATCAAAACTCCCAAACAGGATATAGATTTAATCAAAAAACGTTATCAAGAAGCATTGGAGTTGGCTAAAAATGATCGATAATCAAGGGATAGAATTTGAACAAGGAAGTACAAATGTTTTTGCTGACTTAGGGTTAGAGGAAGCAGAAGAACTTTATACTAGAGCCCAAATTGGCTTTCATGTCTATCAAATATTAAAAGAAAAACAATTAAAACAAAGAGAAATAGCATCATTATGTATTTCCCAACCAGATGTTTCTCATTTAATGAATGGACATTTTAGTCGTTTTACTACTGATAAATTATTAGATTTTCTTAAACGTCTTAATATGAAAGTGACAATCCAAATTAGTCCTCATCAAAATGGAGAACCTTATCAAAAAATTGCTTTTAGTGGTTAAAGAAGCAAGGTCTTAGCTGTTTAAATAACTAAGCTATAGGGGTAAAACTTACTTCTTCACATAATTACCGCCAATGATTCCTCGCTTACCTCTTAGGGATACTCTCGAAACTGATGTCGATCGCTTGTTTAGTTTTTTGAATAAACTAGAACAAAAAATTATTATTCAAATTTCCCCTCATAATAGAGGATAACCTTTAATTGATGTGGCACTCAGATAAATTTATGATATCAATGGGTCCTAATTTTTAAGCACCAATATAAATTGGTTTAGCTTTAATAGAAGGTTCTGGAATTGGTTGACCATCTTCTTTTAAGGTATCAATATATAATTCGATTGCTTCTTTAATATTTATTTCAGTTTCTTCAAGGGTTTTACCAGTGGAGATACACCCAGGTAAATCAGGTACATAAGCTGAATAATTATTTCCTGCCCATTCAAAAATTACATAGTATTCTTTCATTTTTAATCCTCTAATTGTGCTTGTTTCCAAATACTTTTTAATGTCCCAATTGCAACGTCATCGCCAAAATTACCGGGTACAACAACAATACCTAGTTTAGTTGGATGTTTGAAAACTCGATGACTACCTTTCATTCTTGCTTCATACCAACCATCAGCTTTTAATCGTTTGACTACTTCACGGACTTTCATAAAGAGTTATTTATTATTATTCTTATTTTAATTTTTTTCTGATGTAATCAGAACTCTACACCAATAAAGTGCAACCCAACGTGTAGCATTGGGAATAATGGGGTTGATGTTGGGTTTCGCTTTTGGCTTTATGGGAAAGATTTGGGACAAAAGTTGGACAAAGCTACACCTAATTTATAGCGATCGCACTTGTGTTACGATTCTCTCATCGGGCGATCGCTTTGAACTTTTAAACTAAGATCGCAGTTGTTAATATAATTAAATCAGGGCGTAAAACCAACTTCTTCACCACAATAACCGCCGATGATTCCTCGCTTACCTCTTAGGAACACAGTAGAAACTGATGTCGATCGCTTTCTTCAGGCACTCAGACATACAGATTTCTCAGGGGAAATTCGCGCCGATTTTGCCAGTCGCTTACTCTCTTCAACGGACAATAGCATCTATCAAATTTTGCCCCAGGCAGTGATTTTTCCTAAAACTACAGCAGATGTAGTAGCAATCTTTCAACTGGCAGATCAGCCTGCTTTTCAAAGGCTCACCTTTTCTCCTCGTGGTGGTGGTACGGGGACTAATGGGCAATCCCTTTCTACAGGAATTATTTTGGATTGCTCTAAATATATGAACCAGATTTTAGAGGTGAATCTAGAGGCTGGCTGGGTTAAAGTGCAACCTGGGGTAGTACTGGATCGATTAAATAGTTATCTTAAACCACACGGGGTTTTCTTTGCACCAAATCTTGCTCCCAGTAGTCGAGCCACTTTGGGAGGAATGATCAACACTGATGCTTGCGGTAAAGGCTCTCGCATCTATGGACGCACCAGCGATCATATTTTAGAACTGACTTGGGTGCTAAGTAATGGAACTACAACTAGTTCCTCTTCTGTTAATGCTCAAGATCTAGCTCAACTTAAAGCCCAAAGCGATCGCATCGGGCAAATTTATCAGCAAGTAGATGAGATTGTCACTACTAAACAATCTCTCATAGAACAGCAGTTTCCTAAAATGCCACGATTTCTTACGGGCTATAATCTGGCAAAAGTATACGACCCAGAAAGAAAATTTTTTGACCTTAATCGCATTCTGGCAGGTTCAGAAGGAACTCTGGCGGTGGTTACGCAAGCCAAACTCAAACTAACCCCCATTCCTCAGTACAAAGAACTGTTAGTAATTCATTACGACTGTTTTGATCGTGCCTTAAAAGCATCTCAATCTTTGTTAGCTTTTAACCCTGCTGCTATTGAAACTATAGATGAAACCATCCTAGAGCTAGCTAAACAAGATGAGATTTACCCCCGCGTCAAAGACTTTATTGGCGATGCTAGGGCAATTAATTTGGTGGAATTTGTTTCTGAAGATGCTACTCAACTTCAAGCAACCGTCGAGCAACTGGGACAAGAATTAAATTCTAATTCAATTAGCTATTATCAAACTAGCTCAGGGTCAGAAATCGCTGCTCTTTGGGAATTACGCAAACGGGGTGTGGGCTTACTGGGAAATCGTCCAGGAGCACGTAAACCGATCGCTTTTATTGAGGATACGGCAGTGCCACCAGTTAACTTACCTGCCTACATTCAAGAATTTAAAGAGCTGCTCAATGACTATAATCTCGACTATGCAATGTTTGGTCATGTGGACGTGGGTTGTCTTCATGTACGCCCAGCGTTGAATTTACAAGTTCCTCAAGATGAAGCTTTAATTCGTACCATCTCAGATCGGGTTGTTGCTTTGGTACGCAAATATGGTGGAGTAATGTGGGCTGAACACGGTAGGGGTTTTCGCAGCGAATATACCCCACTATTTTTTGGGGAGGAACTTTATCAAGATCTACGCAAAATTAAAGCAGTCTTCGATCCGCGCAATCGTTTAAATCCAGGTAAAATTGTCACTCCTTTTGGTAGTGAGGAGGAGGTTGTTAAGGTTGAAGCACCCTTGAGAGGTCATTTTGATCGGCAAGTACCGACTACTATGCAAGCAGACTATGAAGTCGTTTTCAGTTGTAATGGTAATGGAGCTTGTTTCAACGTGAACCCAGACTATGTGATGTGTCCTTCCTACAAAGGTAGCTCGGAACGCATCCATTCCCCTAAAGGTCGCGCTAGCCTGCTGCGGGAATGGCTGCGTCAACTTGCTCTTAACCAAGAGGGAGATTTAGACAAACCTGCAAACATCCTCGTCAAATTCTGGAACACCTTAATCAAATCAATTGGTCAATACGATTACTCCCAAGAAGTTTACGACGGTTTACATGGCTGTCTCTCCTGTAAAGCTTGCGCTAACCAATGTCCCATCCATGTTGATATTCCCAGTCTTAAGTCCAAATTCTTGCAACGTTACTATACTCGTTATTTGCGATCGCCAAGAGATTATCTGATGGGTCATATTGAATTTCTGACTCAATGGCAAGGCAAGTTTCCCCGCCTAACTAACCTAATGATGCAAAATTTTCTTACCAAAGAAATACTACGTACTGGGTTAGGTATTATCGCTCCTCAACCATTAAGTGAAATAACCCTAGCAAACGCTTTACAATCCAGAAATGTATCTTTCTGCGATCGCGCAGCGCCTCGGCTTCGCCGAGATCTTAATTGCTTGGCAAAAGCTGACCCGACCAATAGCGTTATTTTACTGCCAGATCTGTTTACCAGTGTTTATGAAGCACCGTTAGTATTAGCTACCTACGATTTATTTACTCAACTAGGATTGCAAGTATACGTCTTACCACCATTAGTAAGCGGTAAACCCCTTCATGTACTAGGTTTCTTGAAAAAGTTTGAAACAATAGCTCACCAAAATATTGCTTATCTCCATGCACTTCAGCAGTTTGATATTCCCATAGTAGGGATTGAACCCAGTATGGTGCTGACCTATCGCGATGAATATGCCAGTTTCGACGGAGGATTTAGCCTCAAGATTCAACTACCCCAAGAATTTCTGCTTGAACAGGGCGATCGCTTTCCTCAATTACAGTGTCATAACTCTTACACTCTATTAGGACACTGTAGTGAAAAAACTCTAGCACCAGCTTCTCAACAACAATGGCAACAGGTATTTCAAGCAGTAGGTTTACAACTCAAAACTCTGGAAACTGGTTGCTGTGGCATGGCAGGCATCTATGGCTATGAAGCCGAACATTTAGCAACATCAAGAGAGATATATCAGCTTAGTTGGGAACAACATTTACCAACAGACTCTCAAGCTCAATCTTATTACTTAGCTACAGGCTTTTCTTGTCGCACCCAGGTGCAAAGGTTTACAGGCTGGATTCCACTGCATCCGATACAAGTTTTACAACAGGAATTAGGAGTAATGTAGGTGGTTTATTTTAGTAGGAAGTTTCTTTTTCGCGATCGCGAAGACAATCTTTTTATTAGATTGGATACTATATAGTTTAACCAGGTCAAACTATTTATTGTCAAGCAAACTATGAAAATATATATATAGTGATTTTATTTTCTTTTAATGCTTTGAGAGTTTTCTTTATTGCGATCGCACTGGGCGAAGAATCGGCATAATTTGGCATTTGGATGAAAATATGCCGATATTTTGGGATAAAAGAGAATGGATTAGTCATTATGAGAGTGTTAATACTATTGCGGAGGCAATTGAAAAGATAGCAGCTATGTCTTGTTAATTCAAGTAATAGATGTTGGTGCTTGCAGACTTTGCCTTCATTTGTATTTTCGGCTATTTGGGAAAACCATCCTATCTTCCAGTAGAAACTATTATCAGTAAGCACTCTTTGTAGGAATTAGGCGCGACCTCCCTTTCAGTTCGATTAACGGGATTATAGATGGTCAAAAATTCTCAAGGTTTTCCGCGCTTGATTCCTGATAATTAGCATGATGGGTAATTCTAGCTACGGATATCTCATTATGCTCTTTGGCAGCCATGATTCCTCGAAAATTAAATTATGTAGCGACCTAAAATTTTTTATTTTAGTTTATGATAATGATTATCATTATTTTTTTGATAGTCATAAGATGTCCTTCCATTTATTTAAAACGTTTAAAATCAATTATTTAAACCGCGCTCTAATTACCAGCCTCACTTGTTTGGGTGCGATTGGGCTATGCCCACGCTTCGCGATCGCTTTTAATACAACAACCACAGCCCAAGATAATTCTACCCCTAAAATTGTCACTACTTTTCTGCCAGTTCATCTATTTACCCAAGCTGTGGTGGGAGATACGGGAGAAGTAGAGATTTTAATTTCTCCTGGTGCAGAAGTTCATGACTATCAAGCCACCCCAGACGATGCCAAACTGCTATCTGAGGCAGATGTGTTAGTGGAAAATGGTTTGGGTATCGAAGAGTTTCTATCGGGTTTAATAACCAATGCAGGTAATTCCCAACTTCAGCAAATTAATGCTAGTGAAGGGATTGAAGTAATAGAAGAAGAACATGACGAACACGAACACGAAGGGGAAGAACACGGACACGGACACCATCATGAAGAGGGAAATCCTCACGTTTGGTTAGATCCAGTATTGGCACAACAACAGGTAGCGACTATTAGAGATGGGTTGATTGCGATTGACCCCAATAATGCAGACAATTATCGTACCAATGCAGATGCTTATATTCAGCAACTACAACAACTAGACAATGAATTTCAACAACGATTAGCACCAGTCAAAGGCTGCAATTTTATAACTTTTCACGATGCTTTCCCCTATTTAGCCCAACGCTACGGACTGCAACAAGAAGCGATCGTAGAGATTCCTGAAGATAGCATTACTCCCCAAGATATTCAACGGGTACAACAAGCAGCTAACCAATATCAGGTTAAAGCCTTACTAACCGAACCAGGAATTGAAGATAAACGTATCCAACAGATATCCAGTGACTTAAATCTACCACTAGAAGCGATCGACCCTCTAGAGTCGGGAGAAACCGATCCCCAATATTATTTTCAAGCTATGCGGGGGAATTTAGAGGCATTGTCAAGAGCGTGCCAATAATCAGTTAACAG
>JAAUYI010071894.1_pt1 | contig 12171 bp, 10 predicted proteins | sample 7278041 | NCBI WGS metagenome assembly JAAUYI01 (sample SAMN14350216, study PRJNA611818) | marine sediment metagenome | isolation source: surface marine sediment (0.6m) | place: French Polynesia: Moorea | collected 2018-08
CTTATAAGCTTGGGGAGTTCGACCCTCTAGTTTCGTTGGAGAAATCCTGCGGGGTTACGGTTGGACTATGAACCAAGAATCCTCGCCCTTTTAGGGCGGTGGAGTGTCAAATTTCTCAACTCAGCGTTGCAGAACGTATCCAACTTGCTGAAGATTTATGGGACAGTATTTTAGAACAGCAAGAAGAACTGACTTTAAGTCAAGCGCAACAAAAAGAATTAGATCGACGGTTAGAAAATTACCGGAAAAATCCTGCAAATGGTTCTAGTTGGGAAGATGTAAAAAAAAGGTTAGGCTTTTCCCGATGAGCTATAACCTGATTATCCAGCCAGAAGCAGAATATGATATTCAGGATGCTTTTGAGTGGTACGAATCCCAAAATCCAGGTTTGGGTTCTGAATTTGTCCGTGCAGTTGATGTTTGTCTGTCAGGAATTGGACGAAACCCCCTTGCTTATCAAGTGATCTACAAACAGGTAAGAAGAGCACTAACCCGTAGATTCCCGTACATAATTCTTTACCTTTTTGACCAGGATACAGTTTTTGTACTTGCGGCTCTTCCATGCCAAACGCGATCCAAAACAGTGCTTAGATAGAACTGAGTAAAAAACGATCTTTTTCAACCGACCAAATGAAGTAATACTTTTACAGCGAGTATTTGATGCGATGCTCCAGAAGAGCCGCCGAGGGCGCGATAAGCCGGAGGCTTTACGCTCCGCGTATCGCACTCCTTGAATTTCTGATTCTTCTTCTGTTAACTCCTACTCCCTTCCCGGCAGAAGATTACCTATAACGTAGGTTGGGTTGTAGCTTGCTTCCACGAAGTGGTACGAAGTTAAACCCAACTAGATGCTGGGTTTCGTCCCTCAACCCAGCCTACAATTTTTCGGTAATTTTATAGAACCGAAGGGAGTAAATCCTCTTGGGCGCAAGCCGCAGTGCCCCTACGAACTCCTAACTGCCTACAAAAATTACAGATCGGATTTCCACACCTAAAAGTGCGGCTAGCCCCAATCTTTAAATAAGGGAGTTTATCCATATACGTAGCACAATTGTAAAAGAGACAGCCAATTTGATCGGATCTCGATTTGCTCTCCCACGAGAAAAGCACCTACCATCGGTAAATTACCGATGATTTTTATGAAAGGTAAAAGGTAAAATCAACTATTAACAAAATTTAACTTTTGCCTTCTGCCTATCCGCAGCTGCCCAAATTGGCAAAATCAGGTCGGTAATGACACTGGTCAATGATTGTTTTACCAAGGCACTGCTGTTTACTATCCGTACTCTGACTTTTACCTTTCCTATTGCTATATGGCCCGCGACTATTACGAAACTCTGGGTGTCTCTCGTGACGCCGACAAAGACGAACTAAAACGTGCTTACCGCCGGTTGGCAAGAAAGTATCACCCGGATGTAAATAAGGAACCGGGTGCTGATGAGCAATTTAAGGAAATTAACCGCGCCTATGAAGTGCTATCAGAACCCGAAACTCGCGCTCGCTATGACCGGTTTGGGGAAGCTGGAGTTTCTGGTGCAGGTGCTGGCTTCCAGGATATGGGAGATATGGGCGGTTTTGCTGATATCTTTGAAAGCATTTTCAGTGGCTTTGCTGGTAGTGGCATGGGAGGACCAAGCCAAAGAAGGCGTAGTGGACCCGTGCGGGGAGATGACTTACGGTTAGACCTCAAGTTAGATTTCCGGGAAGCTGTTTTTGGCGGTGAAAAGGAAATTCGCATTTCCCATTTAGAAACCTGTGAAGTTTGTACCGGTACTGGTGCGAAGCCAGGAACCCGTCCTCAGACTTGTTCTACCTGTAGCGGTTCTGGTCAAGTCAGGAGGGTAACTAGAACGCCTTTTGGTAGTTTTACTCAAGTATCTACTTGTCCCACCTGTAATGGTACGGGAATGGTAATTGAGGATAAGTGTGATGCTTGTAATGGTAAGGGTGCTAACCAAGTTACCAAGAAGCTAAAAATTACTATTCCTGCTGGAGTAGATAATGGTACTCGTCTGCGAATCTCCTCAGAAGGAGACGCAGGACAGCGCAATGGTCCGGCGGGAGATTTGTATGTTTATTTATTTGTCAATGAGGATAGTGAGTTCCAGCGCGATGGAATTAACATTATCTCAGAAATTACCATTAGCTATCTCCAGGCCGTTTTAGGCTGTCGCTTAGAGGTAAATACGGTGGATGGTCCGGTGGAACTGATTATACCGGCGGGAACTCAACCAAATACGGTGATGAAGCTGGAAAATCGTGGCGTACCGCGCTTGGGTAATCCGGTAAGTCGGGGAGACCACATGATTACGGTATTGATTGATATCCCCACCAAGATAACTCCAGATGAGCGAGAATTGTTAGAGAAATTAGCTAGTATTAAAGGTGAGCGCACTGGTAAAGGCGGTCTAGAAGGTTTTTTGGGTAATTTATTTCACCAAAGATGAGTGTATCTTCCCTTTCACATCCTGATGCTCAATTGGACTTGCGGGGCACTCCGTGTCCCATTAATTTTGTCCGCACAAAACTGCAACTGGAGCGGATGACTCCCGGTACTTTACTGGAAGTTTGGTTAGATCCAGGAGAGCCAATTGAGCAGGTTCCTGATAGCTTGACTATGGCGGGGTATCAGGTGGAAAAAATTGTAGACTGCACTGACTATTTTTCCATGCTAGTTAGATGTTCTGTGACTGACCCATGACAGGGGAGGTATTAAATAGTACTGGGTTAATAGGTACGGTACTAGCCGTGCAAGCTAATTTCTACCGAGTGCAATTAGATGCTGTAGATTTGGGAGAAATTACTTCTCCTCATCCACCCATCTTGCTCTGTACCCGGAGAACGCGGTTAAAAAAGATTGGTCAACAGGTGATGGTTGGCGATCGCGTTTTGATTGAGAAAGCTGATTGGGCTGGGGAGAGAGGGGCGATTGCAGAGGTATTACCCCGGATCAGCGAATTAGATCGTCCAGCGATCGCTAATGTTAATCAAATTTTGTTATTATTTGCCGTTGCAGAACCAACCCTAGAACCATATCAGTTGAGTCGGTTTTTGGTCAAGGCGGAATCTACGGGTTTAGACGTAATTTTATGCTTAAATAAAAGTGATTTAATTAACTCAGTAGAACAAGACAAATTGAGCGATCGCTTATCGAATTGGGGCTATCAACCTTTATTTATTAGTGTATACCAGAACCACAACATTGAACTATTAGACCAATACCTACAACATAAAATCACCGTCATTGCCGGAGCTTCTGGGGTTGGTAAGTCTAGTTTAATTAATCAATTAATTCCTGATGCCCAGTTGCGGGTGGCAGAGGTTTCTGGTAAATTATCTCGCGGCCGTCATACTACCCGCCATGTGGAGTTATTTGAGTTACCCAGTGGTGGTTTATTGGCGGATACCCCCGGCTTTAATCAACCCGATTTAGATTGTACCCCTGAAGAACTAGCCAGTTTTTTCCCAGAAGCAAAGCATAAATTAGCAACTGCCAACTGTCGCTTTAGTAACTGTTTACACCGAGACGAACCTGATTGTGTGGTTAGCGGGGACTGGGAACGCTATCAACATTATCTCGATTTTTTAGAAGTTGCGATCGCTCGTAAAACCCATATTCAACAACAAAGCGATCCGGAATCGAAGTTGAAAGTTAAAACCAAAGTTAAGGGACAAAAGCAATACGAACCCAAGTTAGAAAGCAAAAAATATCGCCGTACCTCCCGCAAAACCCAATTACAGGAATTGCAACAGCTTTATCAAGAGACGGATGAATTTGATGAATAGATTTGAGGATTATTGCCCAGATATGCGTAGATTTTTACAAGCGGTAGAGCAGGAGTGAAGGAGTGAATGCTCTTAACTGATATAGCACTACGCATATACGTTAGGACATTTCTAAATCCGGAAACCCTTTGATAGCTTACTGTTCCCTGTTAAGAGTTCCCTGTTCCCTAGCACGTAGTGCTATAACTGATAACTGTTAGCGTAGCTCCTCCGGAGGAGGCTAACTGATAACTGTAATGTCGCCAATTCACTGTAAGCTGTTTATCTGTGGCGTTTGTAGCAGTGCAATATGGCAACTATTAATGATAACTACCTGAAGCTAAAAGCAGGTTATTTATTCCCGGAAATTGCTCGTCGAGTCAATACCTTTACCCAATCGAACCCCAATGCTCCTATTATTAAACTCGGTATTGGTGATGTCACCGAACCCTTACCAGAAGCTTGTTGCACAGCGATGATTAAAGCTGTGGAAGATATGGGCGATCGCTCAACTTTTAAAGGTTATGGCCCCGAACAGGGTTATAATTGGTTAAGGGAAAAAATTGCCGCCCAGGATTTCCAAGCACGGGGATGTGATGTTGATGCTTCGGAAATTTTCATTTCTGATGGTTCTAAGTGCGACAATGGTAATATTCTTGACATTTTTGGCAAAAATAATACTATTGCCGTCACCGATCCAGTTTATCCCGTGTATGTGGACACAAACGTCATGGCAGGACATACGGGTGCTGGTAATGATGATGGTAAGTATGAAGGCTTAGTATATATACCAATTACCGCAGAGAATAATTTTACTGCCGCTATTCCTACCCAGAAAGTTGACTTAATTTACCTGTGCTTCCCCAACAACCCCACAGGAGCAGTTGCAACCAAAGAACATCTCCAGGCTTGGGTGGACTATGCCAAAGCCAATGGCTCGATAATTTTCTTTGATGCAGCTTACGAAGCGTTTATCACCGACCCTAGCATACCCCATTCTATCTATGAAATTGAAGGAGCGAGAGATTGTGCGATCGAATTTCGTTCTTTCTCTAAGAATGCAGGGTTTACAGGTACTCGTTGCGCGTTAACGGTTGTACCCAAAACTCTCACAGCTAAGGCTGCTGATGGTTCTGATGTGGAGCTGTGGAAACTGTGGAATCGTCGTCAGTCTACCAAGTTTAACGGTGTTTCTTACATTGTGCAACGGGGCGCGGAAGCGGTTTATTCTGAATCAGGGAAGGCGCAAATTAAAAAATTGGTGAGCTTTTACTTAGAAAACGCCAAGATTATCCGGGAGAAACTCACCGCAGCGGGATTGCAGGTATACGGAGGTGTAAATGCACCTTATGTCTGGGTGAAAACCCCTAATGGTTTATCGAGTTGGGATTTCTTTGATAAATTGCTGCAAACTTGTAACGTAGTGGGAACACCTGGTTCTGGTTTTGGTGCTGCGGGTGAAGGTTATTTCCGTATCTCCGCGTTTAACAGTCGGGAGAATGTGGAAGAAGCAATGAAGCGGATTACTGAGAAGTTTAAAGAAGAATTTTCGGTGAGGAGTTGACCGAAAAATAAACTGGATAAGCTGTTGTGCATTAAAAATGCACAACAGCAAGTCAGAATGTCTTTGTAGAATATTGTTGTCAGATCAAAATATTCAAATCCAAGAGGCAAAAGGTAAATAATGCGCTTACTACACACAATGCTACGAGTTGGCAATCTTGAAGAATCTTTACAGTTTTACTGTGATGTTCTGGGAATGAAGTTGCTGCGAAGAAAAGATTATCCGGGGGGTGAGTTTACCCTCGCCTTTGTTGGTTATGGTGACGAAGCGGACAATACAGTTCTAGAACTGACTTACAACTGGGGTGTAGACAATTACAACTTAGGTGATGCTTACGGACACATTGCCATTGGAGTTGATGATATTTACACCACCTGTGAGGAAATCAAAAAGCGCGGTGGAAAAGTAGTGCGAGAACCGGGTCCCATGAAACATGGTTCTACGGTTATTGCCTTTGTGGAAGATCCTAGCGGGTATAAAGTCGAACTCATCCAAACCAAGACTCAAGACTCTGCTAACCGGGAACAAACTCAACAGCAGCTTGTGTCTCAGTAATATGGAACGAGAATGCAGGTGATAGAGTTGAGTGTCAAAAAAAGTTTTGAGCAGAAAATTAACTCTCATAAGTTTTTGGCAGGTGGTTTAGTCGGTTGCACTATATTGAGTCCAATGTGCTGCTTATCTGTTGCTTATTCAGTGCCAACTGCCATCCCAGCTAAAACTTCAGACACTAAACAAACCTACATTCCCCGAAAAATTACTGGTAAAAATACTGTATCGACTAAAGGCATAATTAATACCAATTTGCAATGCTCCCAAAGGGAGATGCACAAGGGAAAATGTTCCTTTGGCAGGCATACTTTACAAGTATCACCACCAAAAACCCAGAGCAGTTTCTCCATCGCAGAATTTTCACCTAGCGGAGAGTCCAGTAACTCTCCGCTTTCTTTAGAAACCCAACTAATTGATAATAATGAAGTTCCCAAGTTTGAACCTGTAGCCCCACAGCCATCTGTTGACCAACTTTTGGATGTTCAACCTACTGATTGGGCTTATCAGGCTTTGAAGGCTCTGGTGGAACGTTATGGTGTAATATCTGGCTATACAGATAATACCTTTCGTGGGGCTCGCTCGGTTACCCGTTACGAGTTTGCGAGTGCTTTATTAGCTACCCTGGATAATTTAGATCGGTTGACGGGGGATATCAGTGAAGAATTTCTCAAAAGTGATGCGGTTGTTGTCAGACGGCTACAAAGGGAATTTGCCCAGGATTTGCAGGAATTACGCTTGCGTAAGTATTTGATGGAACAACGAGCCAATCGTCTGCAAGCACAACAATTTTCTCCTACCACTAAACTCCAAGGACAATCCATTTTCGCCCTTACTGATGGAAGTCAAGCCAGTAGTACGGTAATTAGTCGCACCCGGTTGAATCTGAATACGAGTTTCCAAGGTAAGGATTTACTGGTGACTCAGTTAGAGTTTGGTAATAATGGAACTGATGCCATTGCTAAATCCCAGCAAGAAAATTTGAATTTATTGGGAACTGATGGTTTGATTGCTAATGGTGGGGGACTTGATATTGTTGGGGTAGAATCGGGGGTACGGTTGCGGCGATTGTACTATAGTTTTCGCCCTGCCCGTGATGTGGAGATGGTGGTGGGAGCCAAGATGTCACCACGAGACTTTATAGATCGCAATTCCTATGCCAATAATGAAGGGGTGGATTTTAGTTCCAGTTTTTTTCTCAACAATCCCCTCATAGTGCAAAACCAAATCGATGGTGCTGGTGGTGCGGGGGTGGCCATTGTCTGGCATCCTGATAATAGTAAATTATTTTGGCGATCGCTCTACATTGCTGCGGATGCTGATAAAACTAATGGAAATAATAATGGTGGTTTATTTGGTGACAGATATCAAGCCAGTATGGAGGTGGAATATTTAGTTAGTAATAACTTTTCCCTGAAATTGCAATATACCAATGCTCTAATTAATAATACTGATATTAATGCCTTTGGTGTTAATGCTGAGTACGCTTTGAATCAAAATACGGGAATTTTCACCCGTTTAGGATTTGGTAGCTACCAAGGATTTAACACCGCCATCGGTGAAGATTTAGATTTACATCCTGTAACCTGGGCCGTAGGTGTGGGATTTCGCAATCTCTTCATTCCTGGTAGTGTGGCTGGTATGGCTGTGGGACAGCCGTTTGTCACCAATGGATTGGGAAACGGGACTCAAACCAATTTTGAGGTTTTCTACAATTTATCACTGAAGGAAAATTTCAGTATTACCCCCACATTTTCCTTGGTGACTAACCCAGATAACGATCGCACCCAGGATACAATTTGGCAAACTACCCTGAGAACCGTGATTTCATTTTAGATTAGAAGTAGGGCTTAAATGAAAACTTGCACTAATGTCATTTAGACCAATCAACCCCTTGGAAATAAATTTCCCAGCTCATAAACCAAGTACGTTAAAAGTAATAACTTGCACCAACTCCGATAACAGGAGGCGGAGCCTCCAAAACCTAGTTACCAGGCTCAGCCTGGTAACTAGAATATAGAGCCTCTGGCTCTTGCCCTTGAATAGTGCAAGTTATGAGTTAAAACGCACTGAAAATATTACCCAGTCTGATTTATCAGACTTTGCCTGTGAGCCTGGGAATTTATTCCTAGGCGGTATAGAATGCTAATTGAAAATTATGCAAAATTATCAGCACAACCCACTAGCAGCAGAAAACAGACATCTCAGTCCGTCACCCCTTCCCCTTTCACCTTTACCCTATTTTCTAGTCTAAAATCTAAAATCCTAAATCCGAAACAGTAAATATGCAACCTACAGATCCAGATAAATTTACAGATAAAGCTTGGGAAGGTATAGTTAAGTCTCAGGATATAGTACGTGCTTATCAACAACAACAACTTGATGTTGAACATTTACTTATTGCTCTGTTGCAACAGGAAAATGGTTTAGCCTCTAGATTAATTAACCGCACTGGTATAGATGCTAGTCGCATACAACAACAATTAGAAGAGTTTATCCGTCGCCAACCCAAGGTTGGTAAAAGTGACCAACTTTACCTCGGTCGAGCATTGGATGAGATGCTCGATGTAGCCGAGAATGCTAGGGTGCGGATGCAAGATTCCTATATTTCCATAGAACACATCCTCCTGGGATTTCTGGAGGATGAACGGGTTGGCAGAAGAATTTGTAAGGGTTTGAATTTAGATACCGCCAAGTTAGAAACTACTATTAAAGCTGTGCGCGGTAGTCAAAAGGTGACAGACCAAAATCCCGAATCCCGCTATGAAGCTCTACAAAAGTTTGGCAGGGATGTAACCGAGCAAGCAAAATCGGGGAAATTAGACCCAGTAATTGGACGGGATGATGAAATTCGCCGGCTAATCCAAGTTCTATCCCGTCGTAGCAAAAATAACCCCGTTTTAATTGGTGAACCGGGAGTGGGTAAAACTGCGATCGCCGAAGCTTTGGCACAAAGAATTGTCAAGGGCGATGTACCGGAGTCTTTGAAGAATCGCCAGTTAATTGCCTTGGATATTGGTAGTTTGATTGCCGGAGCCAAGTACCGGGGTGAGTTTGAAGACAGACTAAAATCTGTTTTACGGGAAGTTACGGAATCCAACGGTCAAATAGTCCTATTTATTGATGAACTACACACCGTTGTCGGTGCAGGTTCGGGACAACAGGGTTCTATGGATGCGGGGAACTTGCTCAAACCCATGTTGGCACGGGGAGAATTGCGCTGTATTGGCGCGAGTACCTTGGATGAGTATCGTAAATACATTGAGAAGGATGCAGCCTTAGAACGGCGTTTCCAACAGGTATTTGTGGATCAACCAACCGTGGAAAATACCATCTCCATATTGCGGGGTTTGAAGGAACGCTACGAAGTCCACCACAATGTGAAAATTTCCGATTCAGCGTTGGTAGCAGCCGCTACCTTGTCTGCTAGGTATATTAGCGATCGCTTTTTGCCAGATAAGGCCATTGATTTAGTTGACGAAGCCGCAGCCCAGTTGAAAATGGAAATCACCTCCAAGCCTGCGGAATTAGAAAACATCGATCGCCGTTTGATGCAGTTGGAGATGGAAAAGCTATCCTTAGCGGGGGAAGAAAAGGCTACTTTCCAAACCCAGCAACGGATGAGCTTAATTGAGGGGGAAATCGCCCAATTAACGGCAAAACAAAATGAGTTGAATGGACAATGGCAAGGGGAAAAGCAGCTATTGGAAGCCATTAGTGCCCTCAAGCAAGAGGAAGAAAATCTGCGGGTACAAATAGAGCAAGCAGAACGCGCCTACGACCTCAACAAAGCCGCCCAATTAAAGTATGGTAAGTTGGAAGGAGTTCAGCACGACCGAGAGGCGAAAGAAACGGAACTGCTGAAAATCCAAAGCGAAGGTACTACCCTGCTGCGAGAACAAGTCACCGAAGCAGACATCGCCGAAATTGTGGCCAAATGGACGGGTATCCCGGTAAATCGCCTCTTGGAATCAGAAAGACAGAAATTATTAAAATTAGAAAACCACCTACATAAACGGGTAGTAGGGCAACAGGAAGCCGTAGAAGCCGTTTCTGCGGCAATTCGTCGCGCCCGTGCGGGGATGAAAGATCCCGGCCGCCCCATTGGTTCGTTTTTATTCATGGGACCTACTGGCGTGGGTAAAACAGAACTGGCCCGTGCCTTGGCTCAATTCCTCTTCGACTCCGATGATGCCTTAGTGCGGTTAGATATGTCCGAGTACATGGAAAAGCACTCCGTATCTCGCCTAGTGGGCGCACCTCCCGGATATGTGGGTTATGAAGAAGGAGGACAACTCTCCGAAGCCATCCGCCGTCGCCCCTATTCCGTGGTGCTATTGGATGAAGTGGAAAAAGCCCACCCAGATGTATTTAATATATTGTTGCAAGTCTTAGATGACGGTAGAATTACTGATTCCCAAGGGCGCAACGTCGATTTTCGCAATACCGTAATTGTGATGACAAGTAACATAGGTAGCGAACACATCCTCGATATATCTGGAGATGACTCCCAATATGAGAAAATGAGGAATCGGGTAATGGATGCCTTGCGATCGCACTTTAGACCCGAATTCCTCAACCGGATAGATGATTTAATTATCTTCCATCCCCTCAGCCGCAGTGAAATGGGAAGGATTATCCGCATTCAACTCAAGCGGGTGGAAAACCTCCTCGCCGATCAAAAAATCTCCTTAGAAATAACCAACGCAGCCTGTGATTACCTAGTAGAAGTCGGATATGACCCAGTTTACGGCGCACGTCCCATCAAACGGGCAATTCAGCGAGAAGTAGAAAATGCACTGGCCACCAAAATATTAGAAAATACCTTTATTGCTGGGGATACAATTGCGATCAATAAAGGTAAAAATGGGTTGACATTTGAGAAAAAAAAGTCCCCCCAAATGTCAGTATCTCCCAATAATAACGACCTATTAGAAGCATCCCATGAATCTTAACTAGGGCTTGCTGTTCGCGTAGCGCAGCGTTAGCTGTAAAAGTCATGATTGTGGGGGTAGGGAACTCTTAACAGGGAACAGCGCAGCGCAACGCACTAGAGTCGAGATAAATGGTGCGTTACGCGCTTACCCTTTAGCGTAGCCATGCCCGGAGGGCTATACGCACCCTACAAACACCTAATTTCGTTCAATAATCAAACCGGATTCCTATACAATCTATTGAGCTAACTCAAAATCCACCCCTTTATACATATCCTTAATAACCAAAGAAACTCCCACAGACTCCAAAGCAATTTCTCCTTCATCTCCTCGGTATTCCTGTAATAACCATTGTCCTTCCCCAGTCTTCCGATAATGTTCAATAAAATATTCCGACTGGCTAACGAGCAAATATTCTTTAAACTCAGGAATAGAACGATAATAGAGGAACTTATCACCCCTATCATATCCTTCTGTTGATTTTGAAAGCACTTCCATAATCAAACAAGGGTTAAGTACTTCATCGGTACGATTGTCGTTGAAGACTGGTTTATCAGCAATAACCATAACATCAGGATAAGTTCCTTTTAGATACCTCTGAATCCACAAACGCAAGTCGCTAGTAAATACTTCGTAAGATTTTTGTCTAGAAGCAGTATCTAAAATACTTACAAGATTACGAACTATACGATTATGATTTATTGTTCCTCCACTCATTGGTATAATTCTTCCATCGTGATATTCACTGCGAAAGTCTGCCTTTTCTTCTAGTGTGCGGTATTCTTCGAGGGTATAAGTTCTAGATTGAGTTTGAGCAACCATGTTTTTTCCTCTTCACGGCAGTTACAAAAATCGTTTAGGACAAAATAAATAGCTGATCTTAAATTTAAGTAAATTCAGACGAGCAACGATGGCTCGTACCACAATAGTTACAATACAACCTCATTATCATGACAACCAAGGATCTGAAAATGCTTTGTGACTAACTCCTCAAGGGCGCACGCAATGCGTCCCTACAAACTCCGCGCCTCCTAATTATTTTCAAGCTAGTACTTCACGGTCAAATCCCACAACCAAGGATGAAAATATCTCGACTGCGGTTCCCACACCTAAGCTGTCAACTAACAACTAACAACTAACAACTAACAACCATTTTCAAGCTAGATACAATAAAAATGCGCCAGATACTAAGGTCATCCAGTGCATCACGCATTATGGTGCATCATTATCCTATATAGCAGCACCATTTTAACTTAAACCGCGAAATTCCCCATCCGTCTATACGGTGGGGATGAATAGCGGGGAGAAATTAGGGGTTCGATGCCCCTAATTTCTCCAATCTACCGCCTGATTGATTGC
>JAAUYI010054055.1_pt1 | contig 12165 bp, 10 predicted proteins | sample 7278041 | NCBI WGS metagenome assembly JAAUYI01 (sample SAMN14350216, study PRJNA611818) | marine sediment metagenome | isolation source: surface marine sediment (0.6m) | place: French Polynesia: Moorea | collected 2018-08
GATCCTCGAGGGCATCGAAGCAGAAACCGGCGCCGCATAGATGCGGTCGCCGGTTTCTGCTTAGATGCCCTCGAGGATCGAACAGGTATAGGAGACCGGCACCGACTCATCCGAGGCCGTTTTGAAGAACGCCTCCTTGGGTACGCCGCTCGTAGAGTCCCCGATCAACGAGCCGGTTCGCTTGGCGTCGATGATGACATCGAGCGACTTGCCCAGAAGTTCGGCCTCTTCATAGCCGAGGAGAGCCGACGTCGCCCGGTTGACTCGTTTGATCCGACCATCCTCGGACGTAACGATGATCGAATCGTTCATGCTCGACAGGATGCTGTCGACATAGTCTCGGGACAGGGTCGTTTTTCGCAGCTTGTCGCGCATTTCATTGAAGATCGAAGCAAGCTGGCCGAGAGCGTCATCGCTGTCTTCCGGCAGGCGCTGGCCGAAGTCGGCTTCACTCAGTTTGCGCGCTTCGGTCTGCAGCAGGTGGATGCGTCTGTTCTGTAACCTGGCCAGCGAGATGACCGTGGCCGCGCACACGATCAGTGTGAACATGGCGCCGAGCCCGATCCAGACGAAACTGGCACGCAGGCTCTCCTGTTCCTGCAGGGCCAGCTGTGCCGCAAATGCTTCGGATTCCAGTTCGAGTGGATCGAGCAGAAACACGCCACCCAGTTGCCCGACGGTCGAGTCGTTCACCATAACCGGATAACGCAGGGCAAGGTATTCATCCAGCCACACGACTGCCCCGCCATCGGGCACTGCGACGCCGGCACCGGCACGGATGCCGTTCACGCCTTCGAAGACGAGCCCGTCGAGGCCGGCACGATCCGCGATTGCCTGCTCGAGACGATTGACTATCGTTATGGTGTCGCCGGCATCAGTCCCGGCCAGGAGCTTGTCAGCAACGTCATGCAATCGTGCACGTGCGCGGCGCTCGAAGCTTGCAGCCAGCAAAGTCTCGTAATCGGCCGCGCTGGTCGTAACGATCTCACGGGCCAGGGAGCGATACTGCGCGTAGAAAACCGACAGCATGATCAGCGTCACCGCGACACCAACCGCAGCGGCGGCGAGCAGGTAGCGTGGAACTTTGCTGGCAATCATGTCAATGATCTTTTTAGTGCGACAGGCGTTGTCGACGTGCCGGCCGCGGGCACTCGTGTTGTTGTTTTTCGTGACGGTTAGGGTCCCGTTGCCGGAGCCAAAACACCCCTGCCACCGGGTGCCTAGCTTACCACCCTGAAGTGAATATGAGTTGTCAATTTTTACCGAATAGGAAAGAAAATTGCGGCGCAGGCGGCATCAGGAACCCGCTTTGCGCTTCTCGGTGAACTCGGTCGGGTCGGACTGGCCGGTCGTTTTCATGACGCCTTCAACGACCGCTCCCTCTGCAACCGCGATGGCTTCGCCGGTGACCGTGCCGGTGATTTTCGCAGTATCGGCAATCTCGACCCGACCGCTGGCGACGATGTCACCTTCGACGTGGCCGGCGACGATGACATGAGCGGCACGGATGGTTCCCGACCAAAGGCCATTGGCGGCGAGTGTCAGGGTCCCCTCGATATCGCAGTCGCCATCGACGGAGCCACTGACCATGAACTCTCCGTCGCCGGTGATCATGCCCGAAATCTTGCAGCCCTCGTTGATGAGCGTCGCGGGCCCGGACGATCGGTCGCGCAGGCGGCGCAGGCGGGAATCATTCATGCTGTGTAGCTCCAGGCGGTCACCAGACAAGGCACCCGCAGTCTACCTGCTGATTCGCCAGATGTGTAAGACGTTGTCGGTCAACGCGACTTTTCGATGTAGCCGTAACCGATGGTCTCGATCGAGACGAGTACGCTGCCTTCGAATATTAGCCTGCGCATCAGCTTGCGCGGGCCGAAGTTATAGATGTACTCGGTGATCGCAACTTCCGTTGCGAAGTGGCTGGAGAACGGGCGGCGTCGCACTGTCAGGCCGCCGTAACGGGTCCGGTGGCCGTAATCGTACGCGCGTACTGCGTAACCGAGGTGCCTGATCGATGCCGGCTCGCCGCATCTTGCGAGCACCTGCTGCTCGTGCATACCATCCTTGACGAGCTTGTTGCCGCAGCGAAACGCATCTGCGGGCTCGGACGCAAGCATCGCGGCCGTCGCCAGCAACACCGTCGCCGAGATTTTCAATAGCTGCGGTTTCATTTCCTGCGAACTGCTCTTCGGTCGCTCCGATAACAGGTATTCTAGTTTATACGCCGGCGTGGCGCCGGCACCGAATGGCATAAGCCTTGTGCCTTACAATACCGCGCACGATGCCAACGGCGCAGTCGTATTGCGCTTATGGTAAAACGTGCTGCGGGCTCAACGGGCACAGCCGCGTTCGCCCGGCCGGTGGAGAATAACGAGATAACAACGTGGGCCACGGATTCGACAAGCGCCTGAACCAGCTGGCGCGGCAGCAAGGCAACCTGCTGGCCAGGGGGCTCAAAGGCATCGAGAAAGAGGCGCTTCGCGTGGACGAAGAGGGACGCCTTGCCCAGACGCCGCACCCTGTGGCGTTAGGGTCCCCGCTGACCAACAAGTACATCACCACCGATTTTTCTGAAGCGCTGCTGGAGTTCGTGACACCGGCTTACGAGACGACCTGGGAGGCGCTGCGGACTATCTGCGACGTTCACCAGTTCACCTACGCAAACCTGGGTGACGAGTTGTTGTGGGTGACCAGCATGCCGTGCGTGATCCCGGGGGACGACGGAATACCTCTCGCGCGCTACGGATCGTCGAACGTTGCTACGATGAAAACCGCCTACCGGCGTGGACTCGGCCACCGCTACGGCAGGCACATGCAGACTATCGCAGGCGTGCATTTCAACTATTCCCTGCCGGCGGCATTCTGGCCGGCCTACCAGGGCATGCTCGATGACCGACGCAGCGAGGACGACTTTCGATCGGATCACTATCTTCGCCTGCTGCGCAACTTTCGACGCGTCGGCTGGCTCGTGCTGTACCTGTTTGGGGCATCGCCCGCGCTTTGCCGTTCGTTTGCCGACGCCGAAGAGCTCGGGCTGTCGATTCTCAACGACAAGTCGATGTACGAGCCATACGCAACATCACTCCGGATGAGTGACCTCGGCTACAGCAATCAGAACCAGTCGCGGATCGTGATCTCGTTGAACGATCTCGACGCCTACATCAACGACCTGAGCGCTGCCATTCGCACCCCGGAACCGGCTTACGAAAAAATCGGCGTCAAGGTTGACGGCGAATATCGCCAGCTGAGTGCCAACAAGCTGCAGATCGAAAATGAGTACTACAGCCCGATTCGACCCAAGCGAGTCGCGCGCTCGGGCGAGCGGCCCACCGCTGCGCTGCGTCGGGGCGGGATCGAGTACGTCGAGATTCGTTCGCTCGACGTCAACGTATTCGACCCGGCAGGCGTCAGCCAGAACACAATGCGTTTCATCGAGGCGCTGCTGGTTTACTGCCTGCTGGAGGACAGCCCGCCATTGACCGATGCGGGTCTCGCGGATGCCGGCTGGAACCACACGACGACAGCGAGACGAGGCCGGGAATCCGGTCTCAGGCTGCGCCGCGATGGCGGAGAGATCGAGCTCGCCGAATGGGCGCGACTCATCGTTGCAAATGTCTCGCTGGTTGCCGAACTGATCGACCGGGACGAGGGCAGCAACGACTACGCGGACGCCGTCCGCGCAATGATTGAGAGAATAGAGAATCCCGACGCGACACCGTCCGCCCGGATCCTCGACGAGCTGACGACGTCAGGCGCCAGTTTTTACGAGTTCGCCTTGTCGTCGGCAAAAAACCATGCCGGCTACTTCGCCAGTATCGAACCGCTGCCCGAAGCGCGGCAACGGCTGTTCGCGCAGGAAGCCAGCGCGTCCATCGAGCGCCAGCGCGACATCGAGGCGGCTGACGACATCAGTTTCGACGAGTATCTCGAGCGCTATTTCGCACACGACTGAAGGCCACGGCGGGAACTCGTCGCGGATTGCCGCGAGCGGGTGTGCGCTCCGTCACAATTCAGCACGACGCTGGTGCGAGCAAGCTACCAATTTAACTAAACTTGAACGCGGATTGAGATTGCGCCCAGGGCGCTTCGCAGTATGGTGTTCAAGACCTTCATAGTCGGATTGGTAGCTGGCATCGCAGGTGTCTTCGCGGCTGCGTATTACGTGCCGCTTGTCGACCAGCAGCGGGAAACGTCCATCATTTCGGTAACGCCAAACGGCGGCAACACCGAGGTGTTCCACATCAACGTGCCGATGGACCGAATCCTGATTGGCGCAGCCGAACAAGCCAACCCGGTGCCACCCGGACTGGAGTGGCCACAAGACCCGAGACTGGCCGACGTTCGTGCCGAGCTGTTCAAGGTTCGCAACGCACGCGATGCCGTTATTGGCGTCGCCAGTCGCGTTGCGGCCCGTAACGAACAACTGGGAGACAGCATCGAGTGGGTAATGCATCTGCCGGCGCGCGGTTCCGTCTACGTCGCGATGCAGCCGGAGCCCGTCGAAGGTGGTTATCGAATCGGAGAGCTGCGTGCCGGTACACGGGAGTTCGGACTGCTCTATGGGCAGATTACCGAACGATGGGTTGCAGCAGGCGATCCCGATGCAGAGGGCCAGGCCGGCCGGATCGAGCTGGTAACGACGTTCGTCGCCAGTGACGAGGTCCTGGACGACGAGCTTCCTCCGGTCGAGGTGGCACAACGATGAGGTACCTGCTCGTACTCTTCCTCGGGCTGGTCGCCGGCGCCGTGATCGCGGCTGCGGCTTTGCTGTTCAATCCGTTGACGAAGGGCAACTCGCTGTCGCCGATCGCGGTCAGTGAAGACGAATTGATGACACTGCAATATTCAGCGGTCGCAACCGATGCATTGCTGTACACGAATGACGGGGAGTCTCGTGTGCATCCGCATCCACCCAAGGTCCTGCAGCTTTGGGAACGTCCCATCAGTAGAACCGATGTGCTCGTCACGACCTTGTCCGACAGCCGCGGCAATACGGTCGGTATCGGCATCAAGTTCATGTCCGATTCGGAAGCGACCCGGGTGCTCAAAGGCGAGGCTATCGTCGACAGTGCGTGGCACGTCTACCTGCCGGAGCGCGGCAGCCTGTTCATCGAGCAAAACGAGAACTACTGGGGCTTCCTGCGCGACGTCGTGATGCCCGCCTACTGGAGTTCCGCGGACAGCTGGAAGGGTACCTGGCTCGGCAATACGACCACGGGGCCGAACGCGGTCGGCACCGCGCGAGTCGTCGGTGGTCTTGGTGAATTCAGCTCGATGCAAAGCGAAGCCGTCGAGTCTCTGGCAGCGCGCGCCTTCTCCGTCGACGCCGGGCCCGTTGCGATGCAGGGAACGCTGACGATCGAGCTGGACAGCAGCGTCGTCGTCGATGCGACCAGCCGCTAAAGCAACTCCGCTCAGTCCAGCTGTTTCAATTCGACATCCGCGTCGGCCAACGCGTCGGGATCCGGAGCCAGACCTGCCGCGATCAGCGCTTTGCTCTGCATGAAGTCTTTCGGCCGGTTGACGGCGTCGATCGCAATTAACCGCCCATCTTTCAGGTAGGCGCAGGCGAAAGAGTCCGAGTCCGGGTCACCGCGCAGTACGGTCGTGTCGTAGCCATCGGACAATCCGCTGATCTGCAGCTTGAGATCGTACTGATCGGACCAGAACCACGGCACCTGGTTGTAGACGACGTCGTCTCCGCAAATGTTCGCGACGGCCGTCTTGGCCTGCTCGAGTGCATTGTGCACCGACTCCAGCCGCACATTGCGTCCATAGATCGCATTCGGGTGCGACGTGCAGTCGCCCACTGCAAAAATGTCGGCGTCCTTTGTCCGGCAATGGTCGTCGACGACAATGCCGTTCGCCGTCTCCAGGCCGGCCGCTTCGGCGAGCTCGACGTTCGGTTCGATGCCGATGCCGACCACGACCACGTCTGCGGCGATCGTCCGTCCGTCTGCCAGCCTGACGGAGTCCACATGCCCGGAACCGGTAAACCCGTCCAGTCCGCAGGACAGCTCCAGCGTGACGCCGTGTTGTGTGTGCACCCGCTCGTAGAACCTCGATACCGGCTCAGCCACGACACGGCTCATAACGCGGTCGGCCATCTCGACCACGGTGACGTCGTGTCCCAGCGTGCGCGCCACCGCGGCGACTTCCAGCCCGATGTAGCCGGCCCCGACAATGACGATTCGGCGCTCTTCGCCGAGTTCGTCGCGTATCGCATCGACGTCGGCAACGGTGCGCAGGTAATGGATGCCTTGCAGGTCGGCGCCGTCGACGCTCAACCGGCGCACCCGCGACCCCGTCGCGATGACCAGTTTCGAGTAACGAATGGTGTCTCCGACGGCTGTTACGACGCTGTGAGCCGCGCGGTCGACGGACGTCACCCTGTCGCCCAGCCGGATGTCCACGGCGTCGTCCTCGTAGAATGATGCGGGCTTGAAGTACAGCCTTTCCGCCGGCAGTTCACCTGCAAGATATTTCTTCGACAAGGGCGGACGCTGATACGGGAGCAACGGTTCGTCACCGATCGCGACGATACGGCCGTCGAACTTCTTTTGTTTCAGCGAGGCGATTACCTGGCCGGCGGCATGCCCTGCGCCGGCGATCACGATCGGGTCTGTCACGGAAGGTTCTGTCTGTTTCGAATGGTCAGGCTGGCACGAGCGGCCACAGGATCGGCAACAGTACCATGACCGTAATGAACACGACTATGGTGAGCGGTACGCCGACCTTGAGGTAGTCGACGAAGCGGTAGCCGCCCGGGCCCATCACGAGAATGTTGGCCGGGTGCGAAATCGGGCTCGTGAAACTTGCGGACGCCGCCATGGCTACGGCCATCATCGCCGTCTCAGGCCGGAAACCCATGTCGGCCATCGCGGACAATACGATGGGTGACATCAGGACGACGAGCGCGGCGGTCGGGATGATCATCGTCGCCATGGCAGTCAGTATGTAAAGACCCATGATCACGGGCCACGGACCGGCGTCGCCAAGGAGTTCCATGACCTGTTCGGCGAGGTAAGTGGCCGCGCCGGTGTCCTGCATGGCCGTGCCGAGCGGCAACATCCCGGCGATCAGGAAAATCGCGCGCCAGTCGATCGCGCGATACGCCTGTTCCATCGTCAGGCAGCCCGTCAGCACCATGATGGTCCCGCCGACGACCGCGGCCACGGCAATTGGCGCCAGCCCCATCATGACGCTGACGACGACACCGAGCATGATGATCGCGGCAACCGGAGCCAGCCGGGTTTCAGGCGGCTTCTGGCCGAGCGGCGTCAGCACCAGGAAGTCGGATTCCTGGGTCAGCAGCTGCAAGCGGTCGCGTGGCCCGAGCAGCAACAGTGCATCGCCGATCTGCAGGCGCTCATCGCTGAGATCCGTGCCGACGGTTTCGCCTTCACGCCAGATGCCGGCCAGCTCGATACCGTAACGCTCGCGGAAGTTCATTTCGCCGACGGTCTTGCCGGCGAGGTCGCTGCGCGGGTCGAGCGTTGCATCCATCAATGTCAGGCGTTCCGAATCGAACGTGCCGAGGTTGGCCGGTACGCTGGTGTCGATCTCGAGGTCCTGCAGGCCACGCAGAACGTCCAGGTCGACCGGCTGGCCTTCGATCAGCAGCAGGTCGCCCCCTTCCAGCACCTCGTCCCCGCGCGGCATGACGTTGAGTTTGCCGTCCCTGAAAACGGCGACGACGCGGAAATCGAACGCATCGGCGATGCGGCTTTTCTTGAGCGTGCCGCCGGCGATCTCGCTTTCCTTCGGCAGGCGCACGACGAACATGCGTTCGTCGGCATGGTATCGCTCTGCCAGCACGTCCGGATCGAGTACGTTCACGTCATCGAAGTCGTTGAATTTCTCCAACCCTTCGATGTCGTGAATCTCGCCTTGCACAAGGACGCGATCACCGGATCGCAGCGGCACGTATGCGAGGTTTGTGAAACGATAGCCGCCGCGCCGCATCAATCCGACAACCGCAACATTGAAGCGCGTGCGGAAGCCCGCTTCCCGCACCAGTTCGGAGACCAGTGGCGAACCGTCCCGTATCGTGACCTCGGCGTAGGCGACCTTCGCCTGCACCATCGACTTGAGCACCGGCGCTTCGCGCTCGATGACAAGGTCGCTCCAGCGGCGCAGCTCGCGGAACTGGTCCAGGCGTCCCTGCACCAGGATGCCGTCGCCGGCACGCAAGACCGTCTGACGACTCGGCAGCGTCTCGCTGCGCCCCTCACGCATCAATGCCAGGATGATCAGCCCGGTCGACGAGCCAATGCGGCTCTCGGCCAGCGTTTTGCCGACCAGCACCGAATCGCCCGTTACCCGCATCAGGAAGGTGCGCTCGTGCAGCTTGTAGCGCGTGCGCAGGCTGCGCTGGCTGACCTGCTTGTCATGCTCGACCTGCTTTTTCGGCAACAGGAAACGAGCGAACAGCGCGACGAACAGCACGCCGACGATCATGATTGCGCCGCCCAGCGGCGTAAAATCGAACAGCCCGAACGGCGCGTAGCCGTTTTGTGTCAGCGATTCACTGATCAGCAGGTTGGGGGGCGTACCGATCAGGGTCATCAGGCCGCCGAGCAAGGTCGAATACGCCAGCGGCATCAAGAGCCGCGATGCCGGTATTCGGGTGCGGCGCGCTACGTCGACGACGACCGGCAGCATCAGCGCCGCCACGCCGATATTGTTCATGAACGCCGACAAGACGGCCGCCGTGACCATGATGACGACGATCATGGCAAACTCCCGCCGCCCGGCGATGCGCATCACCTGCGTGCCGATGACGTCGGCAATGCCGGTGCGGGTCAGGCCTTCGCTGAGGATGAACATGGCCCAGACGGTGATGACGGCAGAGTTACTGAAGCCGGCGAAAGCGTCGTTTGCGCTCACCAGGCCCGTGACCGCGAGGGAGCCCAGCACCAGCAAAGCGACGAGATCCATGCGAATGATTTCGCTGATGAAGAGGATCAGCGAGATGGCAAGGATCCCGAGAACTAGTGCGATCTCAAACGTCATGCGGACCGTATTTATTCAGGCGTCGGTATTATGCCCACACTACACTGTGCGAGTCTCGTGAACTGATTCCACTAACGATGCCCGGCGAAGACATCTACAGTCCCTTGCGGCCTGCCCGCATCCGTCGTCACGACATTCGCGGTGTTGGCTACGCAGTGCACGAATGGGGTGAACCGGGGCAGCCGTTGCTGCTGTTCCTGCACGGCTGGGGCGACAGCGGTGGATCGTTCCAGTTCGTCGTGGATTGCCTCGAACGCGACTGGCATGTCGTCGCGCCGGATTGGCGCGGCTTCGGCCAGAGCCGGGCCGAAGTCACGAGCTACTGGTTTCCTGACTACCTGGCCGACCTGCACGAGCTACTCGCAATCTACAGCCCCGGGCAGCCGGCCCGAATCGTCGGCCACAGCATGGGGGCCAACGTCGCCGGCCTGTACGCGGGCGTGTTTCCCGAGCGGGTTCGTGCCTTCGTCAACGTGGAGGGTTTCGGTATTCGTGACTCTGATCCGGCCGACGCGCCGTCACGCTATCGCAGCTGGATCGAGAAAGCGGCCGACGGGCCGGGTTTTGCGGAATTCCCGGACCGTGAGGCACTCGCCATGCATATCGCCGGGCAGAACCCGCGCATGGGTCAGGCCGAGGCGCGCTTCGTCGCCGGCCTCTGGGCCCGCGGTGACGGCAACGGTATTCGATTGAACGCGGACCCGTTGCACAAGCTGCCGAACCCGATCCTGTATCGCCGCGCCGAGGCCCGCGCCTGCTGGCAGGCGGTCACGGCCGACGTGCTGCTGGTGGCTGGCGCGGACAGCCGCATCCTTGCGCTGCTGGACCTCGCGCACAACGACATCAACGAGCTGTTGCCGTTTCCCGGGGCCGAGAGCATCGTGATCGACGATTGCGGGCACATGCTGCATTTCGAAGCGCCGCAGGCGCTCGCGCAGGCCATCGGGGCCTTCATGCTTGCCACCGTGTAGATTTGTCCAGTACTGTATAAAGATACAGATTACGGGCGTAGCGCATGCAGGCTGCTGAGGCGCAACAGGATTACCTGGCCATGCTCAATGCCGCGCAGCGGCAGGCCGCCGTGTTCGGCACACGTCGGCAAGGCGGCGGATTCGAATCCGGGCCGTTGCTCGTCATTGCCGGTGCGGGCACCGGCAAGACGATGACGCTGGCGCATCGCGTCGCGCACCTTCTGATAGAAGGGGTCGCGCCCGAGCGGATCCTGCTGCTGACGTTCACCCGTCGGGCGAGCGAGACGATGTGTCGCCGCGCCGAGTCGATCGTGCGGCAGGCGCTGGCAGGCGAGTCGGCATCCGCGGCGGGCAGGGCCTTGCCGTGGGCGGGTACGTTCCATTCGGTCGGCAACCGGATCCTGCGCCGCTACGCGGCCAACCTGGGCCTCGACCCGGGCTTTTCCGTGCTGGATCGTGGCGATGCGGCGGACCTGATGGACGTCGTACGGCACGAACTGAAACTGTCGTCGAAGGCGCGCCGTTTTCCCAAGAAAGACACCTGTCTTGCGATCTACTCGCGCTGCGTCAATGCCGGGGAAGATCTTGCCGCAGCGATTGCGCGGGACTGGCCCTGGTGTGCCGACTGGCAGGAAGACCTGGCGAAGCTGTTCCGGCATTACGTCGAGCGTAAACAGCAGAACCAGTCGCTGGATTACGATGACCTGCTGCTCTACTGGCAACACCTGATGGCCGAGCCGGACTTTGCGGCCGAGGTCGGCGCCTGGTTCGATCACGTCCTGGTCGATGAATACCAGGATACGAACCGCTTGCAGGGCGACATCCTCAAGTCCATCAAGCCGGACGGTTGCGGCGTTACCGTGGTCGGCGACGATGCGCAGTCGATCTATTCGTTCCGCGCAGCGGAGATCGAAAACATCCTGGGATTCCCGGAGCAGTTCACACCGGCCGCGAACGTCATCAAGCTGGAGCAGAACTACCGCTCCTGCCAGCCGATTCTCGACACCGCAAACGTGCTGATCGCAGACAGTCGCCGCCAGTACAGCAAGCAACTCTTTTCGACCGACAAGAGCGGTGCAAGTCCCGGCTACGTGACGGTCGAGGATAGCGACGCCGAAGTCGAGTACGTGGTCGGGGAGGTGCTCAGGAATCGCGAGGCGGGCATGCTGCTGCGCGAGCAGGCTGTCCTGTTCCGGAACTCACACCACAGCGACCGCCTCGAGCTCGAGCTCGTACGCCACAACATCCCGTACATCAAGTATGGCGGACTCAAGTTCCTCGAGGCGGCGCACGTCAAAGATGTCCTCGCGATTCTCAAATGGGCGGACAACCCGAAGAACGAAGTTGCCGCGTTTCGCGTCCTGAAGCTCCTGCCCGGCATGGGACCGTCTTACGCAGCTCGATGTTTCGAGCATGTCGCGACGCACGCTTATTCACTCGATTCGCTGGCCGGCTTCAAGCCTCCGGCCGCGGCAAGGCAGGACTGGCCGGCCTTCAACGAGCTGATGCAGCTGCTCGCGCGGGTCGAGAGCGACAGTCACGGCTGGCAGTCGCAGTTCCCGGCGCTCTTGCGCTGGTACCGGCCACAACTCGAGCGCATCTACGACGGCGTCGAAAGCCGCGAGGGTGATCTCGAACAACTGCAGCAGGTCTCGGGCCGCTATCCGACGCGCGAGCGCTTCCTGACCGAGCTGACGCTGGACCCGCCCAGTGCGAGCGGCGACCAGTCCGGCGACCCGTTGGTCGACGAAGACTACCTCGTGTTGTCTACCGTGCATTCGGCCAAGGGCCAGGAGTGGGATGCCGTGTATGTCCTGAACGTCACGGACGGCAACTTCCCGTCCGAGTTCGCGACCGGTGACGATGCGATGATCGAAGAGGAGCGTCGTCTCCTGTACGTCGCGATGACGCGTGCGCGGCAGACCCTGTCGCTGCTTGCCCCGCTCAAGTTCCACGTGACGCAGCAACAGCGTCATGGCGACAAGCATGTGTACGGTGCGCGCAGCCGTTTCGTAACGGACACTCTACTCGGCACGATGCGTGAGACTTTCGCGGGACGACCGGATCACGAGCGCCGGTTGCAGCAGCCCTCGAGCGATCGTCGCCTGGATGTTGCAGCGAAAATGCGAGAAATGTGGAATTAAAAAAGGCGGTGGCCTCAGGCCACCGCCAATAGGTA
>JAAUYI010142387.1_pt1 | contig 12164 bp, 10 predicted proteins | sample 7278041 | NCBI WGS metagenome assembly JAAUYI01 (sample SAMN14350216, study PRJNA611818) | marine sediment metagenome | isolation source: surface marine sediment (0.6m) | place: French Polynesia: Moorea | collected 2018-08
CATGAGAGTGAAAGTAATTAACTTCGTCGGAACTCAGTTTGAACTCTGATTGGACAATCTGCATACAAGTCATGGCAACGCTTAGCAACCGCACTATTTTAGCAAACCAACACATCTCGAAGTGGCCAGTTTTTCCTTGGTCAAAACTAGGAACGGTAACGATACTCTCACCAGCAGTGATGACATTGCAGGACTCACCAACTTAAACTTGATCGAGACTGGAGATGGTAACGATATTATTATCACTGGTATTAACATTGCCGACCCGGGCACATCCTTGCTAGACAGCCTGTCACGGAGCTGGATACTTTATAAGTGAACACAAACGAGTCGTTGATCAGTTGAACTGGTTAGGCGCAGACTAAAAAATCAAGCTAAAAATAAGCCAGTCTTGCAGTTGCTTTTCTAGGTTCTGGGCAAAGCAAAGTGATAAGAATTTTATAAGATCCAAAAATTACGTTTGAAGAGGCGTTCCATGGCAACCTGTACGCCAAAAAATAGAACCTAATTGAATCCTCATTCCAAAGCATTCAGTGATCCAATATGTTGCGAAAATAGTAACAAAGTGGCCATAGTAATTGGCCCATGCCAAATTAAGGACATGTTTCTGTAAAACTTGATGGAAAGAGGGGATATGAAACAAATAACTACAGTACGGCAGTGGGCACTGCCATCAGCAGGTGTCGTATTGGGATTGACAGCACTGGCAGTAGGAGTGATAAATACGGCAAAGATTGCTCCTGTTAAGGCGCAAGAGCCTCTAACACGGGTACTAACTGTAACTGGCGAAGGGAGCGAGAGTATTCCAGCGACATTGGCACGAGTACAGCTAGGGGTCACAGCCCAGGGAGAAAATGCAGAGACGGTACAACAAGAGATTGCCCAACGCTCAGCGGCGGTAATTGAGCTATTGAAATCGCAAAATGTTGATCAGCTCCAAACTACAGGTATTCGCCTAAACCCGCAGTACAGCTACAATGGCAGCCAACCTCGAATTACCGGTTATACAGGTTCTAATACAGTCAGTTTTGAAATGCCGACGGATCGGGTAGGAACGTTGTTGGATGATGCGATCGCAGCTGGTGCTAATCAGATCAACAACGTCAGTTTTGTTGCCGCAGATGCGGCCCTTGATAGCGCTCGTGATAACGCACTACAAGAAGCTGCAGCAGATGCTCAGGCCCAGGCCGATGTGGTGCTCGAGAGTCTTAATCTAAGCGCTCAAGAGATTATAGGCATCCAAATTAACAATGCTATCCCACCTACACCAATTCCCTATGCAGCCCAGGCGCGACTGGCTGAAGCTGCTGCCGACGTCGCCACTCCGGTTGAGGGAGGCGAACAAACTGTCAATGCCAGGGTGACCTTGCAAATTCGCTATTAAAGCAAGCTCCATTGCCAGCGTTAGAGAGATTGGATATGATGACACCATAGACTCAATTGCAATACTATGCCCAACCATCGCAACGTATTGACCGTTCTCGGGTGTTCTAGCTCCTTGGCCTTAGCCTTGTCCATCTCTTAGCCAGTATTGGCCAGTCAACCAGTCAACCAGACTGACCCAGAGAACGGGCTGACAAATCTGGTGAAGCAAGATTCTAATCCAATTATGGATGCACTGGGATGTAGCTGCGCTCGTTGTTTGCTTGGGCAGCAGTCGTCTTCTATGTAGTGAACAAGAGTAGGGTTGATTCATTGGGCGTAAAAAGCTAACAATTTGCTCTACGGTAGCGAAGAGATTAAGCCGCCAGAGACCAGGGTAAATCCAAATAATCCCAGGCCAATAAACAGCACACAGCTTGCTCCTAAAATTCTTACCCACTGAGTTAGTCGTTGATAGCGTTGATGGTTTTGCCTCAATCGGTGCTCGGCATATTTACGTCCGATAATTGCCATAGAGCCAATCCAGCCAAGGGTAACGGCCATTCCCATGGAAATTGCAATTACCATCAATATGCTGGGCCACATTAGGTTGTTAGCAAGTCCATAGAGCAATACCAACAAAGCGCCGCTACAGGGGACAGCCCCGACCGCCAGAGATAGCCATCCCCCCAGGCTGTTATCATCACAGCTAATACATTGGCACTGTAAAGTGCTTGATTGCCCCCTTGAGGTGCTGGTCAACACTTGTTGGGTAAGGCTAGGAGATAAAACAGCCTCAGGGTCTGTGACTTGCCTATGGGTAAGGGTTTTGGCGATTAATGATTGTCTGAGTAGCCAAACTCCGATGATTGCAATTGCACCATAACTAATGAGCTGTACCATCTGATAGTTTTCAGGTGCCCCACCGCCGACCTGGCGAATTACTGTATCGGTCAATACAACGACGATAATAGCTGACATTACATGGAATATTGCAATCCGTACTCCCATAGTGAGGCCCCGTCGGAGGCTGCCTCCTTTACCAACAAAATAAGAAATGATGACTGCTTTACCATGACCAGGACCCAGGGTATGCAGCACTCCGTAGCTAAAAGCCATCAGTAACCCCAAAATAAAGGCTCCCTTACGCTGACTTTGCAAACTGCTCATGGCTTGGGTTAAGACAGCTGAAACTCTGATTGGAAGAGTTTTCCAAATTGGTTGAGAAAGTGTAGCAAGCTCAAATTGTTGTGTTGTCTCTGTTTGTTTCAGATTCATGGCCGTCATGGTTAAAGCATAGCTAACGTCCACTAAACGTGAGCCATCAACACGAAACAACTCATAGTTGGCAGGTTGTTGCCGTAAATGACCAGTTACTGACACAGGGGCAAACAACCCAGGGGGATCAACAGGAGTTGGGGGTTCAACATAGACAATTTGATTTGGCGGTGGCGGCGGCACGTGGATACAGGCTCCTACAAAGGGAACTAACAGAAATTCGGTGACCTGCTGGTGACTGTTCCAAGTTAACGGTAAAGCATAGCCTGACAGCTCAACTGACTGCCCTTCCAAAGCAGAGTTAGTAGCCTGAGATTGTTCTTGCCAGTAGGCTTGAGCCTGGTCAACCTGAGTCAGCAGTCTTTCAACATCTAAACCTTGTGACCCTAGCTGCTGTCTTAATCGCTGTATTTCTTCAGCTTCTAGTCCCTTGGCATCATCCTGGTTTTGATCGAGCCAATGTTGGAGTCGTGCCAACATTGATAGATCATAGACCTGCTTAGTAGACAGATGCTCATAAGGATTCTGCAAGGTGGTAACCTGGGGCTGCAAGTCTTCCCAGGTAATAGCCTGCTGTGCCACCGAAGGGTATGCATTGGCAACAACCAACCACAGGCCTAGCAAAAATGCCATGATATATCGCCATCGTTGCTGGTACCAACTTGTGCCGTTATGGGTAGGGGGTTGCATAGCTAAAGGAAGTCGGAGAAATCTGCCCTTAGTATATTAACCGTCATCTCATCTGGAAAAAATGTGAGCTGTAACGTTAATTTAGTTTGCTGAAATGGATGCGATCGGGTAAAACGTTTTTTCTTTGGCTGTCCAATCTACAAAAAGAGAATGACACTCTGCTTTTCTAGACTGTCTTCTGAAAGAGACTATAAATGCTTACCGTAGTGCATTTCTTTGGATTCGCATACTTAAACAGCCACAAGGTTTTTGGTTTAACGTGGGTGTCCTAGGACGACCTGCCCATGAAGGTCAACCCCATGTTTACTACGGCTGTTTGCACTTTCCTAAAACAGCCACCATGCCAGTTCCCGAGCTAGTACCTTTAACCTATGACGTTGGTTCAGTCACCATGGCCATGCGCTCAGAGGGATTACCCCAAGAATTTATTGATTCTTTGGAACAAGGCATATGGACCACCTGTGCTGAGATTCTGCCTGCGGCTGAAAAGCCAGTAAGACCCAGGGTGACCGTCCGATAGCTAAGTTATTTTATCAACTGTTGACAATCATTAGAAGCCAATCTCAACTCTACGTTCACTGTAACGCTCACCTGGGCCTTACTGGCCGGGTATGGTCTGTTTATCTATCGTATTGTTCAAACAACAACAACACCTGGAAAAGTATCTGCATATGAATTCTTTCGGGGTCATTCACGTCAGGGTGAAGATCCTGGTCTTTGGCTGCTGGTATCGAGCGCAGCCATCCCGTGGATTTTTGCCAAATCGATTGACAATGCCGCTAGCTTAAGTAATGCCTTTGGGATTACTGGCGTATTGGCTATGCCATTTACTATCTCAGTTTTGTCACCGCAGCAGTGGCGCTTTATTTGATTCGTACACGCGGCGGCTACAGATCTATTTCTGAATTTTTAGTGAGTAAATACGGCAAGCTATGTTCTCGCCTGTTTCTCGTGGCCATTGCCATCCGTCTCCTCAATGAAGTGTGGTCAAATACTAAAGTCTTTTCTTTATATTTTGAACCTGAAGGCATTGGCGGATACTGGTTTGCGGCACTACTGGTGACATTGTTCACAGTCTATTACAGCCTCCTGGGTGGACTGCGCAGTAGTCTGTTGACCGACGGTGCTCAGATGCTGCTGACCGTTGTTTTGCTAGTTGTTATTTTGGTGGTCTTGGGGCCTGGACTGGTCAGTCAGGGCTTGCCCACTGTAGATCAAGATACAACTCTTGCCGGGCTAACGTTTTGTGGTTTAGCGTTTGTGCAAATCTTTAGCTATCCCTTCCATGATCCGGTGATGACAGACCGGGCTTTTATTACATCCCCAAAAGTTATGTTTAAAGGATTTGTATTGGCAGGTTTGATCAGTGATGGCTTTATTTTTCTCTTTAGCTTTGTTGGTCTATACGCTCATGCCTTTGCGGTTGAAGGATCACCTGTATTGGCAGTGCCAGCGTTGTTAGCCTGCCGATGCTGCTGGTGTTTAATGCCATTATGCTAACCAGTGCAGGAGCTACGTTGGATTCTACGTTTTCTAGTGTGGCAAAGTTGGGAGCCCGCGACTGGTCTAATCGCCGCGATAATCCGACTGAGAGTCAGGCATCCATAGGGCGCTGGTGGATTGTTGCGATCGCAGTTCTTGGTAATCTCCCACTGCTGAGCATTTATCTAGGTGATCAGATCGGTCCCGCCATTATCTTGGCCACCACCATCAGTGGCACGATGGTCATGGGTCTGGCTCCCATCTTTTGCTGTCCTTTATTCCCAGTACCGGTCGTTTAAGCTTTCACCTAGCCTTTTGGCCAGGACTCATCTTTGGTATCCTACGGGTCCTGGAAAGCGCCCTAAGTACCCAAATTTTTCCAGACTGGGTGCTGATTGGGGCTGGTAAATATGTCGTTGATCTGGGAGTTAATATCTATCCTTATGCTATGCACTGCTGGTTATCTGATAGGCGCAGCTATCAACTATAAGCAGGTTAGAGCCAGCGAAAGGACCACAGCGTGACCACATTTCACATTTAGATAAAACGTAAAAAAGCCCCTGACCCTAGGATCAGAGGCTGTGCACTGTGCGAATCGAACGTTGGATTTAGGCGTTGTAGCGAATGCCACGGTAGGTCAGAGAGCGAGCGGCAGGCTTAGCTGGAACTGCCTTGGGGGCTCTCATTTTGAATGTACGTCCCATAAAACATAGCTCAGTATCAGTTTCAACGGTCTCGATAGCCTGAGTGGAGGGAGTGTAGGACGCGCCTAGATGAGTCAGTTTCATAATGCTTTCCTTAATGTGTGTGTAGTCGCTTGACTTGATATCAGTATGCCGACATCACCAGGCTAAAGAGTTCCATCTGGGGAAACATGGAAGGCTTTTTTTGCCAATCTTGGAAACTTGGCTGCAGAGCAGGATGCCAACGGTAGATTTCTGTCCACTCCCTTGCAATTTATTGCTAAATTTTGCCACCATCAGAAAAGGTGCATAAAAGCGGTAGAGGTGTCTGGTGACTTATATTGTTCGCGGTTTAATAGTGGGATTGATGGTGCCGCTCTTAGGAGGGGGGATGCTGGCATCTGCTGGTGTTGCTGAAGCATCGGCTCTCAACACGTCCTTAGCGCAGGCGGACCCGATACCGGTTAAGCTCCCTGGTTCGGAACTTGGAAAGTGGCCACCTACCGAGCAGCCGGTAGAGCTGGTCTTACGACTCGACGAGCGTCAGCTTTTTGTCTATCGTGGCGACACCTTAGAAAAGTCGTTTCCGGTAGCGGTGGGTAAAACTGGATGGGAGACCCCTACGGGTACCTTTAAAGTTTCCTATATGCTGGAGAATCCGGGCTGGACTAACCCGTTTACTGGAGAGCTAATGCCCCCAGGCCCTGATAATCCACTGGGTGAACGATGGATCGCGTTCTGGACCGATGGCCGTAACGAAATCGGGTTTCATGGCACTCCAAACCGGGAGTCTATCGGTCAGGCTGCCTCCCACGGATGCGTCCGTCTGTACAATGAACACATCCGCGAGCTTTATGAGTTGGTTACTCCTGGCACAGTGGTAACCGTTCTACCCTAAGCAGGGCTAAGTAAAATGCCTTACCACAGTCCGCGGGGACTATTGTTGGCAGGGGCCGATCCACCTGTGGCACCGCTTCCCTCGGCATCCGCATCTCCAACACCAGAACTATCGGTATTAGCGTCCTCTGCAGTGGATTCATCCTCTGTACCAGGTTCTTCGGCAACTTCATCCGCTGGCGGCTCCTCAGCTGATGTAGCATCATCAGTTGACTCAGCCGCAGTATCAGGATCATCGGTATCAGAGTCGTCCCCTGCCTCCTCTGAATCTGGGTCATTTGGTAAATCGATTGATGTCGGATCGCTGTCCTCAGGTAAAACGTCAGTCGGTTCTGGAGTGGCTTCAGGCCCAGGGGTAGGATCGGGAGCCCCTTCAAACTCTCCCCCGTCAGCCGGGGGGGTGGGTGTTGGCACGTCCTGAGCGTAGACAGCAGACGTAGCCCCCAGGGTTAAACTGACTGCCGAGAAAATTGCTAGCAACAGGCGAACCTTGGAAAACCGGTTATAAAAAGTAGCCATAGCTAAGCTCCTGAAAAAAACACTGTCAAGATTTGGGTAAATCGATCGGATCGCGAACTGACGAGTCAGCGCTTGCGCTATCGCACGTAACATCGCCATCCACCAAACGTCCTTGTTGCCATATGCCTGATTTTGAGGTGCCGTCAGCAAACATATACACACCCTCACCATTGCACCTATTAAACTCAAAATCGCCGATGTAGCGATCGCCATTTTCTAATATCCAAATCCCGCGACCGCTAAATAAATCATTCTGGAACTCACCCACATAACGACGGCCATTCTCAAAGGTAAATGTGCCACAACCGTTACGCTGGCCGTTACGATATTCGCCATCGTAGCGATTGCCATTGGGATAAAGCATACTGCCACGACCGTTAGCAGGTTTGCCATCCTCAAACTGGCCATAAAATCGGATGCCATTTTGATAGGTATGATCGGGCTCTCTGGCGCTGATGGGGGTGACATCGAGCTCATCACACACCAGCTGAATTGTAACCGTGCCATCTGGTGTAACAAACTTGGGTGGTCTGGGACGCAGGACAAAGTAGAGAACTACGCTGGATATTGCAATAACCAAGGGCATAGCTACACCTATCGCACCCAGCATCATTCCCATGGGCAGCGTTGGCTCAGATTTTGTTTCCGGCTGTACTGGAGCGACAGCAGAACTCGTTTCGGTCGGACCGTCTGTCACAGGTGCCGTTGATGCTACTGCTACGGTGGGCCATCCATCCAAACACGTTCCTTCTAAACAGGCGTTGGTAAAATTAGCGTTATCGGTAACCACATCCGACAAATCTGCCTGGGCTAAATTCGCCTCACTAAAATTACCATCCTGCAAATTGGCAGCGGCCAGCCTCGCCCCTTGTAAATTCGCACTGCTAGCATAAACACCCTTGAGATCGGCTCCAGTTAGATCGGCTCCCTGCAGGTTAGTACCGATTAAACAGGCCCGACTAAGATTAGCACTGCGGAAGTTGATTCCCTGGAGCGACTTTTCAAATAAATAGGCAGATTCTAACTCAGGATTTTCATCGGGATGTTCTTCACGCCAACGGTTCCAAGCATCGACTCCCTGCTCAATAAGTTCTAGATAATCAATCGTTATCATGTCAGTCCTAACACACTGTCGAGAAGGTGTGAAACCAGCCAATCACAGTCATATCAATATCATGACTGTAAATGGAACCCATTGCCTACAACTTATGTAAGGACGCATGGGTAAACTATCACACAAAAATATATCCTTGACTTGATGCATTAACCATCGTGGCTAGCCCTTCTGACTTAATATATGCGCATATTAGTGCATAGTGTTTCTTAAATACAAAAGCACTGCCGTCGCTTCAACGGCAGTGCTTGCAGAGCTAGGGACAGACTAACAGTTAACTCCCGCTGCTAAGCTTCAACCCAAACGGAGACTGAACCACCGTTACACCGAAACTCTGCCCAACCCCACTGATTAGTGGTAATCGGCGTCTTGATATGCTCAGTAAGATCGTAAAACTGGGTATTGGCCTTACCCACTTCCATCCACTTGTAACCCTCAGGGCCATCGCTCATAATCACTGCCATGGCCTTAGGATGCTCAGCATTGCCTAAGCGGGTCCAGCCAATGGTGTTGAAGTGATCAAAGTACGTGTACTGGGGGCCATAGGCAAAGTGTTTACGGGCATACAAAAACTTATCGATCATCCAACGATGGGAATGTAGTGTAATGGGATATTTGTTGCCATCTTTGCCATAGTCTTCATACTGAGCACCGTAGTAATCTGCATAAAAAACACAAGGATAGCCTTCTGTTCGCAACAAGATTAAGGCATAAGCTAGGGGTTTAAACCAGGCCTCTACTGGAGCTTCTAATGCCTGCAACGGTTGGGAATCATGGTTTTCTACAAATGTCACGGCATGGGTGGGATTAGACTGCATCATGGTCCCATCCAAAATCTTTCTCATGTCGTAATTTCCACCAGCCCTGCTAGCATAGTGAAAATTGTAGTGTAAGGGCACGTCAAACACTGACATCCGACCTTGAACCGAATCGACATACCATTGTAGAGTGCCAAGATCGTTGTACCAATACTCTCCAACCATAAACAGGTCTTTTTGAGCGTGGTGTTCCAGGGCATCGATCCAGAGTGGAAAATACCAGGCAGAAATATGCTTAATCGCATCTAGCCGGAACCCATCTACACCGGTTTGGTCTAGATACCATTTGCCCCAATTTTCAACTTCTTTTTGTACTTCAACACTTTGAAAGTCTACATCGGCTCCCATTAAGTAGGCAAAATTCCCTTTTTCAAGCGCAACATAATCATCAAATACCTTGCCCTCAAAGAGATAAACCGTATCGCCTTCTTTGGTAAAGTCATCATAGTCAACGGCATCGAAGTGCCACCAATGCCATTCAAAATCGGAATATTTCTTTTGGCGACCTGGAAACGTAAAGTGGGTGTAGGCATTAATATCCCGCTGCCAACCCTTGGGATTTAACCGGTCGTTCTGCGAGAAGGGAGTAGCCTTGACCACTTCTGTATGATCTCCCCCCATGCGATGATTTAGTACACCGTCAGCATAGACTTGAATGCCATTTGCTTGAAGTGCTTTAACTGCACCTAAATACTGATCTTGAGTGCCATATTTTGTACGCACTGAGCCACGCTGGTCAAATTCACCCAGGTCGTACATATCGTAGACCGCATATCCCACATCGTAACCACCGCCCATACCCTTGTAGGCTGGGGGTAGCCACATAGCCGTAAACCCTACATCTGCTAATTCCTTAGCCAGGGTATTGACTTGGTTCCATAGGCTACCGTCGTTCGGTACGTACCAATGGAAATACTGCATCATGACACCATTTACTGCAGACATTTATGACAGCTCCTTTGAATAACAGGTGAGTCAGTAAAAGACCGAATTCAGGACATTGAGGGAGAGCTTACCCACTACCAGGCTCAGCATATACAGGTTGTTAGCAGATCCGGTGTGGTTTGGCTCACCGCTGTAACATTTAGCTATTGGACACCAGACAAACTCCAATCCTGCCAAGAAGAATTCCAGGTTCTAGAATGTGACATTCATCACACTGCCTTAGGCAGTAATGACCATCGTCAGAAATAACAAGAATCATGCAGGTAAACCCACATGACTCCTCCATATGAAAAACACTACACAGTCACTTGAGCCATGACTGTCACAGCAATGATATCGGGAATTGTTGACAGCGACTCAAACTTCCAACCTAATCGAGCCTGGTAATCATTGATCATGGTTAGAAATCCTAGGCCTGATCTTGTAGAATCACTATCTTTAGCACTTGCTTCCACTTGTTGAATATATAGTTCCTGTGGGTTAGATACCAACAGCTTCTTAATAAAGGTCTGAAATGTTTCGGCTTGGTTTTTGTTGACAGTGTTAGTGGCAAATATCACGGCTATCAGTTCCGGGTTTTCTAAGAAATAAATGCCGAGTTTTACCTGATGGCTAGCAGTTTCTAAATTAAATTTCACCGCATTTTCGATCAACTCATTCGCTACATAACTAATCGATCCCTGCGCTTCCTTAATACGCTGTTCTTCTTCAGGATTATTCTCGCTTAGCGGCAAGAAATTGATAAAACAATTGGCTAAAAAGTGAGCTGATAAACGTTGATTTCGCCAGAGATTTTTGATGTCCTCCGATGTAGAGGTAAAGCTGAGTTCTAGGGAATCACGATCAGGTGGTAGAACATTAATATAATCACCAAAGATCTGATGCATCCGATTTTCTCCTAGAACGTCAGTTTTTTCATGGGCCGTTAAGGAAATCTTTGGTTAAAGTCTATTTACTACGATTCAACGGTAGTGACTACAACTACTGCCGTTTGAGAACAAGCAATGTGATATCATCAAATACTTTCTGTTTACCAATAAACGCTTTAACATCATCAATAATAGCCTGTTTAACCTCGTCGGCTGTGCCACTCCAGCTATGGGAAATCACCTGGCATAGACGTGGCATACCGTACTGTTTTTTGTGCAGATTATAAGCCTCAGGAATGCCATCCGTATAGAGTACAACTCCATCTCCAGGCTGTAGCTGTACCCTGACGTAATTAATAAAGTCTGCAATATCATCATCCAGACCGATAGGCATACCTAAGTCTATCGTATCAATGCTTTCGATAGTGCTGTCAGCTCTCACAATTAGAATCTCTTCGTGCTGACCGCTAATACTCACCCACCCATCCGAGTAATTCAGAATGGCCAGGGTTAGATTTTTTTCTGAATCCATCCGTTGTACATTTTGATAAATAGTACGATTGACCGTTTCTAAAAACTTAATCGGGTCATGCTCCTGGATTTCTTTGAGGGTGCGCACAGCAGTTTGGGTCATGAGCATTAACATGCCACTCTCTAGACCATGGCCTGTCACATCACCAATGCCTAATGTGACAATACCTTCTGTCTGTAGTACATCGTAATAGTCTCCCCCAACCTCATCAGCGGGTTCCATAAATCCAACAATATCGAGACCTTCAACTTTTTTTAATTCTTCTGCCTTAGGTAATATCATTTGCTGGATTTTTCGAACCACCTCCAGTTCTGACCCCATACGAAGATTTTCGGCTTTGAGCTTGTCATTTAACCGACTAATTTGGGCATTGGCGCTAGCAAGTTCAGCAGTTCGTTCTTTAACTTTATCTTCTAAGGTTTCAAAGGACGTTTTTAGCTGGCTGGCCATGCTATCAAACGCATAGGCTAATGTCCGTAATTCGCTGATAGGGCCTGTCTCACTATCCCGCAGTTTTAGATCTTGATGTTTAAGATCTCCCTTAGATATGGCTTCGGATGCTTGTGTGATACGTAAAACAGGTTGGGTCAACCAGCGGGTAATTAGCAAACCAATACCAACAGCCGTGCCCAAGGCTAATAGCGTGAGTCCGATAGTATTGCGGTTATTGGCATAGATTTGCCCCATAAAGTCAGCTTCTGGAATCGCGACCACAATCAGCCAATCGAGACCGCGACCGTCACGAAACGGCAGTACCTGGACAAAATGTCGCTGCCCTTCTAACTGAAAATTGAGCTGTTGCGATCGCGAAATTTCCTTGAGACTACCAAACCGATCAAAAATATACTGGGTCGTTCCTTTGACAAGCGGGTCCTGACTATCCACAGCCTGCAAAAATTCAGGTTCCTCCTTGTCCCCTAGCATTAAGGGCTCATCCGCTGAACTAGAGATTAGCCGCCCTTCGCGATCCATTAC
>JAAUYI010037490.1_pt1 | contig 12153 bp, 14 predicted proteins | sample 7278041 | NCBI WGS metagenome assembly JAAUYI01 (sample SAMN14350216, study PRJNA611818) | marine sediment metagenome | isolation source: surface marine sediment (0.6m) | place: French Polynesia: Moorea | collected 2018-08
AGTCGGCTCAGAATAGGGAGGTACAACTAACAGCAGTACAAGAGCTAGTCCAAGGTTGGAAGGATGACCCAAAAATCTTACCTATTCTCAAAGAGCTCGCTCAGTCGGCTTGGAATTTGGAGGTACAACTAGCAGCGTTGCAGGAACTACTCAAGGGTTGGAGGGATAAGCCTGGTATGTTTGAATTTTTGTGCGATCTCGCTGTCAATGAACCCTTTAAGCATAGCTATCTCAATGAACGCTTTAAGTATAGCTATCGGATCTATCCCTGGCGGGTTAAGAACCCTCGCCAAACTGCACTTGAGGCAATTATCGAGCAATATCCCGACCGTCCCCAGACTCTATTACTGTTGCGCGACCGAGCCGAAAATGACCCTGATGTGCAACTGCGCGAGTTTGCCAGAAAGCAATTATTAAACTGGGTCGAGTAGCAATTGATATGTGTGACCTGAACTTAACAAAAAGCTAGTTTTCCAGGATAACAAGGTTTATAGCGATCGCCTTTCACTCCGCCTCAACCCTTTCTGTTCTCCCGGTTGCTAATCGATCATCTTAATCTTTATCTTTAGCTTATTACTCAACTGTATTAGTAGTAGTGGTTGAATCTACTGGTGGATATTGGGGTTTGACCAAGTAGACTAGTTACTCCTATTTTCTACTTCCCATAATTCCGTGAATCGGACTATAACACGATCACTTTAGCTCTCTTCATAAGTTCTCCTTATGGCGATTTTTGGTCACCCTTCGGAATTCCAGGATATAAGCTAGACTTATCATTGATTGAATTGCTTTCTCTGCTATTTGCTTTGTTTTCTTTAGTTTTATTAGATTTGGAAATTTTATCTCTTACCCTGATTGGAATTAAATGTTCTATTAATACCGCAATACCATTTAGCCAATCTTGAGAATTCTGTATTGGTTTAATATAAACTAAGAGTTGGTTGGGATTCTCTCTAAAGGAGCTTGAATGATAGTCTTTTCTTTGAATTTCAACTTCAGTGTTTGACGGAACTGATTGAACTTGAGGTGGTTTTTTTCCTTTACGTCGAACCAATCCAGCAGCACCTTTGGCTTCATAACCTTGATAAAGAAGTTCTAGTCCTTGTATTCTCATCAAAGCATTGTAGTAAGCTCGTTGAAATACCTGATAGAGCAAGACCAAGACAATCTGGAGCGTCACACCCTTCATATAAGCCAAGGTGTGGACTGTTTTTTTGTCATGTAGACTGGGTATAGCTTTGAGGTCTTTTGACTCTGACTGATTTTTGCGTACTACACTTAAAGGTGTGGACTGTTTTTTGTGTTGCTTATCTGGAGTAGATTTAGATTGTAGTGGCTGCTGTATTATAGATTTAGGTTCGGCGACCTGTGATACATCAAGAGTATCGGGTATTGCAGAGTCGTTATTTAGTTCAATTGTATTGTTTTCTGGATTAGAGGATTCTGCTGTATCCTCAATCGGAATTGCTGCTGCTTCTGTTATATCCGAGGCTTCAACTTCTTCTGCGATGACCTCTATTACGACATTCTCTGGCGACTGTTCTTGATGGGGTGCTGGTGTTGACTCTTCTCTGTATTTTGGATGCCACAGAGGTAAGTTTTCTGGTTTTTTGAGGGTGGCATCGCTGACGCTTACACCGAATAGTTCTTTGGTAACGTTACGAATTGCGAGTTTACATTCTCCTACCTTTTGGGGTAGTCCACCTTCTTCCTGTTCGATGTATTCTACTGCTTGGATTATTCGACTCTGGGCGTTGTGTTGCCGTTCTAAGTTGAGATTGGTTTGGTTAGTAAGAGAATCAAAGATGTATTTATAGCTGGGTCTGTCTTGAGTCAGACGAGTTCGGTAGGGATACCACTGTTTTTCTCCGAAACGAGCGACTTCAGCGCATCTACGATCTATTTCGTGTTTGTGACGGCAGTACCTGACATATCCTGGGCAGGATATGACTGTTTCCTTGATATAGTCGATATATTGCTGTCCTGATAAACCATAGAGAATTCTGCCGAGTTTGGCAATGGTCAAAAGTAGATCGTTAGTTTCACCGTTTCCTGTAAAGCCTTGCTCTACTTCAATACGGATTGTGTTGAGAAAGCCTTCTTTGATTTCTCGTTGGGCGTATTCTACTTGCTCGATAAACTCCTTATCTTCGGGGGTGGGGTTGTAGACGCGCTCTTGGTTTTTCTTGGCTTTAAACCAGTCATAGGCTTCTTCTAATCTGCTCTCTAGAAGATCGGTATCATTCCCCTCTGCCGACCAGTCCGCAGCAGAAATAAAGTCTTCCAGGCGATCGCTATAAAATACGTAATCTTTATCGAGGAGGCAAGAACCTTGTTGTAAGGGTAAACGGTGTCCGTTAAAGAGGCTATTGTAACGTTTTGTGTTGGGGAAGGTTTCTAACTGACCTCTTTTAATTTCCAGTCCAGCATCTTCGATTACTTTGTTCAGTACACAGGCTAACCTGAAGGTATTAACGAGGCGATCTAAAAAGAAATAAAAGTGTAATCCCCCGCTAAAGCTCGATTGGAGGAAGAATATTCGCGTTATCCCCCATTTTTCTAGCTCTTCCTTGAGTTTATTGAGGGATTTCTCTTGTTCTCTGGGGTCATGGATGCTGCCCAAATCGATGTCGCAAAGCCCGTGTCTGGTTTCTGTACCAAAGCGCAATCCTAGAATAGTTTGAGGGTCAGTGTATTTGTACCATTGCTTTTGTTCGGTAAGTTTATATTTTTTTATAGTTTTCCATGATGATTCTGGAGTTTCTTTGACGATGAAATCCCAACCATGAGGAAATAATTGATTGAATTTCTGTCTGAGAGCGTATAGCTCGAAGTGGTTGGGGTTTTGAGCTGGATTTTCGGAGAAAGAGCCTGAAAAAGACACGGGTTAAGTTCATTACTAAGTTTTACGATTTGAAGCGATAAAACCGTAATGAAAGATAATCGTGCTAACCTGATTTATAATTAGATCAGTCACGAATATATATCACTACTCCTTACTACGGGTTATTGAATATTTTCGTTGCTGAGTAAAAAGTCAGATTCGACCTTATAAGCGATCTTGTTAATTGGAGTTAACAAATATCGCGGTCGAGAATGACATTTCTCGTTAAATCAACAATTAGGCAAAGGTGAAAAAATGTCGCTAATTGTTGTCCGAATAGGGTCTTTACCCACCTTTAAGTGCGTCTTGTTAAAGTTGGAGCTTTAACAGGCGCATTTTGGTATTCATGTACCAAAGCCGTTGTTACTCTCATTCTAAGAGGCAATAGCTTTTACATAATTCAGTTCGCTTCATTCTGAATTATCTAATATTTAGCAGCACGAAAACTAGAAAATCCTATTAAGCTTAAAAAGAATTATTATTTTGTGGTTGAGATTTCTCTGGGAGCGGGGTGTCGTCAAACCTCGATTTTTTGACAGGAGAAAGTAGTGAGAGGCTGGAAACCGCGCCCCTGACTTGCTCTGGTTTGACCTCTAAGTATTTCTGTAGCTCGTGTAAAGATTTGTGACCGCTTATTTCTTGGATGATCCGTAGGGGAATTCCTTCGTTACTCATCAAGGTTAAGGCAGTTCTTCTAAAACTGTGGGTACTCACTCCCTGTACTCCGACCTTGTTACAGGCTTGGCGTAACACTCTACTGGCTGAATCGGGACAGATATGCCCTTTTTTTCCCAGTCCTGGAAAGTAAAACCAGGTGCGGGGTGATGGGTAGTAGTTGAGCAGCATCAACCGAAAATCTTCAATTACGGGGATACAGCGCGTGGCGAGCTTGCCCTTGGTATTGCCCTTCCTAAAAATGATTTCGGGGCGAACTACCCCCTGACGGTAGTAAACATCGGTGGTTCTTAGGGTGACGCATTCGTTGATCCGACAGGCGGTATAAAGGCAGATAGCGAACATGGCGCGGTCGCGATCGTTGGTAAGTCCCTCGTAGAAAACGAGATTAATTTCTTCTGTGGTGAGTATTTTTGCCTTACCATGCCGATCTACCTTCATTTAACTCGCATCCAGTAGTCCATAACTGTATCCTATAGGAAAGTGGGAACATATTTGTACGTAAGATAGAGATTGAGTAGCGATACTTGAATCTATTAATACACTTGTTTTTATCAAAGTCTTACTTTTGGTTTTCAACTACTATGATTACCTACGAATCTCATCTATGGAAGGCAGCTTCCTGGCGCAGACAGACCCGTTATTATCATTGCGAGCTACGGCAGAATTTGTTCTGTACATGGATTGTTACCAGAGCTTGGGGTGATATTCGCTCCCATCGCGGACGTGAAATGACGGTGTATTCTGATAGTTACGTGGCAGCTTGTCAGGTGTTTTGCGATGTTGAAAAACGGCGGAAAAATCACAAATACGAATTAGTTACTACTGCAAATCTCCTGTAAACTTTTTTGTTTTTGACAGGTGTTTTGCAGCTTTTTGCTGATAGTTTTAACTATAATAAAGACATACAGATAAGTTCTCTACATCAATTATCTACCATGTCTTTTTATACACTCAACGAACGCATCAAACTCGATTATTGGACAGAATTTAAAGCAGTTTACGAAGAGGTTAAGGCAATTGCTGAGATGGTACGCAGGGAGCATCGCAGGGTCAATAGACCATTGACTTCCACCATTGTGCTGTACAAAATTAAGGGTATTATTGCGCCCCTTTCTCGCATTTTCAACTATCGCTATAAAGACGATACCTTACGCCAACTTTTAACTTCTGCGGTACAAGGTTTGCACCGATTGGTATTAGAAATTGAGTCGTTTTACGAAACTCGATTTGTTGCTGACTTCCGTCGTTTAGCTACTACCTTAGTGAGCTTTTTAACGCCAGGTGAAGGCGTACAATTAGCCCTATTTGATGCCCAACAATATCACGATCCCCAAGCTGCTAAGAAGAAGCTCCCTGGTTTTAACAGGTGGTGGAATTTTAGATTCTTCAACCGCCTCGGATTCTCCAACCCCTATAAGAATACCAAGATTGACTATACTCAGCGAGAATATGTTCAAATTCACTCTGTTGGGGAATGCTCAGATTGACTGTCTTAGGCTTGAGCAAGAGGTTTAAGGGAAATGAATAATTAATCCTGCTGGGTATGTAAACGCCATCTCCTTTTACCCTGCGATTAAATTCTCTAGGAGCGACTAGCAGAGTCCCCCGCGTGATGCGGTCTATGGTTCTGCCTTTGATAACAAGGAGTGTTAAACTGCCCAGCAAAGTCAGGCTGGCAAGAGCATAGAGAAAAACAGAACTAAGCTGGGGATAGATTTGTTTGGTGACGATCGAGGCGATCGCCGAAGCTCCCAGAGCTAAAATTAAAGATATACTCCATTTGGTGATTTTATAAGGTTGCACGCTACAACACTGACCATCTCCTAGATTCTTGCTTATAGCATTGTTATGCTGGCATCGAACCAACGAGCATCTTTAACTAAAAACTAACCCCCTTTGTTAGACCGTTCTACAATTGAGGCTAGTTTCGTCCGTAGCTCGTCAATAGATGTAACCTCAGTCCATTCAACCGATAGTCCTTTCATTAGTTCCAAGGCAGCTTGAACCCAAATTTCTTTGGGTATCTTATGACCGTGTTTGCGTTTTCCAGTTTTGATTAAGTCGTCGAGCCAATCGTTTAGTTCTGAAGGCAGTCTGAAGTTGACCTTCTCGCGGTCGTCCGACTCCCTAAGAAAGCTCGTATCCTGATTACTTTCAAGATTCTTGATTCTTGATTCTTCTTTCTTTAATCTTGATTCTTGATTTTTAGAGGGCGAAGTTTCTTCTTGGATGGTTCTGGTGTAAATGCCTTTATTAAGGGGATTGTCACCGAGAGCATTGTTAGGTTTATTCATATTGCTTTACCACCTCCGCGACGAAATTTTTATAGGCTTTAGACCCCGCACCTGAAGGATCGTGGTCGTAAATGGAAATCCCGTAACTGGGAGCTTCTCTGAGTTTTACCGTTTCGGGAATAACCGTCTCGAACATCTTCGAGCCAAAATGTTGGTTCAGGGAGTCGAGAACTTCTTTACTTAATTTATTTCTGCTGTCAAAGCGCGTTCCCAAAACCCCCGCTATTTCAATTGGGTGGTCTAATGCCGAACGAACCATCGAAATCGCTCGTTCGACTGCATTGATACCCAGTAGCCCCAGATAACTCATATCGACGGGGATAATTACCCCTTGGCTTGCCATTAAAGCGTTGATAGAGAAAACACCGATGTTAGGAGGGCAATCAATGAGAACGAAGTCGTATTGGGCAGAAGTCTTGGAAAGAGCCTTCCTTAATAAAAGCTCTCTCCCAGGCAATCCAGAAATAGGTATTTCTTCTTCGGCTAAGAGAATGTTGGAGGGAATAACATCAATCCCAGATTTGGAAGAGATAATAACGTCATCGATGGGTACTCTCTTTTGCAATACATCCTTCAACTGAAGTTGAATCTCCCAGACAGGAATGCCCAGCGAGACACTGGAGTTTCCTTGCGGGTCGATATCCACTAGAAGCACTTTTGCCGAGTGAAACTTAACAAGTCCGACCGCTAGATTGTACGCAGTCGTTGTTTTGCCCACCCCTCCTTTCATGTTAAATACAGCAAGTTTTTTAGACATAGCATTACTCGCGGAAGAGTTAATTTTCAAGATTCTTGATTCTTGAATCTTCTTTCTTGATTCTTCATTCTCGAATAAGGTAGCCCTTCTCATCGGTTTTGGCAATAACTCTAACTCATCATTTTCAAGATTCTTGATTCTTGAATCTTCTTTCTTGATTCTTTGTTTCTCAAATTGAATGACTTCTACAAGCGCAACGAAACAAGGTAGCCAAGGTTTATTTTTCAAGATTCTTGAATGAAGAATCTGTAATCTTGAATCTTGAATAAAGAATCTCGATTATTGAATTTTAACTAACTGAAAATATTGGCTATTTATTTATACGAGTTGTATGTTGTTGATTTTCAAGAATCTTTATTCTTGTTTCTTGATTGAAGAATCTTGAATAACTACTAGTAGAGCAGTATTTTGCGTAAGGAGCGCGTTTCCTCGTATCTCGCCTCTCACCCTGCGGGTTAGAAGCCGAGATACTGAAACGCTTGCGTTCCTTCCTCCCTTCGGTCGTCGCAACGCTTAGAGAGATCGCAATTATGTTGGCAATACCACCACCAATAGTCGTTACTTCCATTAGCATTAGTCCTAAAACCAGGGCGAAGGGGGGGTGGTGCGGTTCGCCATCACCAGTACAACTTTCGGGCTATCCAGCAGGATAGAAGCGAAGACTTGATGGCAACGGGATGGGGTAATTTACCTACTTGGGCAAAAGACAATCCCAAGGTTTTCTGGGAAGCAGCAGACGAATTTGAAGGGGCGAACAGGCGGATCTACAACGATATTGTGATTCTTTTCCCTAGAGAATTTTCTCTGGAAGAAAATATCGAATTACTGCAAAGCTACATAGACAAAGAATTAAAAGACCTGCCCTACTCTTTTGCCATTCACAATTCATCTGCCTTAGATGGGGGAAATAACCCTCACGCCCATTTAATGATGAGCGAGCGAAAATTGGATGGAGTAGAGCGATCGCCCGAAGTCTTCTTCAAAAGACCCAATTACAAACATCCTGAAAGAGGAGGGGCGAAAAAGGATAGAGATTGGAACGATCGAACTAAAATTGAGAGACTGAGAGTTTCCTGGGCTGATGAGGTAAACGTAATTCTCGAACGCAAAGGTTTAGACAAGCGAGCCGATTTGCGCTCTTACCAACGCCAGGGGATAGATCGGCAACCTGAGCCAAAGATGGAAAAAACGGCATCTGATTTACTCAAAGTTGGTATCCTCACCGAGAAGACGGCAAAGGTCTTACAGCTTCGGGAAATGCGAACCAGCCAGGGGCAATATCTTTCTTCTGACAAAATTCTTAAGGCAGTAAAAGACCGCAAGTGGAATATCTACACCGAATTGGATCTTACCAAAAAAGCTCAATACGAACTGGGCGGGTACAGGTCGAAAACCAACCCGGGGGGTGGCAACGATTCACACATTTTACTCCCATATCGACCTTAAACTAAGTGCTGGCAAGGGTTTTATTGTTTGAATAAAGAGAGTACAAACATTGCCGAAAAGACACCCAATTCGGCAATGTTATCAATTCCAGAGAACGAATTTGTTGGGTTTGAGCTATTTTTTCATGATGCGAAAATCACTGTTTTCGGCAAAGTCTTTAACAACCATGGAAAAATCAGAGTGATTAAATTCTTAAAAAGCTTTATATATATGCTTTTGAGCCTTCAAGCATTCAAAGAGTCTAAAAGTTAAAATCTCATAGCCTTTTCAGCGCAAGGGTTTGAGGGGAATATGGGAGTAAAATTCAACAATCGTTGCCATACCCCAACCCCGATGAAGTCCTGTTTCATCCTTCCAGCGACCCATTCACTAATCAACGACGCGATAAATTGACCGAGCGCTATCAAAAACTTCAAAATCAAATTCAAGCTTTAAAGGATTATGAAAAAGAGTTGATTCTAATCGGTACAAAAGACTTGAGAATTCACCAAGATATTGATTTCACTACCAAAGAAGCGTTGATAGATCGCGATCGCTTTGACTCCCTGGTTCGAGAATCTCAAAGGCATCAAGACAAAATTAGGGCTATCTCTGCAAGTTCGGGATTCAGATTGGAACGTAGAATTACAGAGCAGATTGATGGTGATGATACTTGATTTATCTAGTTCTAAGGGTTAATAGAGGATAATTAGTCACCCTTTTTCTTCGAGGGTTTTTCCCATACGTGCTTGTGATAGCAAGATTTGCAGACATCGAGCATTCCTTGTTTGGGATGCTTCCAAGTTGGCTTCTTGCGACAGATTCGACACATCCTTTGTTTTTTAGACATTGTTTTCTATCTTCTGAGAAAAGTTACACCTTGAAGAAGTCTTTTATCTCATCACCTGTCATCTGCTCCCGCTCTTTGTAAGCTTTGCGTCCTGGCGTTTGCTGAGGACATCTTTCGGCACATTCGACTAGCTTTCTTCGGTCTAACTCAAGAATTGCCTGTAAGCCAATCCGCAAAACTTCACTGTCGTTAATGATGGGCATCCCCGTAGCATTCAAAATGCGTTGCTGTGCCTCTCGAAATACCTTTTCTTCAGAGTAGGGAAGAGAGATAGATTTAACAATGCGACTCATGTGTTCTACACCTATGGATAGGTAAATTGGTGGGACACCTAACTATTTGTATTTATTCGGTGGGACACCTAAAAAACGTAGCAGATTTTGCCGTGAAATATCCTCAATCTCCTATATTTTGGGGTAAAATGCCGCAGAACAGCAAGGCTTTCGCGTATACAGTTTACAGTTTCAACGATGGTGTGCCTAGTAGAACAGAAGGGTATGATTTTGTTCCCGATTATAGAAATTATCGGGAATAACGACCTGAATTGACCAGAAAAACTGCTATATCGTCCATTTTTGACTTCCTTTTGTTGAGTTTTTGCTTTGATTTAATAGAGACAGTTGAGTATTGGAATATCGTTAAATGGGCAATTGCACATTTGCTTAATTTAGACTCCGTAGCCCTAAACAGTCATGATAACTTCCTTTAAAACACTTTTCATAGCATTTATTCGATATTAGAGGTAAAATAATAATATGTATTAACTTGTATTATTAACTCGAAGTATTGTGGGGTTCTATGAGTACGACAAGTTTCAGGTTGGATGATGACCTAGAAAACAAACTAAACAGCGTTGCTCAAAATTTGCGTAGGTCAAAAAGTTGGATTATCAACGATGCTTTAAGACTCTACATTGCTCGTGAAGAGAAAAAGCAGCAAATGCTTCGCGAGACAGAAGAAGCTCTTGCTGACTTAGAAGCTGGTAGGGTGGTTTCAGGAGTTGAAGTAATGCAGTGGCTCGAAACCTGGGGAACAGAGGGTGAAACAGAAGCACCATTACGATGACACAGATTCAGTTTTCGGCAAGTGCAGTAGCGGATTTACAACGTTTACGAGAATTTATCGCTGTCAATAACTCTGAAGCTGCTGCCAGAGTTGCTCAAAGAATCAGAGAATCAATTGCCACGCTCGCTTTGTTTCCTGCTAAGGGTCGTCCTGTTGAAGCTTTAGAAGGTGTTAGGGAGTTAATAGCAGGTAACTATATTGTGCGCTATCTCCATTTTGAAGATGAGGAAAGAGTGGTAATTTTAAGGATTTGGCACGGTAAAGAATATCGCGATCTTTAATACCTAAACAGAGCTACTATTTGCAGGTTTGGAGGAGTTATCGGCAAGTAAAAAAGACGACCTACGAATTTTATGAATTGTCTATTCAGTACGGTCTTAAATTTATACTTTTACAACGCTTTAGGTAATATCCAGAAATTTTTAGATATTATTCTTAATATAAGTAGGTAGGCACATTTATTTATTAAATAGCCAATGAGTAAATAAATACAGTTTGAGACAATCACATCAAGTAATCTCTCTGATGTAAGTTTTATATTTAATTACGCCTACCTACTTAATTCTATTATTCAATTAATGAAACAATGGAATTAACTTATGTGTCAGCAGTAATAATTTCTGTTATGGCATCAGCAACGCTCATAGGGATATTTAGAAAAAAGGAGAAATTAACTACTTTCCAGTTTCAAGCTATTGGACTAATTTTAGTAGCCACATTTACGGCTCTAATCGCACTATCAGAGGAAGAAACCCTCAATGCAGCAATGGGGATTTTGGGAGCAATCGCAGGTTATATAGTTGGGGTTAAAACTTCTGAAAATCAATCAAGAAGGAATTGAAGTTACTTCATCTGCAATTAACGTATGGCAACTATTGTTGAATTATAATCCCCTATCCCCTTAAAACCCTTACGGTGAATTAGGCGCTCCGATAGTAACGAAACTGTATCTCTTCAACGCTCTTTGTATCTTCGCTTACCCTTTGAAATTACTAGAGGCGAGATGGAAAGGCAGGGTGGGGATTATTTGTTTTTTGGGGGGAGGTACTCGAATACTAGAATCCCATCGGCGTTTAGCCGCGGTTTTTGATCAACCTCAAGTCGATAGTATCAGAAGAGGCATCTGTTTATGAAACCTATAAAGCAAATATCCATATTTCTGTTTGTCGTGATTTTCGTGCTCTTCGCATGGTTTCCACGTCAAACATCCCTGGGGAAAGAATTGCCCCGGCTTGAAACTGTTACACATTGGTTTTATCATCTTGGTTTTGAGCCAGATGAGAATATCATTGCGCAAATTGAGCGCTCGACATACGATATGGTCGTGATGGAACCGATTATTACCGAAGCTAACAACCGTGATTTTCCTATAGCTGAAGTTGTGTCTCGTTTCCACAACTCTTCCCATCCAAAACTGGTCATCGCATACATTGACATCGGTCAGGCTGAACGATGGCGGACGTACTGGCAAAACGGCTGGGATGTTGGTAATCCTGAATGGATTGTTGGCAAAGATCCTGATGGATGGGATACTTACACAGTGGCGTATTGGTACGATGAGTGGCATCATATCTGGCTTGGTGAAGATGGCTATTTACAGGCTATTCTTGATGCTGGATTTGACGGAATTTATCTGGACTGGGTGGAAGCCTATTCTGACGAAAAAGTGATCGCCATGGCTGAAAAACAAGGCTTGGATCCACGTGAAGAGATTATCTGGTGGGTCAATGACCTGGCAGAATTTTGTCGGGATCAGAAGCCAGATTGTATCGTTATTGGACAGAATGCGGCCGAGTTAGCAGCAGATGATGATGAGTATCTTGGTGATGAGTATCTTAGGATTGTTGATGCCATTGCCCAAGAACAAACGTGGTTTGACGGAGCTGCTAATAACGATCCTCCCGGTGACTGTCCGTTACCTCGTACTGACGATGATATCGAGACCGAAGCATATGTGGAAAGTCTGTCCGAAAAATGTCGCCAAATGCACGACAAATTCCCCGACAGTACCCTTCATGTCAGCAGCGAGGAGTACATCCACTATCTCACCTTAGCACGTGACAAAGGCACAATGATTTTCACGATAGATTATGCCCTTAACCGACAGAATGTTGAGTTTGTTTACAAAACCTCACGAAAATTGGGATTTGTGCCATTTGTGAGTGAGCGCCATTTGAGTATCTATCTTGATCCAGTTGAG
>JAAUYI010003872.1_pt1 | contig 12150 bp, 9 predicted proteins | sample 7278041 | NCBI WGS metagenome assembly JAAUYI01 (sample SAMN14350216, study PRJNA611818) | marine sediment metagenome | isolation source: surface marine sediment (0.6m) | place: French Polynesia: Moorea | collected 2018-08
CGCGACTTTTCATTCGAAATTGTTTAGATCCCAGACGCTCTTGCTGATCGGTCCGGTCGGGCCGTCGTTCAACCGGCACTCCCCGGAGATGACCTCGGCGCCACAGCCTTCTTTGGTATTACCCCAGCGATAGATCGGTCCGCTGGCGGGGTCGGACGGGTCGCCCGTCCCAGGATTGCTGAAGTCAGGGCTCATCCATCGCGGCCATCGGCTGCTCCCGAGCCCTCGCTTCTCCGTAAAATCGAAAGCCTCGACCTGTCGCCAGGTGTCCCAAGCAACGCCTTCGCCGGTCTCGTCGACGAGGTCGCCGAGCCATCCCAGGTCTTTATAGACGTGATTGCCGGGATCCTTCCAGCTACCGTGCGAGCCCCTGGCCGAATAGACGATCGGGTGACTGCCGACTTTCTGAACCTCATTCCACGGATAAGCGCCGCCGAAATTATGGGCAGCGATGTAGACCTGGTGCGGCTCCAGCGACCAGCTGCCACCATCGAAGCTCCAGGCGAGGCGAACGGTGATGTGCTCCCAGTCGCCGACATGGTTGCCCCAGATCGTGCGCAGGATGCGCTTGCCACGGTTGTAGGGGTAATAGAAGTAATAGACCAGGTCGACGTGCTCGCCCTTCGCCACCCAGAAAGCGTAGACCGGCGCGGATTCGAGATTCCCCTTGAAGACCTCGAGCGAATCATCGGACGGGCTGTCGAGCTTCTCCTTCGTCCGCACCCAGTACCGACCGTCTGAGTCGAGGAATCGGGTGAGATACGGAAACGCCCACTCAACGGATGACGGCAAGAACTCTTCCCCCAGTGCCAGCCACACACGCGGGGCGTGAGCCACGAGCAGATTGAGCTTGTCGTCAGCAGTCTCGACAGGTTTCGCCGGTCGCCCGGCGGCTTGCCTGGCTAGCAGCCCTTCGAGGGTGTAGAACACGCCTCCCGGGGCGCTGTAGCCACCGCTGGCTGCGAAAGTGCCGGTGGGGCCACCCTGATGATCGTTGATCGCCCAGATCGACACATCGTGGTCAGCACCGGACCCCCGATCGGCCCAGATCTCTGGGCCGAGGTCGCCACGGGTTGCCAGGTCTTCGCGCAGGCAACGATAGTCAGCGATCTGAGGCTTGGCGTGGCTACCGTTCGCAACGAAGCCGAGACAGACATAGCCTGCCGGTGCCCGCGGCTTCCACACCGAGCCATCCAAGTCGGCGCCTGAGCCCGCATCGTTCCACACCAGATCGTAGTCGACCGGAGCCTTGAGCGACGTCTCATGACCACTAGTTGCCCGGATCACATAGGAGCTGCCCGTCGGTTGGCTGTAGCTACCCTGGGCATAGTCACCGACGATGTACCAACCTGAAGCGGCGACCGGCCGGTAGAAGGCGACGTCAGCGTCGGCACCGGAGCCGGCGTCATTCCAAATCAGACGATAGCTAGAGGTCTCACGGATCTCGACCTGAGCGGCCAGAGATCCGGCGGTCAAAAAGGCCACGGCGCAGCCTAGCGCCACCGTGGCCAGCACATGAATTCGGATACTTGAGAACATGATGTTCTTTCTAAAGCTAGGGCTCACTCTATCGGGCGCCAATGCCTATGCGACGGCTCGTTGTAGTTGCCCTGGGCGTAGATCACGTTGGTCCCGTCGAGTGCGTAGACCGCCACATCCTGATCAGCGCCGCTGCCGCGGTCCGTCCAAATCAAGTCCCTAATATCGGCGTGTTCGACGTGGTCCCCACGAATACACCGGTAGTTAGGAACATCCGGCTTGGCGTAGCCGCGCTGGACAACGGAACCGATACACACGTAACCGTTGAGCGGCACGGGCTGCCAGAACGACCCGTCACGATCAGCACCGCTGCCGCGATCCGTCCAGATTCGAATGTAATCGACTGGAGGAGTGAGCAATGGGTTCCTCGGGTCGTCGTTGATCGCCCTCACCACTATGACAATGCCGCTGGGCTCTCCGTAATTGTTCTGTCCATAGTCGCCGACGCTGAAGAATCCACTCGGTGGCTGTGTCCTATAAAACGCCCCGTCCCGGTCCGCGCCCGATCCCCCGTCGTTCCACATCAGCTTGAAGTTAGACGTCGCATCGAGAACCAGGCGAGGTCCTTCCGCAAAGGCACTCATCGATGCCGACAAGGTCAGGGCCAACAGGGAAACCATCACTAAACGCTTCATTTGAATCTCCTTCATTTCCTCGAACTATGTGTTTTACGATAGCCACATGGCAACTCTTGTTCGCGAGCCCAATTCATTCTGCTCTACTCAGAGAGTCGAGACCACGATAGGAGCTCATCATGTGTGCCGCCGTGACTTCTGACCTAAACCTGCAGCGAACATCGCAGCTATCTCACTTCATTTCTATAAAGTCGAACCTCGACCTGGACAGATCTCTAATAAATCCCATCACTCGCATTGCCTTTAAACAGCTACGGGGCGCGCCCGAAATGAGCGCGCCCCGTATGCCGAGAGCGAGCGTCTTTGTCGCTGGATGCGACAAGGCAGGAACCAATACTGCTACGGTTCCTCTCAAATTTTCTTTAAGGCCTATCCCGAGACGACAAGCCCCGCATCGGCGCCAATGGGATCGGAAAACTTTAGCCAGGTCTCAGGCTGGGCACAGACCGTATCCCCTTTGAAAAGGGCAGAACCAAGCGGAATTCGACGGCGGCTGTGTTGATCGAGTGATCAGAGAATCCCCCTCTAACTCCCCCTTTTTCAAAGGGGGAGGACCAGAACCCGTCCGATCGTTATCGGTGGTTTGAAGCCGGTGGCTTCGCCGACCGGCAGCCGGCGTAGGGGCGCACGGCTGTGCGCCCACACGGAGCGTCAACCGTCCGCGATCACCCGGAAAGCAAAATTCGCGACGTGGACCGGCTCGCCGTCCGCGAGCCCTTCGACCCGGGCCGCATAATCCCCGGCAAGCAGCCAGTCGGAATGCAGAGAGAGGCTTAAGGCATCGAGATGATCCGGCTCGAGGCCGTCCCGCTGCCAGACGTCACCCGCGCCATTCCGTGACAGGGTGACACGGTATTGCTCATGCTCGGGCAGATCGAGCTCCAGCGACAACACCAGCCACTCCGGGTCGCCCGAGAGCCGGATCACGTGGCTCGGCTCCTCGCTCGCGGTCACAGCGCTGCGCTCCGGGCTCATGGTGAAGACGGCGGTATTGATCTGCGGCTGGTAGACGCCGGAGAGCTGGCGATACATCAACCCAGCCGGCAAAAGAGCGACCACCGCGAGCGCCAGGGCGGCGAGACCAGCCTGGGGCGAGCGAGCGGCGCGGGCGAGCCAGGCGAGGACGCCGAGACGCTGGGCGGCGGTGACCTTCGCCACGTCCTGGGCGGTCGCCCGCTTGAAGCCGCGCTGCAGCTTCTCCGCCAGCTGCAGCTGTTCGAGACACTGCTGGCAGTGGAAGTAGTGCTCCTCGAATCGCTCCGCTTCCTCGGCCGGTAGTTGGCCCATCAGGTAGCGGTCGACGACCTGCTGCTCCTCGATGACGTTATGGTCCATCCGTTGCCCTCAAGCAGATACTGCCACGGGACAGCGGATTATCCCACCGAGATCGCACCATGCAGTCCGCCGATCGCATCAGGCTGTCCTCCGGTCGAGACGCTGGCGCTTCTCGGAGCGCTCCAGGAGATCCTTGAAGCGCTGGCGGGCGCGGTGCAGCACGCGGTTGAAGTGCAGGCTCGACAGCTCGAAGTCGGCGCAGATGCGTTCTTTGGGCTCCTCGGCGATGTAGAAACGGTAGAGGATCTGGCGGTCGCGGTCGGGCTTGAGCTCGGCAATCATCCGACGCACCAGGGCGGCCTCCTGGTCGAGCATCGTCTGACTGAGCGGACTGGGCGCCCCATCTGCCGGCGGCTCGGCGTCCTCAAGGTCGTCGGTCTGGCGCCGGGTCTGTTTGCGATAGTTGCCGATGAAAAGATTGCGCGCGGTGCGTCTCAAGAAGCCGGCGAGGCGCTCGGGCTCCGCCAGGCCCGGGCCGCGCAAGCGCTCGAGTACGACCCGAAAGGCGTCCTGGTGGAGGTCGTCGGCGAGGTCGGGACGACCGGTCATGCGCCGGAGCATGAAGGTCAGGCCGCCGCTGTAGCGCTCGACCATCTCGGTCTCAGCCGAAGCGTCGCCGGCCTGGATACGATGTGCCAGGTCGGCGGCGACTTCGGCTTCGTCACGTGCTGCTGAATCCTCGATCATCTAGCAATCGAGATGCTAGCAGTATCGCAGCTCATCAGGAAGTTGGCCAACCAACTTCCTGCAGCCTGCTAACCGTCTTCGTCTTCGGCATACCACTCGCCGGCTTCTTCGAAGATGTTCCCTAGCTCTTCAAGGAGCCTCACGATCCGCAACAAGGCGGCCTCGTCCACGTCCTCAAATCTGCGCAGCAATCGATAGACCCTAGCGACGAGATGCTTGGCCTTCGGGAGGGATATCAAGAAGTCCTGTGAAGTGACATTACAAACGATATGCCTCCGGCCGTCATACATATCCCCACGGATAGTGATCGTATTCAAACCCTGACCTACGTTCGCAGTACCGATCACGGCACCAAGTTCTCCCCCCGCAACATAGTGCAGATTCGCGACGGCTGCCCACCCACCGACCCCAAAGCCTTTCTTGCCTCCGGGGAGCGCTGAAGGAACGACAAACTCGAGATCGTTTTCGCCGCCTCCTGGCCTTCGCTGAATTTTGATGCGCTGTCCCTTCTCAACACTTCCATCACCTTGGGTGACCTTCCAGGTTCTAAGAAAATAATCGATCGACATAGCTGTCTCCCTTTGATGCCAGATCTCACTCTCTCAGCCTCTTTCGCGCCCATTCCTGGCTGCGCTGCGGCCACCTCTTCGCTGACGACGTTTCCAAAGGCGCCTGGCACGCTCTCTGAGGGCACGCTCTCTCAGAGAACCATCTTCGTCCTCGGCATACCAATCACCGGCTTCTTCCTGGAAGCTGCCGGGTTTCGTGATATGGCAATGAATATTGTCCGGCTTAAGCTTGCTAATCGTGATATTGTTATCGTTGTCCGGAGCCGTGCCTGTTAAATCTCCAGTGCTGGGATTGTACGTCAACACAACGCTTCCCCAGTGCCCATCGCCTAACTTGGTCGACACGGGTACCACCTTGAGCTTGCCGGATTCCTGCGTAAACTTGAACTCTTGACCCAGGGTAACGCCACTGATGCCAGGCTCGTAATCGGTTGCATAGACTTTCCAGGTCTTGTTGAGGTAGTAATCCTTCGATGTTGTCATTTTCGCAGTCTCCTGTTCATGGTTCATGGTTCTTCGATTCGGGCGAATGCGATCATCGCCTACTCCGATCCGCGCATTTCTCAAGTTGGCCGGCGCGTGTTCCAACGTGCCGTTCTGCTGTAGTCATCGCTGACCGGTTCTGATCAAGTACTGCCACGAAGTCGACACCTATCTCACCTCTTTGTGGCTATCGCCAATCTCCCTGCACGATGAACGCGCCCCAGTAGTAGGGATCCCGCCATTTTTTCTGCCGTATCACCGATAACTGCGCCTGGCGCAGCGCCGCGGCCGGCGAATGTTCCTGCTGCCACATCGAGCGGTAGAGCTCCGCCATCAGCTCCGCAGTGGCGCGGTCCTCGACCCGCCACAGGCTGGCGATGACCCGCGGCACGCCGGCGGCCATGAAACCACGGGTGAGGCCGACCAGACCTTCCCCGCGGATCTCCCGGCCCCAGGCCGTCCGGCACCCGCTCAGCACGACCAGGTCGGCACTCAGCTCCAGGCTGTAGATGTCGCGCAGACGGAGGAAGCCGTCCCGCGGAGCCCCGGTCGAGTCGACCCGCGACAACACCAGACCGGAGAGCTCGGGCCGGCTGGAATCGATCAGACCATGGGTGGCGAAGTGGACGATCCGGTAGCGATTCAGATCGCCACCCAGGGCCAGGCTACGGCTGGCGCTGAAGTCCAGGGCCAGCCAAGCCTCGCCGGGCGGTGCCAGGCTAGCGATCGACCGCGCTTCGCGCCGAGTCGATGGCAGACGATCGAAGCGCAGCTCCGGTGGCGGGGTGCCGGTAGGCGACCCACCACGGGTCACCGTAGGCATCGAGCGAAGCGCCTGGGGTGCGGCCGGGGTTGTCCCCGAGAGCGATGAGTCGGGCCGTGCCCCGAGTCTCGGATCCTTCGCGTCGAATACCGGATCGGCAAACACGGCGACCCGCTGGGGGGCCGGGGAACGCCGATCGAGGTGCTTTCGTTGAAGCGCCAGGGCGGAGGCGGACGGCAGGTGGACGATCTCGTGGCGCAGCACCAGGGGGTCGCGGCGTCCCTGCCGGTCAGACTCCGGTTCAGGGACCGGCAGGACCGCGAAAGGGATGTAGTGCAGCGCGCCGTCGGCCACCACCACTAACCTTTGGTCGCTGAGGCGATCGGCGATCGGCCCCAGGAGCAACCGGCCCAACTCAGCGAGGGCATCGTCCCTTACGCTCGCGGCTCGAACGTCGAGGGTGGCCAGCTGGCGGTGGGCTTCTCGCGCTAAGGTCTCGAGCGTCTCCCGACCGGGCAGTTGATAGACGTCGAAGGTGTCGGTGGTCAATGACCAAAGGAAGCTTCGCTCCTCGCCCAGGGCGATCTCCAGGATCATCGTGCCGGGAGTGAGCAGCGCCTGGATCTGGTCGAAGGCGAGGGACCGTGGATGGGCCAGGGCGGCCTGATAGGGACTCCGCGTGTGGATCTCAGCCTCGACGCTCTCCAACTCGGCGACGACCGAGTAGAGCTCCAGCTCGGCGGCTTGCTGATCGCGAGCGCGGGCTATCAGGTGCAGCCGGCGGTTGGCCTTGGCATTCAGGCGTTCGAGCAGAGCGGCGCGGCGCTCGCGCAGCGACGCGTCGATGCCCTGCCCCACCTCCCCCGTCTCGTTCAGGAGATCGAGCAGGCTGCGAGCCCGGGCACGCTCGCTGGTCTCGAGGGCCCGCCGCGCGAAACCTTGCTCCGGAGCCGCGGCGTGGAACTCCATCAGCAAGTCGATGGTGAGCTCATACGCCGCACCCTGGGAAGCCAGGAAGGTCGATCTCAGCCCAGGGTCGCTGACCCGGGTGCGCAGGGACTCGATCACCTCGAGGGCCGCTTCGACATACTCCCGGGCCGCTTCGCGGCGGCCGAGCTGGCGCTCGGCCCGAGCCAGAACGTAGAGTGTCTGAGCTTCGCCGTGGCTATTCTCCAGCTCGCGGTGGAGCTCGAGAGCTCGGCTCAAGTCGGGAAGGGCCTGCCGAGGCTCGCCGGCGGCGAGATGCGACGTGCCCTTCGAATAAAGCGCGGTCGCGGTCCCTCGACGATCCTTGAGCTCCTGGAGGATTAGGATCGCTTGATCGAAGAGGTCGATCGCCGCGGCCGGATCTCCGGACTCGTTCAGGCTCTGTCCGAGTAGATTCAGGGAGTGGGACTCGCCACGACGGTCGCCGAGGGCCCGGCGCAGGTCGAGCGCCTGACGGTGAAACCGTATCGCTTGTTCGTAGTCCCCGAGACGGGCCTGGACCTGTCCGAGGACATTCAACGTCACAGACTCACCACGCCGATCGGCAAGCTCCCGGCGCAGAGAAAGAGCCTGTTTCAAATACGCCAGGGCCCGCTGCGGCTCACCCAGAAAGCGGTAAGCGACGCCGATGTTGGTGAGGGTCACCGCTTCCCCGCGCCGATCGTTCACCTCGCGAAAAATCTCGAGAGCCCGACCATAGCGGGTCAAGGCCTCTTGCATTTCACCGAGGCGGCGGTAGACCACCGCGATGCTGCTGAGCGAACGAGCCTCACCCGGGCGGTCGCCGACGGCTTGTCTCAACGCCAAGGCCCGCCGATGATGGTCGAGCGCCCGCCGTGGCTCACCGAGATTGTTGTAGACACTGCCGACATTGGCGAGCAGGGTCGACTCCAGTTTCAGCTCTCCCAACTCGCGCACCAGCTCGAGGGCTCGCAGGTAGCAATCCTGGGCCTCGGTCAGCTCGCCACGGGATTGGAAGCGCAGGCAGAGGTTGTTGAGGGTGACGGCCTCTCCGTAACGGTTGCCCAGGGACCTCTGGAGCGCCATCGCCTGGTCGAGCCGCGCGCGCGCGGAGCCGTTGTCGCCGAGCTTCCAATGAGCGAGCCCGGCGTTGCTCAGAGCGATGGCCTCCAACCGGCGTTCCCCCTGAGTCTGTAGCAGCGGCAGAGCGACGCTGTAGGCATCGAGCGCCCGTCGTGCCTCGTCGGCCCGGAGGAGGAGGGTGCCGAAGGAAACCAGAACGCGCGCTTCCTGGTGCTGTTCTTCCAGGCGCCGCCACTCGGTGAGGGCCTCGTAGTACTTCGCGACCGCCTGCTGGCGAGCCTCGACCGTCTTCTGATGGTTGAAGCGTCCGGCCTCGGTCATCGCCGCCTCGGCTGCCAACCGCCGCCGATCGTCGTGGGTTGCGTCATCGAGCTCTTGGATCGCGATCTGGTAGGCCCCCGGCCCCACCGCCGTCGATTCCGAGCGCACCTCGACGCGGACGGTGCCGGACGTCGATGGCGGCAGAAGCAGGGATTCGATACCCTGACGATAGGTCGGAGCGTCGACCGTGACCGTCGCCGCGTCCGGCGCCATGGCGGCCAGGACGACGTCGATGCCGTGTTGATCGACCGTCAGCAACCAGCGCTTGCCGGCAATAAGATCGGCGGTGTAGGCATGGGACTCGCCGGCGGTCAGCCGACGCTCGACCGCGACTCCCGGCTTGAGCGTCCCCGAAATCTCATCGGCACGGGCTATCCCAACCGAGCTCACTAGCGCGGCCAGCATAACCACATGGAAGTTTGAAGGCATCAGCTAACAGAGTACCAGCATCTCTAACAAGAGATCTCCATCCAGAGCTGCAACGAGGATCCCAGTAGATGTATACAACCAATCTAATATGACTCACCGAATGACACTCTTGTTTAGCGACGAGGTCTGACGCGCGGCCCATCAGCTGCCCGCGCGTATCTCGCGCAGCATCCCACCCAGGCACTGGCGGCTCCCGACAAGCCGACGCTCACCCGCACGCGGCGGGCGAGCAAGGTGCAGCAACTATAGCGTCTTCAGGTATTCCACCAGCGCCCATCGCTCTTCATCATCGAGGTCGACGCCATACTCGTGGCCGGTGTTGGCGCCGCCGTGGGTGGTGATGTCATAGGTGAAGCGCGAGTCCTCTGCCTTTTCCGTGACGTAGCCCACCTTCACCGGATCGTACTCGCGGCTGCCGAGTTGGAAGGTGGCGGGTCGCTGGTCGACGGGCAGCAATAGATCGTAGAGGGTCGGCACCGAGCCATTGTGCAGGTAGGGTGCCGTCGACCAGATGCCGCTCAGCAACCGCGACTGGTACTCCCCGGTGCCCCGCCACACCGGCGGGCCGTTGTACTCGTGCTGCTCGATCTCTTCCTGAGAGATGTTGGCCTGCTGATAGACCGTATTCTCGAGCGTCTCCACCTCCTGAGCCAGGGCTTGATGGAAAGGCAGGCCATCCTGGGGCCGCAGGAAGCTCTCGGCGCGGTTGGGATCGGTACCGATCTCGGCGAGGGGCATGAGCTGCCCGTCATGAGATTGGTGACAACTGAGACAGTGCTGATCGAAGAGTGCCTTGCCCCGAGCGACTTTGTCGGTGTCGGGCTCGCCGAATTGTTCGGGCCAGGCTGGGCTCTCGAGGGTCCGCATGACCTCCTCGAGCTTCCAGAGCGCCCGCGGCAGGAGCGAAGACTGCTCGGTTTCCGGGTCGACGAACCCTCCCAAGGCCACCGCTTGAGCGATGTCCCGCTGCATCACCGAGTTGGTGTTGCCATCGGCGTGATACCAGTCGAAGAACCGTGAGTCATAGAGGGCTGGAATGCTCGTGGGGGCGTCGAGCTCGGTTCCGCTGCCGAAGAGGACGTTGCGGATGATGCCCCAGGGATCATCGCGGCCGGGCCCCGGGGGCTGGGAGATCTCGAGCGCGGTCAGGGCCCGCTTCGCCAACTGCAGGCGATTCTTCAGAAGGGCCTTGATATCTCTCACCACGGTCAGGAGATGCTCGATCTTGGCATGAGCGTCCTCAGCCACCTCCACCACCTGAAGGAGGCCCGACGCCAGCTCGGCCACCGGCCCGTCGCTCGCGTCGTCGAGAAGCTTGCTCAACACCTCACCCAGCGCATGGGCCACTACGTCTTCCGGCTCCGGTGTGTCATTCTGAACAGCCTCTGCATAGGTTCGCAGAAGCTCCTTGACGCCGCCGTCGACCCGCGCCCCGAAACCCTTGCCCTCGGATCCCTCCGGGGGCTCGAGATTCAACAGCCGATGGACGAAGAGCAGAACCTCGACGGGGTTCTCCAACATCTTCACGGCCGAAGCTTGAATCGACAATGCCAGCGCTTCGATATCCGCCATGTTGGAACCGCCATCGATCACCATGGCTTGTCCCTGATATTCGATCCCGGCGGTGTGACATGCCGCGCAATTGATGCTGACGTAGTCGAGTTTGAAGGGCGAGTAGAAGGGGACGTGGGTGGTCCAGCCGATCGGGAGTCCGTAGGGGTTGGCCGCCGACGCCGGGCTCGGGATGAAGCCGTAATAGTCGAGGGCATCGACGTAGAGGCGCCCGGTCTCGAAGTCCTTCATCGCCCGTAGAATGTCCACCGGAGCCAGATCGCTACCCTCCGGGGTATATCGCCAGATCGTCGACTGTTCAGGAGTCAAGCCGACGTCGAGATCGACGGAAGGGCCAGGCGGCGGTGGCGGCGGCTCCGGAGGCTCCGGACGATCACAGGCTTGAAGCCCGACGGACACGACGAGAGCCAGCATCCCAACACGCAGAGACCGAAGATTCATGGTTTCTCCTCCTGACAGCCATCCCATCGGCTATCAGAGTACCACTCTCTTCAGAAGACGCCAGCCATGCGGATCTCGCGCAGCATCTCACCCAGGCGCTGTCGATCCTCCGGTGATCCGACGCTCACCCGCACGCAGCGATCGAGCGGCGGCACCAGCGGCTTGCGGACAAAGACGTGGCGCACGTCGAGCGCCGCCAGTGCGGCCTTGGCCCGATCCACGGTGCCGAAGTCGAAGAGCGCGAAGTTGGTCGCCGAAGGTAGGGGCGGAGCGCCGAGCTCGTCGCCGATCGCGGCATAGTCGGCGAGCCCGGCGGCATTTGCGGCGCGCACTCGCTCGAGAAAGTCCGGATCACGCAGCGACGCCAGAGCGCCGGCCTGGGCGACGCGGTTGACCGCAAAGTGTGCCCGCACCTTGTCGAAGGCACCGACGATCGCCGGCGACGTCAACGCGTAGCCGATACGCGCCCCGGCCATGCCGAAGGCTTTGGAGAAAGTGCGTAAGCAGATCACCCGACCGTCGTCGAGCGCCGGTGTTTCAGCCGCGCCTTCGGGCGCCAGCTCGGCATAAGCCTGGTCGAGCAGCAGCACGGCATCCTCGGGCAGCTCGCCGAGGAAGGCGGCGACCTCTGCCGCCGACACCACGCTGCCCGAGGGATTGTCTGGATTGGCGAGGTAGACCAGCCGCGCACGGTGACGCCGGGCGGCCTCCGCCAGCCCCGAAAGGTCACAGCGATCGTTCAGGTAGGGCACCGTCTCGAGGTGTCCACCGTAACCGGCGACGTGAAACGGAAACATCGGATAGCAGCCGTGCGAGCCGACGCCGACCGCGCCCGGCTCGAGCAGCACCCGCACCGCCAGCCCCAGCAGATCGTCGATGCCGGAACCCACCGAGATATTCTCAGGATGGACGTCGTGGCGACGAGCGATTTCGTCCCGCAGCTCGAGGCTCTCGGGATCGCCGTACCAGGCGATCCGATCCATAGCCTCCAGCATCGCCTCGCGAACCCCTTCGGCCAATCCGAAGACGCTCTCGTTGGCCCCCAGACGAAGCTCCACCGGCCGCCCGCGATCGCGCTCGAGGCGCTCAGGGGCGATGAACGGGAACTCGCTCGGCAGAGCGTCGACCAGAGGGGTGAATCGCGGCATAGGGGAACCTTGATGTCCGGGCAGTATAGCCGAAGGACAGAGGCGCTGATCCCGTTCATGGCTGCTAGAGTGTGTCGGTGGAAACACGAAGAATCGGGCCCTACCGTCTCGAGGTGTCCACCGTAACCGGCGACGTGAAACGGAAACATCGGATAGCAGCCGTGCGAGCCGACGCCGACCGCGCCCGGCTCGAGCAG
>JAAUYI010016504.1_pt1 | contig 12133 bp, 11 predicted proteins | sample 7278041 | NCBI WGS metagenome assembly JAAUYI01 (sample SAMN14350216, study PRJNA611818) | marine sediment metagenome | isolation source: surface marine sediment (0.6m) | place: French Polynesia: Moorea | collected 2018-08
ATCTGAATCTGTTGCCTGTTGCCTCTCTTGAAAAGTTGCTCATGGGGGAAACCCCCAAGACCGCACTTTTCGCTGTTGCCTGTTGCCTGTTGCCTTTCCTAAGGGAATAGGGAATAGCAATTTCAAAAAATACTACTGCACAGCAATTATCTGAATCTATTGCCTGTTGCCTATTCCCTGTTCCCTCTCCCGAAAGGAGATAAAAAATTATCTTTGTGTCTTCGTGCCTTAGGGGTTAAATTATTTTTTACCACCAAGACAGTAAGACGAAGAAGAGGGGATAATGTCAAGACCTGTTTTATACATCGCCATTACTAACCATGGTTTTGGTCATGCGACTCGCACCGCTGCGGTGGCTGCAACCATTCAAAAATTATACCCGGAAGTATTGTTAATTATGACGACTACTGCCCCCCGGTGGTTGTTAGAATCCTATATTGAGGGAGATTTTATCCATCGTCCCCGGGGATTTGATTTGGGTGTGGTGCAAGCAGATAGCTTAACCATGGATAAAGCAGCTACCCAAGAAAAGTTGCTCTCAATTCAGAAAAATCAAAACTCCATCATTGCCTCAGAAGTTAACTTTATCCGCCAAAATCGCGTTAACCTCATCTTGGGGGATATTCCCTTCCTAGCAGGGAAAATGGCTAAAGCTGCTGGGGTTCCTTGTTGGATGATCGGTAACTTCGGTTGGGATTTTATCTATCGGGATTGGGGTGGTAGATTTACAGAAATTGCTGATTGGATTAGCGATTGTTATTCTCAATGCGATCGCCTATTTCGTCTCCCTTTCCATGAACCAATGTCAGCTTTTGCAAATATTACAGACGTGGGTTTAACTGGTGGTTCTCCCCGTTATTCCCCGGATGAATTAAAATCTAAGTGGAAAATAAATACACCAATATCAAAGACTATTTTATTAACCTTTGGCGGTTTGGGTGTACAGCAAATGCCCTATGATAACGTCCAGCAATTTCCTGACTGGCAATTTATCACCTTTGATAAATCTGCCCCAGACTTGGGTAATTTACTTAAAATTACTGATGTCAAATACCGTCCTGTGGATTTAATGCCGATTTGCGGACGAGTGATTTCTAAACCAGGTTTTGGCACCTTTTCCGAAGCCACAAGGTTAGGATTGCCAATTGTTTCAGTTACCCGTGATGATTTTGCAGAGGCAGATTTTTTAATAGAAGGTATTGTTAATTACAATTATCATCAAATTATTACTCCCCATGAGCTTTTTCAAAGTAATTGGGAATTTTTGCATCAAACCCCCCAGGTACCACAAATAGCAGAACCTATTGCTAAAAATGGTAATGAAGTAATAGCACATGAGGTATGGGATTATTTTAAGAATCTTTAAAACTTAAAACAATTCTCAATAAAGCTTAGGTTTTGATAACTATGAGCGATAATAAAGCGAATAAATCATATGCATTTTTGATAGATAATTAATGATTAATTCTGTTATGGAGTCTTCAAAATCCTATGAGTTAACGGTCGGTTTAGCCTCCCAGGATGTTCGCAGGGTATTGGACAAGCAAAAAGAAGAGCGACAAATGTTGCTAACACAGACTAATATTTTGTTTGTAGTCAACAGTGCCGTACTCAGTGCTTTAACCATCTCCAAACTACTTTCTGTGTTCAGCCTATTTAGTGCTATCGAAATACTATTATTTTTGATCAACTTCTCCTTGCTGATCAATGCCTTACTACCACGTCAGTTTGTGGTTACTCCTAACCTTGAGGGTGGAAAATTTTTGGAAGGTTATTTGGCAATGGCACCAAAGGAATACCAATTACAGATGCTAGTTAACTTAGTAGAGACGTATAATGCAAATAGACAGCCTTTGAACGATATTTCTCAATCATTGTTCTATGCTGCATGTGTCACTTGGGGGATTGCCTTGGTTGTGTCTTTTCATCTGGTAGCTGTTTATGTTATACCTGAGCTGCAAGATTTATGAATTCCCAGCAAATTGACGTTACAAATTCTGGCAAAAGCCTACATTTGCCTAAGCCAGATCCGGCAAATATTACGGTTTTAACACCGAAGTTGCCAAATAAACCCATCCTCCCTTGGAGTCACTTCGATTCCCCCTGGTTGGAAGATGAGGAAAAACACCAAGAAAAGCTAGAGGAAAAACTAGAGGAAGAGTTAACTTCCCCAGAAGAGGAGGAAGCAACGCAACTGCAAACATCTCCCCCTGGAGATGAAGCAACCCACTCACAGACATCTGCTGAAAGTGGAGTGCAAGAGTATAAATTACCAGAACCCCAAACATCTCCCCTTACAGATGCGGTAACACACCCCCACGTTTCTAAAGCGCAAACCCCTGATTCTACAAAGGAAGCACAACAACAAGAATTATCAAAACTAAACACATCTTCTCTTACGGATGAAGTGCGATCGCCAAAACTACTAGAAGAACAATCTTCTTCCTGTAAAGATGAGAAGTAGGTTTTTAGTTAGGGAACATCAAAAAATAAATGATTCCATCTTGTGGTATAGGCATTCTACCCATCGTTGATTATGATTCTGGCAAGATGCCTATACCACATTCTTATTGTGGGATATTTTGATTGTGTACCTTAGTTGCAATCCCCTTTGCAGATTTATTCATGATGAATCATTACCAAAAGCTACTGAGAATTTCTACCACTGGCAAATCTTTACAAAACATCACTGCTAAAATTGAGTCTATTGTTGCCGAGTCGGGAATTGAAACTGGGTTGTGTACCCTATTTTTGCGTCACACTTCAGCCAGTTTAATCATTCAAGAAAATGCCGATCCTGATGTACTTTTGGATTTAGAAAACTTTATGGCGAAATTGGTACCAGAATCGGCTAAGTATATCCACGATGCTGAAGGTGCTGATGATATGCCAGCACATATCCGCACTGTACTGACTAAAACCTCAGAACATATACCCATTAATCGCGGACATTTAGTATTAGGAACTTGGCAAGGAATTTACATTTGGGAACATCGTCAACGCAATCATTATAGAGAATTGGTAGTTCATATTTCCGGGTAAATATGTCCTGACATCAACAATACTCAATCAGTTAATCCTATAGGTATTATGAGTTAGAATCTTGATGGTAACTGTCATAATAAATCAAAGATTCTTGAGATTTGCGTGTTTCCCAGTTAGCTATTTCCAACTGGGGACGCTCTGTGAATTCTTTGACGTAACCAATACATAAATAAGCGATTAATTCATTCTCATCAGGAGCATTGAGAATTCGTTTAACCTTCTGTTCATCTAAGATGCTGAGCCAGCAAACTCCAATATTTTCAGCACGAGCCATTAACCATAGATTTTGAACGGCAAGACAAACACTATAAGGTCCCGCTTTTTTCATACTGGTTTGTCCTAAAACGGGAGAGGAGGAGGGTTTATAAAAAATGGCAATATTAATGGGAGTCGTTTGAATCCCTTCTAATTTAAACTGGTTATATAATGGTTTATCATTGAAGATTTTTTTGGCTTTTTCATTTTCAATTTCAAAACAGGCTTTAATCTTTTCTTTAATTGATGCATCACGAATAATTACAAATTCCCAAGGTTGAGAAAACCCAACTGAAGGTGCTGACAACGCTGCCCAAATCAATCGGTTAAGCACTGTTTCCGGAATTTCTTGACTGAGGAAATTTTCTCCTAGTTCGGTGCGACGATGTCGTATAATTTCTTCAAGAATTTGACGTTCTTGTTCTGTAAAGTATCTACCTTTCATAAATGATTTATTCGTCCCATGTAGTGACAGATAAAATACACATTATTTTCCCTAATTATGGGGCTGTTTTCAGGTATAACATATTTATGATTGACTCAATTATCTGCAATAAAAACCCAATCTTGAGTTCTAAAATTAAATTTTAGTTTAAGTTGCGTTAGTAAGGTTATAAATATTTTCCTGATTTTTAAGAGTAAATTTTTTGATATCCAAGTTTCATTATAAGTTTAATAGCCTGAATATGAAAGAGTTGATTGCTGTAAAATTATATCAGATAATTGAAAGTCATACAAATTGAGTATACGGAATCACCAGAGGACAAAAAGATTTCCTGAAAATTCAGAATAGTTGACAACTAACAGAATAGATAATTGTAAATGTTCAAAGACAACTGATTTAGAGGTACCATAGGGGCAATTTTAACCGGGGTAATTAGCCTGCGGGAATAGATAGGTTCCTACATACTTCCCTTGACTTTCGAGAATCAAAAATAAAATTGGTGGCATTTGGGAGTTAGCGATCTAAAATCTGAGTCGGAGATTTAGTAAATTTCGCTACTCGTGTCTACTCCTTTCAAAAACATTCCCATGTGGGTGATTTTATCCCTCGTGACTAACGGTATATTATCGTTAGGAATAATTATGCTGCTAATTGTATGGCGACAGCAAGAGATAACAGCCTTTTTCGGAACAATTATTAACTCCGATAATCAAACCGCACAGGTGAAACCACAGCTTGGTCAGCGTCATAAGTTAAACTATCAGCAGTGGGTAGAAATTTTGGCACAAGAAGCCAAAGTTACAGCCCAAAAACGTCCTCAAAAATTAACCATATTAGCTGGAGACTCCATCAGTCTGTGGTTTCCCGTAGAATTACTATCAGAAGACAGATATTGGTTAAATCAGGGAATTTCCGGTGAATCTAGCGAGGGACTCCTAAAAAGGTTACAAGTATTCGATAAAACCCAACCGGAAATAATTTTTGTGATGATTGGTATCAACGACATGCTCCGGGGAGTTAAACATGAAATAATTTTAGAGAATCAACGACAGATAATGGGCTATTTGCGCAAGACTCATCCTAAAACGCAAATTGTCGTCCAGTCTATTTTGCCCCATAGCGGAGAAAATGCCACTTGGGAAGGGAAGGCTAAACTCTTAGCTATACCGAATAGCAGCATTCGCCAATTTAACCAGAAATTGCAAGCCATAGCTAAAAAAGAAGGGGTTAAATATCTAGATTTGAATCCCCTATTTGCAAATCAAAAAGGTGAACTCCGTCCCGAATTCAGTACCGATGGCTTACATCTGAGTCATCAAGGTTACTTAGTTTGGAGTTCTGCATTGCAATTGTACACTCAGATGGAGTTGCAACCAAAGTAGGGGCAGGGTTTCCCTACCCGAGAGAGGGGGAGAGGGGGAGATGGGGAGAAAGGGAGAGGGAGAGATGGGGAGATGGGGAAAGGGGGAGATGGGGAGGTAGGGGGAGAGAGGGAATTATTACCCTTTACCTTTTACCATTTACCATTCTCCATTTTTTCCAAAATTGCGTCTAAAGCAAGAGAAAATAAGAAGGCAGAATCTTTGACAAAATAGCTAATGGATACTAAAGCATTTAAACGTTCCCTCCACCATTCCGAGAATTATCATCGCAAAGGGTTTGGACATCAAGCAGAAGTCGCTACTCAGTTAAATTCCGAATATCAAAGCAATTTAATCCAAGAAATCCGGGATAATAATTATACTCTTACCCTTGGTAATGTTACTATCCGACTTGCACAGTCTTTTGGCTTTTGTTGGGGGGTGGAACGTGCTGTAGCGATGGCGTATGAAACTCGTAAGCATTTCCCCTCAGAACGGATTTGGATTACTAATGAGATTATTCATAATCCTTCGGTTAATCAACGTCTGCGGGAAATGCAGGTGGAATTTATTCAAGTGCAAGATGGTAATAAAGATTTCTCAGTGGTGGAATCTGGGGATGTGGTGATTCTCCCGGCTTTTGGTGCTAGTGTGCAGGAAATGCAATTGTTGAATGATAAAGGCTGCACAATTGTTGATACTACTTGTCCTTGGGTTTCTAAGGTTTGGAATACTGTTGAGAAGCATAAAAAGCGGGAATGTACTTCAATTATTCACGGTAAATATAAACATGAAGAAACCATTGCTACTAGTTCTTTTGCTGGTAAATATCTGATTGTCCTCAATTTAAAAGAAGCAGAATATGTGACGAACTATATTCTTAATGGAGGCAATCGAGAGGAATTTTTAGCGAAATTTAGTAATGCTTGTTCTGCGGGTTTTGACCCCGATACAGATTTAGAAAGTGTCGGTATTGCGAATCAAACTACCATGCTGAAAAGTGAAACTGAGCAGATTGGTAAGTTGTTTGAACGTACTATGATGCAAAAGTATGGCACAGTAAATTTAAATGACCATTTCCAAAGCTTTAATACCATTTGTGATGCTACTCAAGAACGGCAGGATGCTATGTTTGAGTTGGTGGAGGAAAAGCTTGATTTTATGTTAGTTATTGGTGGGTTTAATTCATCGAATACTTCCCATTTACAAGAGATTGCTGAGGAGGAGAAAATACCTTCTTATCATATTGATAGTGTGGAGAGAATTCTATCAGAAAATAGCATCGAACATCGGCAATTAGATGGTAGTTTAAATATTACTGAAAATTGGCTGCCGGATGGTGAAATTATTGTGGGTGTTACCTCTGGTGCTTCTACTCCAGATAAGGTAGTTGAAGATGTGATTGAAAAGATTTTTGAGTTGAAAGCAATGGCTGTGGTTTAACCTCACCCCTCTCCTGTTCCCCTCTCCCATTGGGAGAGGGGTTAGGGGTGAGGGTAGGAGAGGGGAATGTTTTTTTATTTTATAATTTCCCTCGTTACAAGGTAGAACCTTATAATGCATTTTAGGGAGGCTCTGTTTCCCATTAAGTTTGGAGGTAGAACCTCCTAGAATGCGTTTCCAGACTGAGTCTGGAAACGAGTTAAGGCACTAAAGCACTAAGACATAAGAGCGCGTTATATTAATAACTAATAACTTGATATAAATCTAGCAATATATACTACTATGACAGGTATTGAACCTTTTGCAGAACGAGCCGTTAGCGGTTTAGCAGTGCCAATTTTTAAAATGCTTTGGGAAAGCGGTGGTAGAGTTTTAGGTATTTTTGGCAAAACTTTAAATGAAAAGACTCTAGACATAATCTTTAATGCATCAAAGCAATATGTAAAAAATTATGCAGAAAGGCATGGGATTCTCAAAGTATTGGGAATGAAAGAACCAGTTAATTTGGATTCTATATATACAACAGTTCAATTTTTAGATGATGATGGTATCCGTGGTTTTGCATCTATTGAGGATTTAGAAAAATCATATCGCCAAACTAATCACCGGGGTTTTCAATATCAAAAAGGAGATAAACAACCAGGAATTAAGGTTGCTAATGATAAGCAATATTTGATGGTACTTGGTAGTCCTGGTGCTGGAAAGTCTACATTTTTACGGAAGATAGGGCTGGAAGCGTTGAAAGGTAAAAAAGGAGGATTTAAACATGGCTGTATTCCAGTTTTTATCGAATTAAAAAGGTTTACATCCAGTGATATCAATATTGAACAATTTATTGCGGATGAGTTTCGTATTTGTGGTTTCCCATCACCTGAGAAATTCACAGCCAAAGCTTTAGAACAAGGCAATTTACTAGTTTTACTGGATGGATTAGATGAAGTACCGAAAAAAAATCTCACTGAAGTAATTAACCAAATTCAAAATTTTGTTGACAGATACGATAATAATCGCTTTATCACTTCCTGTCGCATTGCAGCATATCACAGCAATTTTCGCCGCTTTAGCGATGTGACAATGGCAGATTTTGATGATATTCAGATTCAGCAATTTATTCAAAACTGGTTTCATTCAGAAGCAGATATACAGGCAAAAACAGCAGAAAAATGCTGGGAATTATTGCAACAACCAGAAAATAAAGGGGCTAAAGAGTTAGCCCATACACCTTTATTATTAACATTTCTCTGTTTAGTATATGACCGTTCCCAAAATTTTCCCAATAATCGCAGTGTTCTTTACAAAAAGGCACTGCGGATATTATTAGAAGAATGGGCATCAGAAAAGCGAATTATTCGAGATGAAATTTATCAAGGACTACACACTGAATTAGAAGAAATATTATTATCGGAGATTGCTTATACAGCTTTTAATTCTGACAGGTTATTCTGTTCTCAACGGGATATTGTGGAACAAATCAAAACTTTTTTAGCAAGTAATTTAAATGCACCTCAACATTTGAATGGTGAAGCTGTTCTTAATACTATTGCTGTGCAACAAGGGATTTTGGTAGAACGAGCGGAGGACGTTTATTCATTCTCTCATCTCACTCTCCAAGAATATTTAACAGCACAATACATCGATGACCATCACCTAGTCAAACAATTAGTTACTGAACACCTCACAGATGAACGCTGGAAAGAGGTATTTTTGCTGGTAGCTGGGTTAATGCGGGGTGGTGCAGATGAATTGCTGTTGCTGATGGAAAAGGAAGCGCAAAACTATATTAATACCCCGAAATTAAAAGCTTTATTAAACTGGGCAGAACAGATAACAGATGGTTCTGAAGGTAATTTTAAACCAGTAGGTAAACGTGCAGTTGTCATTTCCTACATAATATTATACTTGCTTCAAAATGCAAACCACAAGACTCTGACTCATATAATGGAGAATGGTAACCATATTGCTAATGCTAATGGAATTATTAACATCATCAATAAAATAACAACTATCAGTAATATTAAAAATAAGATTGTTGTTAAATTCCTTATCCTTGAAAAAGACAATGTTAAATTATCAAGAAAATCCAATATTATCCACCTTTATATCGCTATTTTTCTTAATATTATTTACGAACTGGAAGATTTAAATATCTGCAATAACGTTAACTTTACTGTACTGATTAGCCAATTAGAAACACTTCTAAGTAAAATTCCTGATAAGAAAGAGCCAGTGGAAGTACGTCGGGCATTTTTTGAGGACTTCCAAGAAACTTTGCTCAATGCTTTCCATCTCACCCCAGAAATGGTGGATTTATCTGAGGAGGAAGTAACTGCACTCGGCGATTATTTATATGCTAACCACTTAATCATTCACTGCAAACAAGCAGCAGTGCGGGTGTCTCCCAAAACCTGGGAAGGAATTGAAGCGCGGATGTTGTTGGTTCCGGAGGATTAATATTATTAGAACTTAGGCAACTGACATAATATTTTGTTTTTAGTAAGAGAGTTTTCCCTTCTTTTTGGCACTAAGGGAATACCAAAAAAATAGCGGTTTTCACGCTTATGGAATAGATTCTGAACCTCACCCCGGCTAAAGCCACCCCTCTCCTTATTAAGGAGAGGGGAAGGGGGTGAGGTAAAATTTGTGTACCTCACTCAAGTGTGACAGTTACGTAAGTATCTATTGCGTCTGGTAAATCACCCACTCTGAAAATTGTAACAATTCGCAAAAAACATACAGAGATAATGGTGGTATGATTTTTTTGCACTTGAATTTTAAAAGCCTCTATAATCCTTAAAAAATTAAAAGATACCATGAACAAAAAATCAATTTACTACAAATTCCGACTGATTCTCCTATTAGGTGTTTTTCTTTCTAGCTTCGGTTTTCTCCCGAAGATACATGCTCAAGACATTGTTGAATCTGAAGCCGTCACTGTCAAAAATCAAGACTTTCCCCAATGGGGATATTACACAGTGCGCAGGGATTTTCGTAAATGTGTTTTTCCCATATGCGGGGGATTTTTTATTAAGCAGAACAACTTGAGGGCTACTCCTTGCGTCGATGGTGTTTTTCGTAATGAATGCTATGTGACTTCCATTGATTGGAGTTCCTTGAAATTAGCACCTGACGAACTAGCAAAAGTTGAAAATGAAGATGGTAAGCTTCTGATTCTTAGAGGTAATATAGTTCCAGTGGAATTTCCTGGATTTGGTGAGTTCGGGGAATTAAGAGTTAAAGAAGCCTTTATAGCCGCTACAGATGCACCACCAAAAGGTACTTTTGTGGGACTAAAAGATAATGGTATTGTCTGTATTACCACTCCTTGCTTTTCCACAGATAAGTTTGTTTTAAATAAGCCTAAGAGTTCTCAAGTTTCGTCAATCGATTTGAGTCAAAGCGGTGCAACATCAAAACAAATTGAACTAGCAAGAAAACAAATTTTCGGTAAAGGTTTGATTGCTGTGGGTAAAACTAAGGTAGTAGAGGATTTAGATCCTACCAAGAGAGATATTAAGTTTGTCGCTAGGCAATTTTATTTGAGAGTGGAACCAAACTAATAGTAATTAGAGGATGTTTATAAAATAATCCAGAAACCGGGTTTCTTTTGGCATATATACTCAAATTCTCGGTTCTCAACCTATAGAAACCCGGTTTCTTTGAACAACCTCTTAGAAACCCCATGGCTAAAGCCACTAAATGCGGCATAGCCATACTTACCCTTCTAATGGTTAACAACTGATAACTTGCACCTGTTGTGAGTGGCTATCATTACCGTCTCGTAATCAATTGCTGAATCTAATAAACAAAGTCTAAAGTCTAATGAAGTAGACTAAAATCCTTGTCTAGTCGTCTTTAGAGGACTTGGACTATGAGACTGGGATTTAAATCCCAGGGGGTTATTGAGAATGGTGCAAGTTGTTAGTCACAACCAACTTGAGTAAAAAAACAGCCAAAATGGCAACATTATTTTGTTGAGTTGAGCTATTCTAAAGGTACATTTTCATATTCCCTAATAAACTTACGGTGCATCACGAATTTTTTTGTACTGTTAAGTTAAATATAATAATTTGTCAATCTATTTAGATTTGCAATTTGCCTTGAATAGAATGGCAAGATTACTAGAGATAAAAATTTTTGTGTGACTTGTTTGTCAAAATTCAAGTTTTTTATCTCTTCAATTTATTGGAAATACGGTTTGAGTTTATTTCCAAGTTAATCCCTATAAAAATATCAAATGATTAGAGGTTGAAAACATGGGAAACATAAAATTCGAGGATCTAGATGATAGCCCAATTGATTTTGATTTAAGTGAAGAAGACTTTAACAGTATTAAAGGTGGGAGTAATTTTAAATTAGATTTGGAAAATCTCAAAGATTGGAAGGAACTTGACATCATAATTATTAAAATTGAAGCATATAATCCTTGCAAAGAACCTTGGGCAGATTTACATAATTGCGATATCTTCAATCTCAATCATATACCCATAATCTAATATCTATTGGGTGTAGAGACGTTGCGATGCAACGTCTCTAGGAGGTTTTTCAGATGAGACAACATCATTTATATAGGTGGAGACCGCTAACGCTAAGCTGTGGTAACAGCAACCCATTTTATTTAAACTTTAATAAATAATTTATAACACCAAAATAATTATTATAGACAGCAAGGAATATAAAAATAATGAATAATGTTAGTGAGTTAGTAATCAATTATCTTCAACGTTATGGCTGTCAAATTTCTGAGGATTATAAAACTTTTTTGAGAGAAGCTTGTGAGATTTACCCGCCACCACATGGCATGGCATGGTATGGTAATTATTATCGTCAATTTGCTCGCAAACCTGAGTGGTTTGCTAACTCTCTAATGGCTAATGCTGCTGAAGAAGGAAATGGCTCTAGGAAAGTTTGGCAATTCTCGCGGTGCATCCAAGATTCAGAATGTGCAAAGTTGGTTCGCAGTCACTCCATTGATGAATCTCGTCATTCAAAAATGTTTGTTGCCTTACTGAATATACTTTTTCCTACCCAGTTGTCAGCGGATTTTCGGTCACAATTGCAAGCTTTGTCACCAAATTATTATCACCACAAACATCCGACAACAGAACCGATTAACCGCGATAGCATCCTAGACACAAAAATGGTCATGGATGAAATTATTAAAATTAATTTACTAGAAATTCGGGCATTAATTCTACAACTTTTGTTACGTCCCGTGTTGCAAGCCTACGCTACACCAAAAGATTTAGCAAAGGTGACCACCATGTCTGACTTGTTTATCTATGATGAGACAAAACATGTAGAGTATTCTGCTTATTGTATTGGCAAGTATATCCAGCAAGGAAATCAGGAATGGGTGCGGGAGATGATGATTTACCGTCAACAGACTGTCAATGAAATGTTCCTCACAGATGTAGAATTGGAAAACTCTCTAGGTACAACTGTTTTGAACATAGATAACTGAGAAATTCTTCTCCCTTTTCACTTTAGCTAGGCAGTAGTTATCAAAATAACCCCCCATTGCGGGGGAGTTAACAATTAGACTACAACCCCCTTCAATTCCTTAAACAATAACCTACAACCGTAA
>JAAUYI010052972.1_pt1 | contig 12131 bp, 10 predicted proteins | sample 7278041 | NCBI WGS metagenome assembly JAAUYI01 (sample SAMN14350216, study PRJNA611818) | marine sediment metagenome | isolation source: surface marine sediment (0.6m) | place: French Polynesia: Moorea | collected 2018-08
ATTATATAGTATACACTATTTTTTTACATTATATAGTATACACTATTTTTTTACATTATATAGTATACACTATTTTTTTACATTATATAGTATACACTATTTTTTTGAAGAATCTAGTTGTGTATTTTGTAAAGGACCTAAATTAACTATTACTTCCCCAAATTGATCTAAATCAACAAAAATTCTAACCTTGTCTTCTGGTGCTTCTTCTAAAAATTTAGATGCAATTTTATCTTCGATTAATCGCATTACCGCACGTCGAAGTGGTCGAGCCCCGTATGCAGGATTATAACCTTCTTGAATTAGTTTAGTTCTCACTTTATCTGAAACTTCTAATTCTAATTTTTGTTGTTCACTTCTTTTAACTAAATCTTGTATCATAATTTTTGCAATATCTTCAACTTCATCTTTTGTTAATCGTTGAAATACTATCATTTCATCAATTCGATTTAAAAACTCTGGCCTAAAAAATTCTTTTAATTCTTCATTGACTAAATTACATAAAGTTGAATATCGAGTTTCTTCTAAGTTTGCAGTTGCATCAAAGCCAAGATCTTCGTCTTCTAATGAACTTTGTTGTTCTATTATACTCGATCCTAAATTAGATGTCATTATAATAATTGTATTTTTAAAATTTATAACTCGTCCTTTAGAATCTGTAAGTCGACCATCTTCTAAAATTTGAAGAAGTAAATTAAAAATATCTGGGTGTCCTTTTTCAACTTCATCAAACAAAATTACTGTATATGGTTTTCGACGAACAGCTTCTGTTAATTGACCTCCTTCATTATATCCAATATATCCAGGTGGAGATCCTATTAGTTTAGCTACAGTATGTTTTTCCATATATTCCGACATGTCTAAACGAACCATAGATTCTTCAGATCCAAAAAAGTATGAAGCTAAAGCTTTTGTCAATTCAGTTTTTCCAACTCCTGTTGGACCAGAAAATAAAAAACTTGCGATAGGGCGATTTGGGTTTCGTAAACCAACTCTTGCTCGACGAATAGCTTTTGAGACGGCTGTAACAGCTTGGCTTTGACCAATTACTCGTTGATGTAAAATGTTTTCCATATCTAAAAGTTTTGTTGTTTCACTTTTAGTTATTTTATTTACAGGAATACCTGTCCATGCCCCAACTACGTGTGCAATATCATCTTCTTCGACACTTGGTTTTTCTGTATTTACAGGTTTTTTTAATAATTTTTGACTTTTAATGATTGCTTTAATAAGAGATCTCGTTTCCATTTCTCGATCTCTTAATTCACCTGCTGTTTCAAAGTTTTGAGCTCGAACGGCTTCGTCTTTTGCACTTAAAATTTCTCTTAACTCTTTATCTAATTCTCTTGCTGATTCAGGAATATGATAATTATTTAAACGAACTCTAGAACCAGCTTCATCAATTAAATCTATAGCTTTATCTGGTAAAAATCGATCTGCAATATACTGTGCTCCAAGATTCGCTGCTGCAATTAAAGCTGCTGTACTTATATTCAATTGATGATGATGTTCATAACGTTGACGTAAACCTTTTAATATTTCAATTGTTTCTGTTATAGTAGGTTCATTAACATGAACTGGTTGAAAACGACGTTCTAATGCAGCATCTTTTTCAATATGTTGTCTATATTCATCTAACGTTGTTGCTCCAATACATTGTAGTTCACCTCTGGCTAAAACGGGTTTTAAAATGTTTGCTGCGTCTAAGGCTCCTTCAGAAGCTCCTGCGCCAATTAAAGTATGAACTTCATCAATAACTATTATAATATCATTCGATGCTTGAATTTCTTCTACAATTCTTTTTAACCTTTCTTCAAATTCTCCGCGATATTTTGTTCCAGCAAGTAATAATCCTACATCCAATACTATTACTTTTTTGTCATGTAAAGTTGCTGGAGCTTCTTTTTGAACAATTCGTTGTGCTAACCCTTCTGCGACAGCTGTTTTACCAACGCCAGGTTCACCAATTAAAATTGGATTATTTTTTCGACGTCTTGATAAAATTTGAATAACTCGCTCAATTTCTTTTTCTCTTCCAATTACTGGATCAAGATCACCTTTTGTAGCAGCATCGGTTAAATTAGTTGTAAACTCTTCTAAAGTTGGTCTTCTTATAGTAGTATCATCATCTTCTTGATTTTGGCCATGTAATACAAAAATTTCACCTACTTTTTTATTTTTATCATTTGATTTAGAAGAAACTGTTAATAAAGTTGATGTTGCTTCTACAATTTCACCCATAAGCTCTAAAACTTTAGTTTTTAACTTTGATAAGTTTATTCCTAATTGAATTAAAATATTGTTTGCAGCACCATTTGTATCTTCGATAATTGCTAATAATAAATGTTCAGTATTTATATAACTATGAGCAAATTTACGTCCTTGTTCCATAGCTGCTTCTAATATTTTTTTTGCACGAGGAGTAAAAGGTATTTCCCCTGCTGGAAAAGAAGTTCCTCTTCCTCTACCTAACATTCGTTCAACTTCAAGTCGTGCATCTTTAATAGTAACACCAAAAGACTTTAAAGCTTTAAATGCCACTCCTGTATTCTCACCAATTAATCCTAATAAAATCTGTTCAGTTCCCACAAAATTATGTCCTAGACGACGTGATTCCTCTTGTCCTAGAATTATTGCTTGTAATGCTTTCTCTGTAAAACGGTCAAACATAATAATTAATATTTATTTTAATAAATAAAAAAATCAACTAACTTATAAATAATATAAAATAATAAGTTAAAGATTTAGGATTACTTTCTATTTACATTGGATCCTATTCTTTATATATTTTATTTTTTATATTATTATAAAATTAAATTTAATAAAAAGTCAAGAGTAAATTTTACTTAACATTATTTTATCTCAAAAAATTTATATATTGTATACCTTAAATTATAATGCTATTCAATATAAAATTATAATAAAATTTATAAACTTTAATAAATATGAATAATTATATACTATCGATTAATCAAGAAAAATTAATTAAAATTATTGAATCAAAATATATAAAAACAAAATTTCCGACTCCACAGGTTGGTGATACTGTGAAACTAGGTTTTTTAATTAAAGAAGGAAATAAAGAAAGAATTCAATATTATGAAGGAATTCTTATTCGTCAAAAAAATGTTGGAATAAATAAAACCATAACAGTACGTAAAGTTTTTCGAGGAATTGGAATTGAAAGAACTTTTATGATTTTTTCACCTAAACTTGTTTCTTGTGAAATACTAAAATCTTTAAAAGTTAGAAAATCAAAACTATATTATTTACGAAAATTGTATGGAAAATCAATACGAGTAAAACAACGATTTGAATAACTGCATCCGACTGGATTTGAACCAGTGATGTTCCAAAGGAAGACGGATTATGAGCCCGTTGCCATCAACCTCTCGGCCACGGATGCTATTAAATTTTTTGTAAAATTATTATTAGATTAATAACATACTATTATTTTTGCTAAATAAGGTCAAGATATCGAAAAAATTTTTAGTTGAGCATGGAAGGAGTCGAACCTTCAACTTTCAAACTCGGAATTTGAAACTCTATCCTTTGAGTTACATGCTCATTCTATAAAATTAGAAAATTGATTCTTTAATTTTAGAATTTTATAGAATGGAATTTGTTTTATTCTAAATCTTTACGATTAGGATTTCGAGAAGGATCATTAGATAAAAAACCGAAAATAAAAAGTGAACTAAAAAAAGATACTGTAATATAAACAAGAATTTTTAAAGTTAACATAAGATTTCTCCAAAGGATTTTAATTTTTATTAAAATTTAAAATATCATCAATTTGATATATTATACATTATAAGGTAAATACACGACTTTGTTTAATATCTTCTACTGTAATATTAACAAGATCTGCTTTCGTTAACATTTTTCCTGCATTTTCAAAAATTCGATTAGCATGTCGCATTCTAGTACGATCTAAAGCATTTTTTACACTTCGAGCATTTGCAAATAAAGGCTGTTCTTTTCGTTTTTTTATATAATCTAAAAATGCTTGTTCTGCTTCAATTGTAAATTGATATTGTTGCTCTTCTAACATAATTTTTCCTATAGCAAGAAGTTCTTCCGCTGAATAATCAGGAAAATCAACATGATTAGCTATTCTTGAAGATAGTCCAGGATTAGATTCATAAAATTTTTCCATACGATCTTTATAACCTGCTAAAATAACAATTAAATCTTCTCGTTGATTTTCCATTACCTGTAATAAGATTTCAATAGCCTCTGCGCCATAATCACGTTCGTTATCAGGTTTATATAAATAATAAGCTTCATCAATAAATAAAATACCCCCCATTGCTTTTTTTAAGATATTTTTAGTTTTAGGAGCAGTATGCCCAATATATTGACCAACTAGATCATCTCGTGTGACAGTTAAAAGATGACCTTTTTTACAATAACCTAATTTATATAAAATATCTGCCATCCGAAGCGCAACTGTTGTTTTTCCAGTACCTGGACTTCCTGTAAACGACATATTCAGTCCTGGACTATTTGAGGTTAAATTAACTTTTTTTCGTAAACGATCAATAACTAATAATGCTGCAATTTCTCGAATTCGATTTTTTACTGGAATTAGTCCTATTAATTCTTCTTCAAGAATATCTATTACACGTTGAATTTCTGTCGCATCATATTCTTGTTTTAAATTTAATGATTTTGTTGTTGATAATTCAAAATTAATTGACATATTTTATTGATATTGTATTAAATTATGGAAAAATTAATAATTGATTTTTATAGTTAATCCAAGATTCATATCCATATTAAATCATCCATCCATAACTATGCAAACCTTGACCTAAAAAATTAACTCCTAAATAACAAATCCAAACGATGATAAATCCAATAGAAGCTAATATTGATGATTGTATACTTTTCCATTTCTTTATAATTCTGGCATGTAAATAAGCTGCAAATATTAACCAAGTAATTAACGCCCATGTTTCTTTTGGATCCCAACTCCAATATGAGCCCCAGGCTTCGTTTGCCCAAACTGCTCCAGATATTATTCCTAAAGTTAAAAAAGGAAAACCTAAGCTAATGGTACGATAACTTAAATTATCTATATTTTTTAAAAATTTTGAAGTACTAATTAGAGATGTCTGTAGACTTGTATTTAGTAATTCGGTATTTTTATTTAAATTAGAATTTTGGTTTAAGTTTTTTAAAAGAAAATTTTGTTTTTTTAGAGATAAAAGTAAAAATAATATAGAAAATAAGGAACCAGTAATTAAAGTTGCATAACTTAACATCATTAAACTAACATGCATCATCAACCAATTTGACTGCAAAGCTGGAACTAATGGTGAAGCTTTTTGCATTTCTAAGGGTAAACTTAAATTACTAAATCCGTTTATTAAAAGAACAATTGGAGTTAGTAAAACTCCAATTATTTTACTAGATGTTTTAAATTCTAATATTAATTGAATGAATAATAAAGTCCAACTTAGAAACAATAAAGATTCATATAAATTACTTAAAGGAAAATATCCAGAAGAAATCCATCGTCCACTCAACATTACAAATAAAGTTATATTAGCTAATAGAGAAGTAAACCATCCTAATTTCTGAAAAATTTTTAATGATAAAAGAACAAAATTTAATAAATAAAAAAGCATCGAAATAAATAAACACCCAAAACAAAAATTTGAAAAAAAATTTTGATAAGTTTCGATGTACATATAAAATCCTTTAATCTTAAATCTCAATTTTTGTTAATTTTTTAATTAAAAGTAAACTTTAAATAAAAAGGTACTGATTAAAAATCTTATACTTTAAAAACAAAAAATGATTAATTTTTATTTACTACTAAAATTATATACTTAAATAAAAATATTTCTATTTATTTATTAAAATTAATGTATTATTAATTTTATTCGTTTGTTAATTTTTAGTAAGAGTAAAAACATAGTAATAAAAATTTAAAAAGAATATGAAATTAGCTGTATATGGAAAAGGCGGCATCGGTAAATCAACAACAAGTTGTAACATTTCAGTTGCTTTATCTCAAAGAGGAAAAAAGATCTTACAAATAGGTTGTGATCCAAAACATGATAGTACATTTACTTTAACTGGGTTTTTAATACCAACTATTATTGATACTTTACAAGCTAAAGATTATCATTATGAAGATGTATGGCCTGAAGATGTAATTTATAAAGGTTATGGATTTGTTGATTGCGTAGAAGCTGGAGGACCACCAGCTGGTGCTGGATGTGGAGGATACGTTGTTGGAGAAACAGTAAAATTATTAAAAGAACTAAATGCTTTTGATGAATATGATGTAATTTTATTTGATGTTTTAGGAGATGTTGTTTGTGGAGGTTTTGCTGCACCTTTAAATTATGCTGATTATTGTCTTATTGTTACAGATAATGGGTTTGATGCTTTGTTTGCAGCAAATAGAATTGCTGCATCTGTTCGAGAAAAAGCTCGAACACATACTCTTAGATTAGCTGGATTAATTGGAAATCGAACATCAAGTAGAGATTTAATTGATAAATATATTGATACTGTTCCTATGCCTGTACTAGAAGTGTTACCATTAATCGAAGATATTCGTGTATCAAGAGTTAAAGGAAAGACTTTATTTGAAATGGCTGAATTTGATAAATCGCTAGAATATATATGTGAATATTATTTAAATATTGCTGATCAATTAATAGCAAATCCCGAAGGTGTTGTACCTAAAGAAGCAGCTGATCGTGAACTTTTTACTTTACTTTCTGATTTTTATCTAAATCCTGATTTAACGAAAGAAACAAAAGAGAATTCAAATTTGTTTGAAGAAGTTTTACAATTTTAATTTTATTAACTATGACGAATATAAAAACAATCAATAAAATTTCTGTAAATTCACAAATTAGTTTTGAATGCGAAACAGGAAATTATCATACTTTTTGTCCTATTAGTTGTGTTTCTTGGCTATATCAAAAAATTGAAGATAGTTTTTTTCTTGTAATAGGAACAAAAACTTGTGGTTATTTTTTACAAAATGCTTTAGGGGTTATGATTTTTGCTGAACCTCGATACGCTATGGCAGAATTAGAAGAAGGAGATATCTCTGCACAATTAAATGATTATCAAGAGTTAAAAAGATTATGTTTACAAATTAAAATCGATCGTAATCCAAGTGTTATTTTTTGGATCGGGACTTGTACAACAGAAATTATTAAAATGGATCTCGAGGGTATTGCTCCTAAACTAGAAATTGAAATTGGATTACCGATTGTTGTTGCTCGTGCTAATGGTTTAGATTATGCTTTCACTCAAGGAGAAGATACTGTTTTAGCTGCACTTGCTCAACATAACCCAAAAAAACAACATTTTGAAAAAAATAAGATTATTCAAATAAAAAACAAAAATTTAACTGTTAATTGTTCACCTTTAATTTTGTTTGGTTCTATACCTGAACCGGTTGTTACTCAATTATCTTCAGAACTAAAAAAATATGGAATAAAAATTGCTGGTTGGTTACCATCAAAACGTTATACTGAAATCCCTTTTATAGAAGAAGGCTATTTTGTTTGTGGAATTCATCCGTATTTAAGTCGTACTGCAACAACATTAATGCGACGAAAAAGATGTAAACTTATCAGTGCTCCTTTTCCTATTGGTCCAGATGGAACAAAAGCATGGATTGAAAAAATTTGTTCAGTCTTTAACATTAAACCCATAGGATTAGAAAAGCGAGAACTTGATATTTGGAAAAGTTTGGAACCTTATCTTAAACTTATAAAAGGAAAAAGTGTTTTTTTTATGGGTGATAATTTACTTGAGATTTCTCTTGCACGGTTTTTAATTCGTTGTGGAATGAATGTTTTAGAAATCGGGATTCCATATATGGATAAAAGATATCAAAGTGCAGAATTACAATTTCTAGAAGAAACATGTAAAAAAATGGGTACTTCTATTCCAATTATTGTTGAAAAGCCAGATAACTATAATCAAATTGAACGTATTCGAGAAATGCAACCAGATTTAGTTATAACAGGAATGGCTCATGCTAATCCACTAGAAGCTCGAGGAATTAATACAAAATGGTCAGTTGAATTTACTTTTTCTCAAATCCATGGTTTTACTAATGCAATAGATATTTTAGAATTAGTAACAAGACCATTACGACGTAATAGTAAATTAAATAATAATGGTTGGATACATTATACTAATAATAATTGAAAGATAAAAATTAATTTAAAAATAAGTAAAATTTTTTATAGTATGTTATATAATATAAGATAACTGGTTTTGAGCCTGGGAAGTATAAATATAAAATTTCAAAATAAAATAGAATTATGACTGCAACTTTAGAAAGACGTGAAAGCATTAGCTTATGGGAACGCTTCTGTTCTTGGATTACTAGCACTGAAAACCGTTTATACATTGGTTGGTTTGGTGTACTAATGATCCCTACATTATTAACTGCAACTACTTGTTACATTATTGCATTTATCGCTGCTCCTCCAGTAGATATCGATGGTATTCGTGAGCCTGTTGCTGGTTCATTACTTTACGGAAACAACATTATTTCTGGTGCTGTAATTCCGTCATCAAATGCAATTGGTGTACACTTCTACCCTGTTTGGGAAGCAGCTTCAGTTGATGAGTGGTTATACAACGGTGGTCCTTACCAATTAATCGTATTACACTTCTTATTAGGTGTAGCTAGTTACATGGGTCGTGAGTGGGAACTTAGCTACCGTTTAGGTATGCGTCCATGGATCTTCGTAGCATTCTCTGCTCCAGTAGCAGCAGCTTCAGCTGTATTTTTAGTATACCCAATTGGTCAAGGTTCATTCTCTGACGGTATGCCATTAGGTATTTCTGGTACATTCAACTTCATGATCGTATTCCAAGCAGAACACAACATTCTTATGCACCCATTCCACATGGCTGGTGTTGCTGGTGTATTTGGTGGTTCTTTATTCTCTGCTATGCACGGTTCTTTAGTAACTTCAAGTTTAATTCGTGAAACTAGTGAAGTAGAATCGACTAACTACGGTTACAAATTTGGTCAAGAAGAAGAAACTTACAACATCGTAGCTGCACACGGCTACTTTGGTCGTTTAATTTTCCAATATGCATCATTCAACAACTCTCGTGCATTACACTTCTTCTTAGCTGCTTGGCCTGTAGTTGGTATTTGGTTAACTGCTTTAGGTGTAAGCACTATGGCTTTCAACTTAAACGGTTTCAACTTTAACCAATCTGTAGTAGACAGCCAAGGTCGTGTAATTAACACTTGGGCAGACATCATTAACCGTGCTGATTTAGGTATGGAAGTAATGCACGAACGTAATGCACACAACTTCCCGTTAGATTTAGCTTCTAACGAAGTTCTTCCAGTAGCAGTATCTGCTCCAGCAGTATCTGCTTAATCTAAATTTTAGAATGTGTAATAAACGATAATAATAAATTTCAATTTTAAACTGAAAACAATGATTATAGCTCCTCTCTTTTCCAGCATTAGCTGGTAAATTTTAATATAAAAATAAATAATGTGTAATACATTATTTATTTTAAATTGAATAAAACTTATGATTTAATCATAAGTTTTTAAAAAATATTTTTTCCTCTTTTTTTTTAAAGAAGAAAAAATATTTTTCTTATTTGATTTTTCTTTTATTCATTTTATTATTATTATTCTTATACAAGAAAAATTTTAAAAAATTATTTTAAGATGAACATTTTTGATCTTAGACCTTAAAGTTAAAGTATTCTTATTTAGCTTAAAAGTTGAAACAATGAATTTTATAACAAATAAAGTACTTTTTTAGCTTTTCAAAACGTCCTTATGTTATAATATATTGTAGCATAATTAAAAAAATTACAATTAAAGCTCTTTTAAATTTTATTTTCTTAATTTTGATATTGCATGACCTACATGATTTTTATGCAAAATCTTTCACTGTAAAAATAATTATTAATATTTTTTACAAAATTCTTAACTAACAAAAAAACTTTTAAGTCTAAGTTAAACAAGACTACTATTTTATCTTGTTTGTCAACTCAAAATTATTAATATACTGCTACCTTAAAGGAGGTATACCCCATGTCGTCTAACTCTGTACAAGAGCGTACTCGAATCAAAAGCCAACGTTATGAATCTGGTGTGATTCCTTACGCTAAAATGGGTTATTGGGACGCAGCTTACAACGTAAAAGAAACGGATGTATTAGCTTTGTTCCGTATTACACCTCAACCAGGTGTAGATCCAATAGAAGCGGCAGCTGCGGTAGCTGGTGAATCTTCTACTGCAACGTGGACTGTAGTATGGACAGATTTATTAACTGCCTGTGATATTTATCGTGCAAAAGCTTACCGAGTAGATCCTGTACCAGGAACAACAGATCAATACTTTGCATATATTTCATATCAAATTGAATTATTTGAAGAAGGCTCTCTAGCAAACTTAACTGCTTCTATTATTGGTAACGTATTTGGTTTTAAAGCTGTTAAAGCTTTACGTTTAGAAGATATGCGAATTCCGTTTGCATACCTAAAAACTTTCCAAGGTCCTGCTACAGGTTTAATTGTGGAACGAGAAAGAATGGATAAATTCGGTCGTCCATTTTTAGGTGCTACTGTAAAACCAAAACTAGGTCTTTCAGGTAAAAACTACGGTCGTGTAGTATACGAAGGTCTTCGTGGTGGTTTAGATTTCTTAAAAGATGATGAAAATATTAATTCACAGCCTTTTATGCGTTGGAGAGAACGTTTTTTATATTGTATGGAAGGTGTTAACCGAGCTATAGCTGCTACCGGTGAAGTAAAAGGATCATATCTAAATACAACAGCTGGTACAATGGAAGAAATGTACGAACGTGCAGATTATGCAAAAAGTCTTGGTACAGTTATTGTAATGATTGACCTTGTAATTGGTTATACTGCTATTCAATCAATGGCAATATGGGCTCGTAAAGCTGATATGATTTTACATTTACACCGTGCAGGCAACTCAACTTATGCTCGTCAAAAAAATCACGGAATAAATTTCCGTGTTATTTGTAAATGGATGCGTATGTCTGGTGTTGACCATATTCACGCTGGTACTGTAGTAGGAAAACTAGAAGGTGATCCTTTAATGGTTAAAGGTTTTTATAATACATTATTATTAACAAAATTAGAAATCGATTTACCTCAAGGTTTATTCTTTGAAATGGAATGGGCAGCTTTACGTAAAGTTGTACCAGTAGCTTCAGGTGGTATTCATTGTGGACAAATGCATCAATTACTTTACTATTTAGGTGATGATGTAGTTCTTCAATTTGGTGGTGGTACAATTGGTCATCCAGATGGTATTCAAGCTGGTGCTACAGCAAATCGTGTTGCTTTAGAAGCAATGGTATTAGCACGTAACGAAGGTCGTGATTACTTAAATGAAGGACCACAAATTTTACGTGATGCAGCAAAAACATGTGGACCATTAAAGACAGCCTTAGATTTATGGAAAGATATTACTTTTGAGTATACTTCTACGGATACTCCTGATTTCGTTGAAGTTCCAACACAATCTAATTAGCAGATAGATTAAAAAATTTTTATTTTATTAAAAGGAGTATTTGAATAGTGAGAGTTACACAAGGCTGTTTTTCATTTTTACCTGATTTAAGCAACGATCAAATTAAAAAACAAATTGAATATGCTATCAAAAAAAGTTGGGCAATAAGTATTGAATGGACTGATGATCCGCATCCACGTAATACATACTGGGAATTATGGGGTCTTCCTTTATTTGATATTAAAGATGCTTCTGCTATAATTTATGAACTTACAGAATGTCGTCGTGTTAACCCTGAAGGTTATATAAAAATTAATGCATTTGATTCGACAATAGGAACTGAAAGTTGTGTTATGTCTTATATAGTTCAACGTCCTAAAGAAGAACCAGGCTATTATTTAGAACGTACAGAAGTTGCTGGACGTCAACTTCAATACACAATTAAAAGTTATGCAACTCAAGTTAAACCGGAAGGTTCTCGTTATTAACTAAAAAACTAAGAGTTTGTTATTAAGTTATTATTTAGACAAACTTTAAAACTTAAAACTACAAAATCGATTGAGAATAAATTAAAAATAAAAAATCATCTTAATAATTGAATTCAATTATTAAG
>JAAUYI010112109.1_pt1 | contig 12131 bp, 11 predicted proteins | sample 7278041 | NCBI WGS metagenome assembly JAAUYI01 (sample SAMN14350216, study PRJNA611818) | marine sediment metagenome | isolation source: surface marine sediment (0.6m) | place: French Polynesia: Moorea | collected 2018-08
CGCCTCGGAAGGCGACGGATTGGCTTCATTCCCGAATCGTGTCGCGAGCGGAGAATTCGTATAGAGTCAGTGCCAGATTCTTACTGATTCTCAGGGAAAGGACGCGATGTCGGATCAATCGGACGTCCCGTGGGAAAACATTGGCCAGCCTCAGGCTCGCCAAAGAGCCGGTATGGTTGTGGATCTCCACCGCTGTATCGGCTGTCACGCCTGTAGCGTCGCCTGCAAGACCGAGCACTCGGTACCCCTCGGCGGATTCAGAACACGCGTGCGCTATCTCGAGCGGCCGGACCGGCCGACGATCGCTTTCCTGCCGCTACTCTGCATGCAGTGCCAGGACGCTCCCTGTCTCGACGCCTGCCCCACCGAGGCGATCCAGCGCGACGAAGACGGCCGGGTGCAGATCGACAAGGAGCGATGTTGCGGCAACAAAGCCTGTATCGCTGCCTGTCCCTACCAGGCTATCTACATCGACGAAGCCACCGGCCTGGCCGACAAGTGTGACTTCTGCACCCATCGCACCGAGGTCGGCCTCGACCCGGCCTGCGCTGCTGCTTGCCCCACCGAAGCCTTGCGCTTCGGCGATCTGGACGATGCCAGCGATCCGGTGACGCGCTACGCCGCGGAGCGCGGCGCCAGAGCCTTCAAAGAGGACGCCGAAACACGTCCGAGCGTGCTTTTCGTCGGCCACGAGGAGTGGATGGAGGAGAGCGCCAAGAGCGGCATCCAGATGTCTCCCGACGACGACGACATTGTCTACGAACAGCGCTGAGCCATGCCGTACACCTCCCACGTCCTGACACCTTTCGGCTGGCCCGTGGTCATCTACCTGACGCTCGCCGGCGTCGCCGCCGGCTCCGGCCTGGTGAGCGCCTGGAGACTGTGGCGCGACGCTGAGGCCAATCGGCGGCCCGCGGTCCGCGGCCTCGGCCTCGCCGCCCTCACGATCGCCGCGGGTAGCGCCGCGCTGATCGCTGACCTCGAGGCTCCCGGTCGCTTCGGGCTGATCCTCACCCATTTCAATCCGGCCTCGATGATTGCCTGGGGCGCCCGGATCATCACCTTCTTCGGGATTCTCTGTGTTGTCGTCTGGGCGATTTTGCGCCGAGAACCTGAGGCCGGTGGTGCCGTGACCCCCGGGATGAAAGCCGCCGTCGGGCTGCTCGCGCTTCTCGCCCTGGCGGTCGGCCTCTATCCCGGATGGGTGCTGCTGCAAGCGGCGGCACGACCCCTCTGGGACAGTCTCTGGATCGCGCCGCTTTTCTTGACCTCGGCACTCCACACCGGCCTCGCGGCGGCGCTGCTCCTGGACCTGCCCGGGAACAGCAGAAGTCGCCAGACGGTTTTTGCGCCACGCTTCGAGATGTTCCTGGTGATCTCCCAGGCCATCTTGCTCCTACTGTGGTTTCAGGCCGTCCGGGACGGCTATGTGGAAGCGGCGCAGCGCATCACCAGCGGCGAGCTGGCACCCTGGCTGTGGGGCGGGGTGGTGATTCTCGGATGGCTCGCTCCCCTCGCGCTGGCGATGTCTCAGCAAAGCCGGGCCGCGGTGATCTTGCGCGCGACAACGGTCCTGGCCGGCGGACTGGCACTCCGGACGATCGTTGTCTTCGGCGGTCAGGGATCGGCCGCCCTGCTGGCCTCCACACCGTGATCAACCTGCTGAGGATCCGACCATGGCCGCTCTCGACCGACGCGACTTCTTGAAACTAGCCGGCGGCGTCGCCACCGGCCTCGCCGCGGGAAAGCTGGGGTTCCCGGTCGTCGATCGCCTACTCGACGGGCCACCCCTGGCAGCGTCATTTGGCGCGGCGGCAGACAAAATCGACTACACCCGGGCCCGGGCGACGCCGACCATCTGTTTTGGCTGCACCACCCACTGCGGCGTGATCGGCTGGGTCCAGGACGGCCGCGTACGGCGCATCGAGGGCAACCCGCTCGAGCCCAATGCCCGGGGCAGGATCTGCGCCAAGGCCAACGGCATGATCAGCGCCACCTACTATCCCGAACGGCTCCTCTATCCCCTGAAGCGAGTAGGACCCCGCGGCTCAGGGCAGTGGAAACGCATCTCCTGGGACGAAGCCCTGGATGAGATCGCCTCACGGATGAAGAAGATCCGTGAAGAGGGCCATCCCGAGCGATTCATCTTCCACTACGGACGCGACAAGACCAAGGGCTTCAGCAGCCGATTCACCAACGCTTTCGGGACTCCCAACCGTCTCAATCGGCGCTCGATTTGCAGCTCCAACCGCCGGGTACCGTTGATGAGCTTCTACGGTCGAGACTTCGAATGGGAGACCCAGGACTTCGCCAACACCCGCTACATCATCAACTTCGGCGCCAACCCGATGGAGGCCTACCAGGGCGGCCTGTTCATGATGAGCCGCATTCAGGACGCCCGGGTCGATCACGGCGCCCGGATGGTGACCTTCGAGGTGCGCCCATCCGCCACCGCCTCGGTGTCGGACGAGTATTTCCCGGTGATGCCCGGCACCGACGGCGCGGTCGCCGCCGCCATGGGCCATGTGATCCTCGAGGAGGGTCTGGCCGACGAAGAATTCTGGGACCGCTGGGTGAACGTGCCGCTCGACACCATCCGCGACCAGCTCCGGAGCTACACCCCGGAATGGGCGGAGGCTGAGAGCGGTGTGCCGGCCGACGATATTCGCCGAATCGCCCTCGAGTTCGCCCGCGCCGCGCCCCATTGCTGCACGATGTCGAATCGCGGTTCGGCCAAGCACTATAACGGCGTCCAGGCCGATCGCCTGATTCGCCTGCTCGACGTGCTGGTGGGCAATGTCGGAAAGCCCGGCGGTTTCTGCCTGTCGACCCTCCGGATGTGGACGGGGCACTACGGGCAGGACGGCTTGCCCAGAATCAGCCAGCCCGGCCCCAAGCCTCCCAAACCGAAGCCGTTCCTACCCGGCACACCACAGTTTGCCGAGCTGCCGGCCGAGGTTCAAGAACGCGTCGAGGCGTACCCGGAGGCCTGGCAGAAGAAGTACTTCGGCGAGCTGGCAACGCCCAGCGAGTACCCGCTCTCGTTCCACTGGTACACGATGCGCGTCGGCCAGCTGGTGCAGGAGTACATCCGCCAGGGGCGGGCCAAGGTCGAGGTCTACATGTCTTACGTCTACGGCGCCTCCTACGGCTATCCGGAGGCCAACGTCGCCCGCGACGTGCTGCTCGACGAGAGCCTGGTGCCGTTTCACGGCGCGATCGAGATCGGCTATAGCGAGCACGCAGCCCTGGCCGACATGATCCTGCCCGAGGCCACCAGCCTCGAGCGCTGGGACGCACATTCCCAGAACTCCTACGATCTGGTGCCCTATACCGGCATTCGCCAACCGCTGGCCGAACCTCTCGGCGAGGCCCGACCGCTGCAGACCATCTTGCAGGATCTTGCCCGGCGCATCGGCGGCGGCATGGAGCAATACTTCGATTTCGAAGACACGGAAGACTTCTACCGCGAGTGGTACAAAGAGGTCCCGCTGTCCTGGGACGAGCTCAAGCGCCGCGGCGTCTGGCACGATCCCGAGCGCCCCAAGGACTACGAGCTCTACGAACAGCCGGTGCCGACTGATGAGCTCGCCGGCTCGACCGTCGATCGCAAAACCGGAGTCATTACCGCGGGCGGCAAGGCGGTCGGCATCATGATCGACGGCCAAGCGGTCCGCGGCTTTCCGACGCCGTCGCGCAAGATCCAGGTCTACGACGACATCTTTCAGACCGCAGCCCAGGCGGTCGGACTCCCCCTCGACGATCCCAACGCCAGCCCGCTGCCGCTCTACTTCAAAGTGCCCGCGCACGAAGCCCTGGAGGCGGATGAGTACATCTTGACCACCTTCAAGTGGAACGTTCATACCCAGGGACGTTCAGGCCATCTCAAGTACCAGGCCGAGATCGTTCACACCAACCCGCTGTTCATGCACCCCGACACCGGACGCGAGCTCGGCGTCGAGGAAGGGGACGAGGTCGAGGTGACTACTTACCGCCCCAAGGGCTATACCTACCGTGCCGGCGAGGACGAGCCGGTGGGCTCTTTCCGCAACCGCGTTCGCTTCCTGAGCGGCATGCACCGGCGAGTGGTGGCAAGCTCGCACCATGTCGGCCATTGGGAGCACGGCTCGGTCGGCAAGGGCGGCGACGTCGACGAGAGCGAGGTCGAAGACTTTCCAGGTTACGACGCCGAGCTGGAAGCGGTCCAGGATCCAGATCTGCCGAACCGCATCTGGTGGGCAAAGTCTCGCGGCGGAGTCGGCGGTGGGGTGCACATCAATGACGCCCTGCCGATCAACCCGTCACCGCTGGTCGGCGGCCAGAATTGGTACGACAACGTTTGCCGGGTGCGCAAAGTTTGACCGGGCCGCGGGCCGACAGTGAGACTGAACGCGCTGAGGGTGTCCCCCTCGAGCCCGAGGTGAAGGCCTCTCTGGCGATCCTGGCTGCCCATTATCTGCTCCACGAAATCGATCCACCGGGCCTCGAAGTCCTGCGTCAGGACGACGTCCTCGAAGTACTGGAAAAGCTTGAGCCGGGTTGTCGCGAGTATCTGGCCGCACGATCCTGGAGCCCCGACGACTTCGACGCCGCGGCGGCCGAGTACTGCCGGCTCTTCATTCTCCCCGGCGGTGCCTCACCGTATGCCGCCGCCTGGCTCGGCGGCGATCCCCTGGTCGCGGGGCCGCGGATCGCGGCGCGGATCGAGGAGGCGATCCGAGCTCTTGGCGAAGATCCCCAGGTCCCATCCCCCCGCGATCATCTCGGGGTCCTGCTGACTCTGACCGCGCGGGCCTGGCAAGCGGGCACCGCCGGCGAGCCGCTCGCCCGCGAGTTGGTCGAGGAGTTGCTCCTGCCATGGATGCCGGCTTTCAGCCAGGCTCTCAGGCAGAAGACCGAACATCCGTTCTATCGCGCCCTGGGCTCTCTCCTCAGCCAACTCAGCCGCTCCCTGGAGACGCCCAACCCCGCCGAGGAGGGATTCGCCAGTGAAGCCCATTCGAAGGATTGACCTTTTGGGGTAGCCGATGCCGCGGCTCACTCTTGGACGGCGCCGGCTCGGCGCTCGTACTCCTCCTCAAGAGGAGGTACTTCATGCGCAGATTGCTCCTGACCATCACCGCTGTGGCGGCAGCGTCCCTGCTCTTCGTCCTTTTGCCCAGCGGTCGCGCCTTTTCGCAGCAGATCCTGGAAGTCGTGGTCAACAACTTCCCCGAGGTCCAGACCGTCAGTGGTTCCGTCGCGATACCTGAACCGATCCCCCACAGCGCGATGTTTCGTCAGCTGGAGGTCGTGGTACCCGCGATCCCTCGCAACGAGACCACCAACCTGATCGAGGCCGATGAGCTGCTGAATGCAGACGGCTTTACTCACGTCGTTCTCAGCCTGCAGGGCACAGTCAAAGGAACCCTGGGGCGAGCCGGCCAGGTGGGCGCGGTCCTGCTGCCCGCCGAGGAAGCTGTCGACCGCGCGTTCAATGACGAAGGCGCCATGCAGTTGCCACTCGAAGTCTTTGCTGTGCTGTCGCGCAAGGAAGTCGTGACCTTCAGCGCTCAAGAGCGCCTACAAATCGGCTTTCCGAGCTACAAGATCTATTTCTACAACTCGACCGACAAAGCCGCCGAAGTCAACCTCTACGCCTACCTGACGCACTAGGACGAGGCCGCGCTCAAACACGGCTCAGCGCCGTCCTCGGGGATCCGGGCGCCGCTCCCCGTTGGGGAACGTGCGTTTCTCCACCTCAGAGGTCGCGCGGGTGGAGCGAGCACGGGCGAGGATGTCTGAGCGCGCCGGCGAAGCGCTATGACGTCAACCGCTGATTAACTCCGCTTAGAGTTCCTCGCTGAGGACCAAGCGAGTCACGCAGCGCCGCGCGCAGCCCACCCGCGCGACCGGCCCACCAGCGTTTCTGGATGAGATCTAACCAGGCTCAATCACGATCGCCCGCGACCCAGCCCGGATAGAGCTCGGGGCGCCGGTCGCGCAGGAAGAGACGCCGCGCCGAAGACTGCTCGCACACGGCCAGATCGAGGTCGGCTACGACGAGATCTTCTTCCAGGCGCTTGCCGCGGGCGACGACCCGGCCGTCCGGATCGACGATGAAGGACTCGCCGGCGAAGGTGAGTTTTTCTTCGACACCGACCCGGTTGCAGAGGGCGGCAAAATAGCCGTTCTGAAAGGCGGCGGTGCGCACCTCGGCCTCGAACAGGCCCTCGGGCCACTCGCCGAGGCAACCGGCCTGCGGGATCACCACCAGGTCGGCGCCGCCCAGGGCCAGGGCGCGCATGTACTCGGGATAGTGGCGGTCGTAACAGATCGCGACCCCGACCTTACCGGCACGCGTCTCGTAGACCGGAGCACCGGTGTCGCCGGGGTGGTAGTAGTCCTGCTCGTGAAAGCCTTCATAGTCGGTAATGTGCACCATGCGGGTGACCCCGAGCACTGTGCCATCGGCATCGATCACCGGCGAGCTGTCGAAGAAGCGACCCTGATCGTCGACCTCGTAGAGATTGAACACGACGACCATGCCGTGCTCCTTCGCCTTCGCGGCGATCCGGTCTGTCGTCGGCCCGGGCACGGGCTCGGCCAGATCGGCGGCGTCGAACGGTAGATCCTTGCAGGTCTGCTGAGGAAAGAAGCGGTCGAGAACAACCTCGGCGAATGCCACCAGCTCGGCGCCGGCCTCGGCGGCTTTGTCAATGGCGGTGAGCACCCGTTCGAGGTTGTGGGATCGGTCTTCCGTGGAAACGATCTGGGCGAGAGCGATGCGCATGGTTCGAAAAACCTCGGGAGGACGAGCCTTCTGACGGGTCGGACGGGTCGGACGGGTCGGACCTGTCGGACCCTGCTGATCGAACGGTTAGAGATTTGAGTGGGTCAATGCAGTGGATCGGCCAACTCGCGCACCCGCTGCTCGACAAGCGACGCCAGGTTGGGTTTATCGGCGTTCTCTTCGATCAGCTGGACCAGCGCGCTACCGACGACCACGCCATCGGAAACCCGCGAAACCGCCGCCACCTGTTCCGGCGTCTTGATGCCGAAACCGACCGCCAGCGGCTGGACCAGCTTACGGCGCATCCGCCGGGCCTCTTTGATCAGCTCCTTCGGCAACGGACCGCTGGCCCCGGTGACGCCGGTCTGCGAGACGTAGTAGACGAATCCGGTCGAGAACTGCGCCACCCGACGCACACGCTCCTTGGTACTGGTCGGGGCGAGTAGGAAGACGGTGTCGAGTCCGCGTCGGCGCATCTCGGGGATGAACTCATCCGGTGTCCGCTCGTCCGGAGGCAAGTCGAGGCATAACACACCGTCGACTCCGGAAGCCGCCGCTTGCTCGGCAAAGCTCGCCACGCCCCGGGCGTGGATCGGGTTGTAATAGGAAAACAGCAGGATCGGAACGTTGAGCCGATCCCGGTGGCGAGCCACCAGCCGCAGGATGCCGGACATGTTGGTGCCCGACGCTAGCGCGCGGGTCGACGCCCGCTGAATCACCGGACCGTCGGCGATCGGATCAGAAAACGGAACGCCGAGCTCGATCAGATCAGCGCCGCCGTCGGCCATCGCCTGGAGCAGCTCGGCGGTGGTCTCGAGATCCGGATCGCCGGCGGTCAGAAAAGGGATGAAGGCACTCCTCCTCTCCTGCCGGCAGCGGGCAAAAACTTCCGAGATGGCGCTCATTCGCCATCCTCCCGAGGGGAGGCAACCGGTCCACCGTCCCGATGGGGAGTCGACGAAACATCGTCTCGGGCTGGGTTCGCCCACTTGCGGGCCGCCGGATGGATCGCGACCCGCCGGGTCTCTTCGCCCGGAGATCGCTCGACATCCTCCGCGTGCTCGCCTTTCCACTTGAGCACCGACTCGACATCCTTGTCGCCGCGACCACTCAGGTTGAGCAAGATGATCCGACGCCGAGTCAGGTGCCGCGCCATCTTGCCGGCATGAGCCAGGGCATGGGCGGACTCGAGCGCCGGCAGGATGCCTTCGGTGGACGCCAGCAGGTCGAAAGCCTCGATCGCTTCGGCATCCGAGGCGCGGGTGAACTCGATCCTTCCCTGGTCGGCGAGCAGCGCGTGCTCGGGGCCGACCGCGGGATAGTCGAGCCCCGCGGACACCGAGTGAGTGCCCGCGATCTGGCCCTCTTCATCCTGCAAGACCAGAGTGCGGGTGCCGTGCAGGATTCCCAACGATCCGCCGTTGCCAAAACGGGCGGCATGTTCGCCGAGCGCCTCGCCACTGCCACCGGCCTCGACCCCGACCAGGCGCACCCGTCGATCTTCGATGAAGGCTGTGAATAGACCGATCGCGTTCGAGCCGCCACCGACACAGGCGATGGCGACATCGGGCGAGACCGTACCGGCTTGCTTCTTGAGCTGGCGACGGGCTTCCTCGCCGATCACGCGATGGAAGTCACGCACCATACGCGGATAGGGATCGGGCCCGAGGACCGAGCCGAGGATGTAGTGGGTGTGGCGGACGTTGGTGACCCAGTCCCGAAGCGATTCGTTGATCGCGTCCTTGAGCGTCTGCGTCCCGGAATCGACCGGGATCACCTCGGCCCCGAGCAGCTTCATGCGGTCGACGTTGAGGCGCTGGCGAACGGTGTCCTCGGTGCCCATGTAGACCACGCAGTCGAGACCGAGGAGCGCCGCCGCGGTGGCGCTGGCGACGCCGTGCTGGCCGGCGCCGGTTTCAGCGATCACCCGTCGCTTACCCATGGTGCGGGCCAAGAGTGCCTGGCCGATCGCGTTGTTGAGCTTGTGAGCGCCAGTGTGCAACAGATCCTCGCGCTTCAGGTAGATCTGGGCACCGCCAAAGTGCTCGGACAGACGCGGGGCATGGTAGAGGGGCGTCGGGCGCCCGGCGTAATGGATCAACAGGTCGCGCAGCTCACGACGAAAAGCCCGCTTGCGGCTGTAGCGATCGTAGGCTTTGGCCAGCTCGTCGAGCGGAGCCATCAGGGTTTCGGGGACGTAGCGACCGCCGTAGGGGCCGAAATAGCCCAGGGCGTCAGGCCGCAGTTGAGGTCTCGCCATTCCTTCTCTCCTCAACGGTCCGTCGGTGCCGTGAGGCCACCTTCGGCTCGCTGTTGCTTCTTTCCTCAGCGAGCCGCCGGGACCGTGAGGCCGCTTCTGACTCGCTGTGGCTGATCTCTTCGAAGAGTCGCCGGAGCAACTCGGGATCTTTCCTACCAGGCTCCGCTTCGACGCCGGAGCATAGATCGATGCCATAGGGTCGTGCCGCGGCGATCGCGGCGCGCACGTTGTCGGGATTCAGGCCGCCGGCGATAAAGGTGCGGCGGGGTAGCCGTCCTTCGAGCTGGCGCAGAGACTGGAAGTTCCAGGACTCACCGGACCCTCCATAGAGACTCGGATGTCGTGAATCGACGAGCACGCCCCAAACCTCGCCGTAGCCTTCGAGCGCCGCGGCGTCGAGACGATCGCGGACCCGGAAAGCCTTGAGTGCACGCGGTGCGAACGGCGTCACCTCGGCGACCGTCTCGTCGCCATGAAATTGCAGCAGGTCGAGGCCGACGGTCGCGGCAACACCCTCGAGTTGCGCTGCGGGCACATTGACAAACACTCCGACCAGCTTCACCCGACCGCGCACCGCATCGGCGATCTCTACGGCTTCGTGCACCTCGAGGTAACGGGGGCTGGGCGGGTAGAAATTGAGCCCGACCAGGTCGGCACCCAGCTCGGCCGCCAGCATCGCCTCCGCGGGAGACGTGACGCCGCAGATCTTGACGACAGGCCGCGACACCTAAACCAGCTCCCGCAATTTCGCGATCGGGTCGTCCGCCAGCAGCAAAGCTTCGCCGATCAAGTAGGCGTCATAGCCGGCGCCGCTCAGCGTATCGACGTCCTCCGCTGCGCCGATGCCGCTCTCAGAGACCTTGATCGCGCCGGGCGGCAGGCTCGGCAACAGCGCCAGGGAGTTGGTGATCTCGACGTCGAAGGTGCGCAGGTCGCGGTTGTTGACCCCGACCAGCTCCCAGATGTCGTCACCGAGCTTCATCAGATCGGACAGCTCATGGGTCTCGATCAGCGGCACCATGCCGTAACTCCGTGCCAGGCGTGCGTACTCCAGGAGCTCCTGGCGCGGGTAGAGGGCGGCGATCAAGAGGATCGCCTTGGCACCAGCGCGGCGGGCCCACTGCAGCTGGAGCGGGTCGACGATGAAGTCTTTGGCGATCGCCGGCAGCCCCGAGGCGTCGCTACAGGCCGCCAGCAGCTCATAGCTGCCGTGGAAGAAATCGGGCTCGACGACCACCGACAACGCCGCGGCACCGCCCTCGGCATAGGCCCGAGCCTGGGCCAGGGGCTCGATCCGATCGACGAGTGAGCCCAGCCTCGGCGAGCCCATCTTGACCTCGGCGATGATCGCTCGTCCACGATGCTTGTCGAGCGCCGCCATGAAAGAATTGTTGGCCGGCGTCTGGACAATGGGTTGGCGCGGCGGTTCGGTGAACGTCTGCTTGTCGCGCGCCTCGACCATCCGCTCTTTGCGCTTGCGGACGATCTGGACGAGGATATCGGCGACCTGGGTGTGGTTCACGGGCTGTCTCCTGCCTGGCAAAGCATATCCGATGGTCGGTACGTCTTGCTCGGCGGCTCGCGAGGGTCAGAGATGGTTCTTCAGCTCTTCCAGCTTGTGCGCCGCCGCCCCGGAGGCGATCGCCTCGCGGGCATGGGCGAGGCCACCGGCGAGATCGGACGCGACGCCGCCGGCGTAGAGCGCGGCCCCGGCGTTGAGCGCGGTGATGTCGGCAAGGGGACCGTCCTCGCCGGCGAGGACGGCACTCAGAAGCTCCGCATTGTCTTCCGGCGAGCCGCCGCGGAGATCCTCCGGACGGGCTCGGGCGATGCCCAGGTCACTCGGTTCGAAGTCGTAGACCGAGATCTCGCCGTCACGGACCTCGGCGATCCGGGTCGAGCCGGTGGTGGTGATCTCATCCAGGCCGTCGGAGCCATGGACCACCAGCGCATGCTCGCACCCGAGCTCGAGCTGCACGCGGCCGATGATCTCGACCAGGTGCTCGGCATAGACCCCCATCACCTGGCGCCGGGCGCCGGCGGGGTTGGTCAAAGGCCCGAGCACGTTGAAGATCGTCCGTACCCCCAGCTCCTGGCGCACCGGCATGACCTCCTTCATCGCCGGATGCAGCTTGGGCGCGAACAGGAAGGCGATTCCGATCGACTCGAGCGCCTGGCCGGCCTGCTCGGGTGTCGCGTCGATCGAAACCCCGAGGGCGTCGAGCACGTCGGCCGAGCCCGAGCGGCTGGAGACCGAGCGGTTGCCGTGCTTGGCCACCGGCACGCCGGCCGCGGCCGCCACCAGCGCCGCCGCGGTCGAGATGTTGAAGGTGCCCTTGCCGTCACCGCCGGTGCCGCAGGTATCGACCGCGCGATCGACGTTGTGGGGAATCGCGATCACCCGCTCGCGCATGGCGGCGGCGGCACCGGCGATCTCGGAGGGTGCTTCGCCCTTCATCACCAAGGCGACGAGCATGGCCGCTTTCATCGTCTCGGACAACTCGCCATCCATCAAGGCGCCGAAGAGCTCTTCGGTCTCTTGTCGGGACAGGTCATCTCGCGCCAACCAGCGGCGCAGGGCGTCGTTTGCCAAACTCATCCGGGCGCTCCTTCAGCTGTCCTCTACTCCTGGGAAGGAGTTTTGGATGCCTCATGTCCGCATAAGCGAAGAAAATTTCGCATCAAGGTCGGCCCGGCGGGCGTCAGGATCGACTCGGGGTGAAACTGCACGCCGCGGTAGGGCAAGTCGCGGTGACGCATCGCCATGACCGTGCCGCCTTCGCTCCAGGCGATCGGCTCGAGCTCGTCGGGAACGGTCTCCTCGCGGACCGAGAGGCTATGGTAGCGCGTCGCCACGAAAGGGTTCGGCAAGTCGCGGAACAAGTCGTCCTCCTGGTAGCGAACCTCGGAGGTCTTGCCGTGCATCAACCGCGGCGCTCGATCGACGACCGCGCCGCAAGCCGCCCCCATGCATTGGTGGCCGAGACAGACCCCGAGAATCGGAATCTCCGGCTGCTGCTCGAGGAGCGGCACGCAGATGCCGGCGTCCTCGGGGCGTCCGGGCCCCGGCGACAGCACGATTCCGGAAGCTTCCCGCGC
>JAAUYI010007125.1_pt1 | contig 12111 bp, 17 predicted proteins | sample 7278041 | NCBI WGS metagenome assembly JAAUYI01 (sample SAMN14350216, study PRJNA611818) | marine sediment metagenome | isolation source: surface marine sediment (0.6m) | place: French Polynesia: Moorea | collected 2018-08
CAAAAAAGCTAAAAGCCTTACAGTAAGGTGATTGTTTGGATACTTAGCTATAAATCCCACGCAAAATTTCGTTCACCCTTGCATCACACAGATTAAAGCTAATCTCCAAGGTGACTGAGCAGGTTGACCTTTAACAGAAAATAAATCAGCAAAGTCCGAATCTTCGTAGATGCTACCCAATGTATCTCGAATCTGTAGGTAAATATTTCCTTTGGGAAAAGCAGCAAGAGCAATTCTTGAGGTTTCTTCTGGAACTGGCGGAATGGGTTGTGGATGTAACGACATTGACTTGATTTATTTATCCCAAATTTCTACTTTCAGGATATCGATTCAAACCATGTATTACTTGGAAATTGATTTTACCTCTCTCGACCATGTAATACTTGAAAAATTGCTGACCGTATTATAGAGTCTTTGTACTAATTGCCTACTTCATATTACGTTTGAAACTTTAACTGATTACTTTCGCCAACAGTATCAGTGATGGTTACTCACAATGTCGATGAAGCAGTCCTACTGAGCGATCGCATTGTGATGTTGACTAATGGCCCAGGTGCAGAGATTGGTCAAATTCTCGATGTGGATATTCCTCGTCCGCGCAAGCGGATGCAAGTAGTGGAACACCCCAGCTACTATAGTCTGTGCAGCGAGATGATCTATTTCCTCAATCAGCAAAAACGGCTGAAAAAGCTCAAGGCAAAAAAAGTTACTGCGATCGCTCGTCACGGTTTAGAAAAAGTCAACATAGCAATTGGTTATGTTCCTCTCACCGCCTGTGCACCTCTTGCGGTGGCAAAAGAAAAAGGTTTCTTTACTAAACATGGCTTGGATGAAGTAAGTCTGGTGCGAGAAACCAGTTGGCGGGGAATCGTTGATGGGATGGTAGGTGGCTACGTAGATGCAGCTCAAATGCCTTCGGGAATGCCCTTGTGGTTAACTTTAGGAGGTCATCAAGATAAGCCTGTATCTGTAGTTACAGCTTTGACCATGACCCGTAATGGTAACGCCATCCTTATACTGTATTACAAAATGTAAACCTATCAGTGGAACAGGGTGAATTTATCTGCGTGATTGGACATTCTGGCTGTGGCAAATCCACCTTACTAAGTATGGTTTCTGGCTTCAATCATCCCACCGCAGGCAAAGTACTTCTCGAAGATCGACCGATTACCAAAGGGACTTGCGCTTTATTAAAATATTAGCCTTTAAACCAGGTGATTAAACTACTGGACTCGATAGATAACTCCTCAAGGCTGGTATTTTAATTTTCCGCTCATTCCAAACCAGGGCCAGATCGCATGGTCGTGTTTCAAAACTATGCTCTTTTGCCTTGGCGTAGCGTTTTCGATAATGTTTACCTGGCTGTGGATGCAGTTTACCCCAAGAAGTCCCAGGCAGAAAAAAGAGCGATCGTCCGCGATCATTTAGCTTTAGTGGGACTTACTGAGGCAGCAGATTAAAAACCGCCCCAAATTTCTGGGGGGATGAAACAAAGAGTTTCCATCGCCCGTGCTTTAGCAATTCGTCCCCGTATTCTTATTTTAGATAAACCCTTTGGGGCATTAGGTAAGGTAGTGCCTTACCCCTACGAACTCCGAACTTATCCCAAGCAGGGTGTATCTCGTTAATACGAAAAACGCTAGATCATCTTTGCCATAATGTATTCGTCGGTAAATTTTCCATCGACAAAATAACCATTACGACGCAAGCCTTCAAAACGATACCCTAATTTTAGATATAGAATAATCGCACCAAGATTATCAGCAACAACATAAAACCAAATTCGTTTTATTCCAACCGATTTTGCCCATAATTCTGATTCGAGGATTAGGTTTGTGCCTAAACCTAGTCCTCGGTGAGACTCTCTGATTCCTATCTCCAAAAATGCAGCATGGTTAACTTTTGGCATTAAATAACGATCGATATCTAGATAACCTACTAAACTTCCAGTATCTTCTATTACCCAAATAGCACGATTATTACTTAATAACTGACTTAATTCATCTTTTGTATGGGATATTAAAGTATCTCGCTCAATATCAAGAAAAGGAATGAAATCAGTTTCTTGTGATAATCTAATTTTCAAATCGGCTAATGCTTCAGCATCTTTGAACTCAACCCTGCGGATAAGATGTTGTTGATTTTTAATGTCTATCATTGCTAATTAACTCCTTAAATCTAATTATTGGGAGGATGGGTAGCTTCATCCGAGTGATTTCGTTGTCTACAAGCATCTTCTAAAAAAAGAACGCAACCAAAAGTAAATGCTAGAGAAGCCAAAATCAAAAAAACAGAATGAACAGATAACGATCTGCTTATTTCCATAACAGCGTCTAGGGTAAATAAAGTACTACCCATCACAAATAACCAATTGGCAAGAATAATAGTAGAATTCATGGCTCTCGCCTCCTTATCACTTAAGAGAGAGATTTAGGCATAAAAAAAGTGAATAAGATACGTTTGCTAGCTCGTAAAAAAGGAAATTCTTCTTTTAAGTCTTGACCAAACAGTAATTCACATCTTTCGCCTTTGTTTATTAGTATGAAAAAAAACACTTTAAACTTCTTGCAAGTTTTTCTGTTTTTTGACACGTTCTTATTTTTGTTGCTGAAATTTTTTGGGCGTTACTCCAACCAATCGTTTAAAGTGGCGGTTGAGATGACTTTGATGGGCAAAACCAAGACTGTAAGCAATATCGGCAATAGTTAGTTTCTCTTGAAGTAATAGCTTTTTGGCACGTTCTACTCTAAGTCGAATTACATACTGATGAGGAGCATAACCTGTGGAAAGTTTAAACAAATAAGAAAAATAACTAGGACTCATATTTATGAGTGCTGCTAATTCGGCTAAACTAAAATTGCGATCGAGATTATCGTTAATATATTCAACAATTTGCCGTAACTTATATTTTGATAAGCCGTCTGTATATTCTGGAATCGAAACTTTTTTAGTAGAGTAATGACTTAATAAATGAAGCGATAGGGTATTTGTCAGAGAGTCGATATACAAACGATCGCTATTACCTTTTGATTCAACCTCAGTTTTAAGTGCTAACCCAATACCTAAAATAAGCGGATCGGCTTTTTGAAAACATGTTGCAAGTTCGACAACATCTGTCAAAGATACAGAATGAGCTAATTTTTCTGGTTCAAGACTGAGACGAATGTAGCTATGTTCTCGATCCCAACTAGCTTGATGAGGAATATGAGCAGGAATAATAATAATATCACCATCTTGAATTTGATTTTTTTCCCAACGGTTGCCAAACCTCTGCTCTACATTAATTTTTAGAGGTAACTGAGGATGAATCAGAATCAAATGCTGTTGAGAGATTTTTTGAGGAATTGAGTGAGGAGGAATACGGTAATATCCTAAGTGAATGCCATACCAACCCAAATTATTACTAGAAAAAATAGAACTCCAGGGATAAATCTGTAACATATCATCTTCTTTTGTCGAATCAATAATTAGAGATTTAGAGGGTGGCATTGCTCTTGTGTTATGTAGTTATTGATGATTATTAATCAAAATTGTAGTGGTAAACAAATTAGAAACACAATTCCTTCAATTAAAAACGGTGCTTCGGCGATTGGCTCTGCCACCGTCTTTTGGGCGATCGCTGTAATTCTGCGGCGTAGATAATTACCCATGATTAAAATAAGCCGAGCGCAAAAAGTAGCAAGCGCTCGGCTTATTTTGAGATAATTGTTTTTTTCAGCAGAAGCTTAATTAGACAAATACAATTCTAATCAAAACTTACATCAAGCCTAACTGGCTGAGAATTCCTTGCCCTGTCAAATATTCGGTGGCAACTGCGATGATAAAGCCAAGCATTGCCAGACGATCATTCCAGGTCTCTGCAAATTGAGTAAAGCCTAATCTGTTTTCTTGATTTTCCATTGATTAATACCTCAAAAAAATGATTGTTGATGATTCCTATTTCGATTACAGTTATCGTCAATTTTTATTGCAACTTACTAAACAAGTAATGCAGTATTGGACTTTGTCCAAAGTCCAAGGATGACCGGAAATATAACTTTACTCATAGTACTAATGTGTTTTAAGAAGTCATAGTTCTCTATGAGGTGCAAGAGCTGAGTGCTCGCGTTTGACCTCACAAGTTTCTCAAACTTTTGAATTAACCTCAAAATAAACTCACAGCAGTAACAGTACACAACTGTTCACAAAAAAAGAAAAAGGATGACTTATGGTGTACTCAACGCTAAATAACGATTAACAAATGGAGAAAAATCATGGATAAAACCAGAATAAATGAGATTACCGTTGGTTTAATTGGGTTTTTAGTGCTTATTATCGTGACGACAATTCTAGTTCTCATCTCTTGGAATATGTTCATGCCAGAGCTATTCGGTGCCGTCAAGATGAATTTTAGAAATGCCCTCGGCTTAGTAATCCTGGTAGCTACAGTATCAAGACTTATCTACCACGGATTAGGTGGTCGTCACTTTTGGCTTCCTGCTAAAAGAACCCCCAGAGAACGCCTAACAACAGATGTTCCATTAAATCAACCTTCTTGATAGGGTAATCTGGTAGTGGGGCAAAAAGTTAAGATAAGAGTAGAAAAGAAGAGATAAACCTCAAATTGAATTGTTTTTATCCTAATTTTTTCCATCAATCCCGAATAGAGACTTAATAAACTCAATTTGACCACAATTCATCCAGCTGAAGAAATTCAATTGTGATGCCAATTAAAAGACAAATAAAATTAGGGAAATTTTGACTCTTTTCGGCGATTGGCTTTGCCAGTGCCGTAGGCAATCAGCTTGAGGAGTGCGTGGAGCGCAATCGCTTTAATGATCGCTTCAATTGTTCTGGAATCTTTTTCTAATACATCAGCTATTTGTTCGGAGGACAAACCATACTTAATTAGTTTGGCAGTCTGGATATATTCTTGAGCACTTCCTTTTTTATTAACCAGCCCTGAATAAGCCATCTCAGAAAAGCTATGTTCTCCTCCATGACAATAAAAAAGTTGTCTTCTTTCCCCTGATGATTTAACTAGATAAGTCCCATTTTTGGTTATTTTATTATTTGTTGACTCAAAATAAAGGCATGATTTTTGGGGACAAAATTTTGGTAAAGAAGTAGAACCGCAATTTTTTGATTGGGTAAAAGAATAAAACTTTCTTGATTATAGCGATCGCCTCTGGCGGTGGGCTCCGCCCAATCGGCTTGAGGAGTGCGCGACGCGGTTGCGAAGCAAGTCCCGTCAAGCGGGATAATATCCGAAGGACTCAGCTAGTCATGCGTGGGCGGAGCGCAATCGCCTATTCTCTATGAGTTTGATGCTGTAACACACTGCCTGACTGGCATATTTAAAGTCGAACATAAATTCAACCCAATCAGTTTGCAGGGACTACCCAAAATACCCCCTTTTTGAACAACGCCAGAAAAAAGTTCAATTTTTATTAAAGAAGCGGGCGAACCAGCATGGATTTGCAGTAATCTAGAGTTTTCCTGAGAGCCAGGAACCTAGCCTGGTTTTCTGGAGGTTGAATCCTAAAATGCTTGCCTTGACGAAACCATTGCACTTTCAGAGTCAGAAGCCTTTGATCGCTCAAACTAAGGAGGATTACCATCATGAGTACTCATTCAGCCAGCTCCCAACCTGATAAGATGCCCTCCTTACTTGTTATTGGCTATGGCAATCCCACTCATGGCGACAATGCCATTGGCCGTCAAGTAACTAACCTAGTTCAAGCGTTGGACATACAAAATGTTGAGGTTTGTGCGGTGCAGCAACTGACACCAGAACTATCGACCAAGTTAGCAACAGCGGATTATGTCATTTTCGTCGACGCTTGCTACATGAAAAAAGCTGGCGTGAAGGTTAGCACCCTAGAAGCCTGTGGTCTGGAAACAGCTGGCTCGTCGGGATGGAGCCATTCCTTGCCTCCCTGCTCGTTACTGGCTCTCACCCAGTCCGTTTATGGCCGTCATCCTCAATCTTGGTGGGTAGAGGTCGCAGCTCAAAACTTTGAAACTGGGCATCACCTTTCTCCTCGGGCTAACCAGAGTCTTCAGAATGCTGTCGAGCAAATCGAGTCCCTAATCCATCAATGCCTATCTCCTAACCAAATTTCTCAGCCACAATTAGCCACACATGAGTCAAGAGAAAAGTTTCACAGCAAGTTGCAATCAACTCCATCCAGGAGTAATAAGCACCATCTTAGCTTCACTTATTTATCTCAGGAAGACCTGCTGGATGCAGGCTGTTTTGATATTCACCTGGTCATGGAGATTGCAGAAAAGGCCATGGTCGAATTTGAGAGACATCATGTAATTTTTCCTGAGAAAATTGTGCAGATTTTCAATCAGGCAACCCAAGAACGGATTAACTGTCTGCCGGCAACTCTTTTAGATGAAAAGGTGTGCGGGGTGAAATGGGTTTCGGTATTTCCGATGAATCCCATCCAGCACGAGCAGCAAAATTTATCGGCCATTTTTATCCTGTCGGAAATTGAAACGGGTTTCCCCATCTGCGTCATGGAGGGGACGCTCGCCTCGAATATGCGGGTAGCAGCCATGGGCGGTCTGGCGGCCAAACACTTGGCCCGCCCAGATTCTGAGGTAATTGGTTTCATTGGTGCCGGGGAACAAGCGAAGATGCATTTAATTGCCATGAAAGCCGTGTGCCCAAGCCTCAAGCAGTGTAGGGTAGCGGCCCACTCTGAGAGCTACGAAGAGCAATTCATTGCTGAACTCTCACCGCTGTATCCTGAGCTGGAGTTTGTCTCAACTAAGACTAATGCCCAAAAAGCCATGGAGGATGCCGATATTCTGGTAACCGCCACCAGCGCCCAGGCCCCCCTACTCAAAGCAGCATGGGTTAAACCCGGTAGTTTCTACAGTCATGTGGGGGGCTGGGAGGATGAGTTTGAGGTGGCCTTACAGGCAGATAAAATAGTCTGCGACGATTGGGAAACAGTAACCCATCGCACCCAGACTTTAAGCAGGATGTATAAAGAAGGGCTGATTGACGCAAGCAAGATCCATGCCGATCTACACGAATTGGTATCTGGTCACAAGCCGGGTCGTGAATCGGAAACAGAACGGATCTATTTCAACGCCGTGGGCTTGGCCTATATCGATGTAGCGATCGCCATGGGGATGTTCAATCGAGCCAGGGAACAGCGAAAGGGCCAAAAGCTAGACCTGCAACAGAGTATGATTTTCGAGCATCCTCATCTGAAATCGAAAGTGAAGCTTTGAGCTCGTGGAGTCATGGAAGGGGGAGTCAAAAAATAATGTTTAAGCGTCTGAGGGAATTCAACGAGCAGACAGTTACCGTCAATATTGAGGGGGAAGATGTCCGAGTACCGCTGGGGGAAACAGTAGCAGCCGCAGTTTTAGTCCATAATTTGGGTTATACCCGCACCACTCCCATATCGGGGGCACCCCGCGCACCTTTATGCATGATGGGTGTCTGCTTTGAGTGCCTGATGGAAATCGACGGGTTGCCCAACACTCAAGCCTGTCAGGTGCAGGTGGCCGAAGGGATGAAGATTCGACGCCAGCAGGGAGTAGGTGGGTCAGATGCCTAAGACATATCAGCTGGTGGTAATTGGTGCCGGACCTGGGGGACTTTGTGCTGCTATCACCGCTGCTAGCTTGGGCCTAGATGTGGTGGTCCTCGATGAGCAGCCCTCCCCCGGGGGGCAAATTTACCGTGGGATTTCCCAGACCCCCGATGATAGGTCGGCATTGCTGGGGGCAGATTACCAGCGCGGTGCTGATTTGGTAGCAGCCTTTAAGGCTAGTGGCGCTCAATATTGGCCCCAGACGACGGTTTGGTCGTTAAACTCCCGTCGTGAAATTGGCATCCTGCGTCAGGGTCGGGCATCGATCATTCAAGCCGAGCGGGTGATAGTGGCCAGTGGGGCCATGGAGCGCCCAGTGCCCTTTCTCGGTTGGACATTGCCAGGGGTCATGAATGCGGGAGCTGCCCAAATCTTGCTCAAAACCGCTGGGGTTGTGCCCGCCCAGGGGACGGTAATCGCTGGAACTGGGCCTCTGCCCTTGCTGGTTGCCTGGCAATACCTCCGGGCAGGGGTAAAGGTGAAAGCCGTGCTGGAACTCTCCCCCGGAACCAACTTGTGGCGTGCCGCACCGTATTTACCTGGGGCCTTAGTTGCCGGTGATTACATCAGCCGCGGTTTAAAATACACCTTGGACTTAAATAAAGGTGGGGTGCCAATTTACTACGGGGTTTCTCGGTTGCAGGCTCGGGGCAACGACCGGATTGAGGCAGTGGAATACGGTTGGGATATTCTGGGGAGCGATAGGCGCGAAACCATCATCACCGACAGTCTCTTGGTGCATTTTGGGGTGATTCCCCGTACCAATCTGACCAAAGCCGCTGGTTGCCAGCATATCTGGGATCGTGGTCAGCAGTGTTGGCGACCCCAGGTGGATAGGTGGGGCAACACCAATGTGCCTGGGATTGCGGTCATAGGTGATAATGCAGGGATTGGCGGCGCCCGAAGCGCCGAACATAGCGGAAGGTTAGCGGCCCTAGAAGCAGCTCGGAGTTGGCACCTAATCAGTACTCAACAGCGGGATCGCCAGGCTCACAACGATCTCAAATGGCTCCGAAAAGATCTACGAGTACGTCCCTTCCTAGAAGCTTTATATCGACTACCGGATTCACTACTCGTCCCCCCCGATGACGAGATCTTAGTCTGTCGTTGCGAAGAAATTTCGGCGGGGCAAATCCGCCAGGCAGTCCGAGAGGAACACGGCGATCCCAATCAAGTTAAATTTTATCTCCGCTGTGGGATGGGACCTTGTCAGGGTCGACAATGTGCCCCAGCGGTGGCTCAGATCGTTGCCGCTGAAAACAAGCGTCCAGTCGCCGACTATACTACCTTTCGGGTTCGTCCACCGATCAGAACCCTGACCATTGCCCAGTTAGCTAACTTAGAGAGTTCAGAGTCATGAAGGTTGATGTGGCGATCGTTGGTGGGGGTTTGATGGGGTCTTCTACGGCTCTACACCTAGCTAGGGCTGGACAAAAGGTAATTGTCGTCGAAAAAAATAGCCCAGGTCGCCATGCCTCCGGGGTCAATGCTGGTGGTTTGCGGCGCCTGAATCGAGATCCAGCGGAAATTCCCCTAGCGGTAGTTGCCGCCCAAATGTGGCGGGAGATTGAGTCCCTGGTTGGCAGTGACTGCGATGTTCAACTCAGCGGTCAGGTGCGGGTAGCGGAGAATGCTGCCGATTTACAGAAGCTCTCCGAACGCGCAGCCTTGGTACGTTCCCTGGGCTTCGAGCACGAGCAACTTATCACTCGCGAGCGCCTCTACCAACTAGTGCCAGCTCTGGCACCCCATTGCGTCGGTGGGCTTTATACAGCAGGGGACGGCTTTGCCCGTCCCTATCATGCCCTCACGGCCTTTCGCCGTCAAGCTCAGTCCCTGGGAGTGAAGTATCATACGGGGTTCCCGGTGACTGGTTTAGAGCGCTTGGGCAGCTGTTGGCGGGTGGTGACCGAGTCAGCTAAATTTGAGGCCCCCATACTAGTTAATTGTGCTGGTGCCTGGGCTGGACAAATCTGTGCTTATTTAGATGAACCAGTCCCCCTGAAAGTTGGGGCACCCATGATGATGGTGACCGAGCGGTTACCCCATTTCCTCGACCCTGTAGTGGGTGCAGCTTCCCGTAAATTGTCTTTTAAGCAGATGCAGAACGGTACGGTGCTGATTGGTGGGGCTTATCTGGCCGAACATGACATGGTCAAAGAGACGACGGAAATTGATTTGACCAAACTCAGTGCCAGTAGCCAAACCGTTCTGGCGCTGTTCCCCAGAATGGCTAACGTGCGGATTGTCAGAACTTGGGCCGGCTTGGAGGCCTTTATGCCAGATCGCATTCCGGTCATTGGTTCGAGTGCCAAACACCCCAGCGTTTATCACGCTTTCGGATTTTCGGCTCATGGCTTTCAACTTTCACCCGTGGTGGGGCGAATTATGTCGGAGTTGATTTTGAATCAGAAGAGCTCCCTGGCGCTCGAACCGTTTTCTATTCAGCGGTTTCAGTCTTCGGGTTGAGGATTTGGTGGTGATTCCTATGTAGTGAAAAATGAGCGCTCGCTCATTTAGTAATACTTAAGTACTGGATAAGCGACTTTGAGTCAAAATCCCTTGAAGTTATTTATAGTGGATGATATTCTTCTCACCAAATTTAATTTTATCCTGAGTTCGATCGAGCTAAAAATTTGGGAATTTATCAGTTTTATAGATGCCTCAATTGCTGATTATCTCGTTGTTTATATATCTCGCATAGTTCGAGGAAAAAATCATAACTTCTAACTCCGAATTCCTTGCCTCACTTCCTCTAGGCATCGAAAAAGAGAACGAGCTAAAGATTTTGGCTTTGATCGAGCGATCGGTCTTAAACATAAACCTTAGTTTCAATATCTTCTGATAAAGTTGACTCTTCTAAAATAGGAGTCTGAACTATCAATACTGAGCAGGGGGCATGATGAACTACATAATTGCTGACGCTGCCTAAAAATAGTTCTTTAAAACTTGAATGTCCCCGTCTACCAATGACAACCAGATCGGCATGACAAGATTGAGCAAAGTCGCAAATAGTCGAACTAGGATGCCCAGTAATCTGACTAAACTCAGTCTGCACTCCCGCTGCGAGTGCTTTTTTCGTATAAAAACGCATTAATTCTAATCCTTTTTGTTTGAAAAGCTCCCATTCTCGATCGTATACTTCTTTGGCTCTCCGCATTATTTGGGGATCGAGATGAATACAACTATCTTTGTGTTGTACCAAGTAATCTGACATTATCGGACTGCCTGATTCTTCTACTGACAACACATGGAGTAAGATCAAGTTTACTTTAGCAGCTTTTGCTAAAGATAAGGCTTGGTCAAATACTTGCCTACTCGCTGCGGAACGGTCAATTGCGACTAATATCTTGTTAAACATTTCACTACTCCTTTTGGTTCTTGGTTGTCAATTTGGTCGTTAGTCTTCAGTAACTTATAGTTATTAATTAGCAGTAAGTTCTTGCTGACTATCTGTTGATTCTGGAGAAAATGCCGAATCAGATTCCACATCAATAGGAGTACGCATGATTAAAACCGAACAGGGTGCATGATGCGTAACATAATTGCTAACGCTACCCAGAAACATTTCATTTAAACCTTGGAGTCCGCGACTACCTACCACAATTAGATCTGCTGACCAGTCAACTGCTAGTTCGCAAATAACTTGACCAGGATTTCCACTCAATTGTATGTACTCAGCTTCCACTTCTGCTGCTATTGCCTTTTGAGTTAAGTTTCGTAAAAAATCTAATCCTCGCTGTTCATATTCCAGCCACCTTTCGTGATATTCACTGTGGTCAGGATTTTTCAATACCTGATAGTAGATATAAGTAGGAAATACAGGATAATCTGGATCTTCTTCCGATAAGACGTGCAGCAACATCAAGGTTGCACCAGTTTTTTTCGCCAATGATACTACTGAATCAAAAGCCAATAAGTTTTTTGGGGAACTATTTACTGCAACTAATATTTTATTGCTCATGTGTAATATCTCCTGTTCTTTAGTTTCAGCGACTACTAGTTGGTAGTCACTTCCTGCTGAGTATCTGTAGAATCTACTGATGCAGTATCTTCCGAATTAGAAGAATCTATGGGAGTACGCATAATTAACACAGAACAGGGGGCATGGTGCGTAACATAATTACTGACGCTGCCGAGAAACATTTCTTTCAAACCCTTGAGTCCACGACTACCAACGACAATTAGATCTGCTGACCAATTGCTTGCTAGTTCGCAGATCATTCGTCCTGGATTTCCAGTCAATTGAGTATACTCCGTGTCTACTCCTGCTGTTGTCGCTTCTTGAGTTAGGTTTTGCAGAAAATCTATCCCCCACTGCTTATATTCGATCAATTGTTTTTGATATGCTTCGTAGTCATTGTCTTCCGTGATTGGATAATAAGTATATGTGGGTAATAGTGGATAGTCCGCTTCAGTTTTGGACATAACATGAAGCAGCATTAAGGTTGCATTTGTAGTTTGAGCTAAAGATACTGCCGAATTAAAGATAGATTTACTACTTTCAGAA
>JAAUYI010076036.1_pt1 | contig 12104 bp, 8 predicted proteins | sample 7278041 | NCBI WGS metagenome assembly JAAUYI01 (sample SAMN14350216, study PRJNA611818) | marine sediment metagenome | isolation source: surface marine sediment (0.6m) | place: French Polynesia: Moorea | collected 2018-08
ATCAAGCCCCACCCGGTTCGCCCTTTGTGCCTCCAACGGTTTGAAATGGTCATGGCGCTCTCCTGTTGATGGGATTTAGGTTTTCTTATAAATTGTTTTCGAAACGGGAGCGAAACCTGACAGCTCTGATCGTTTCTGTCTGCGATGTCTTTCAAAAAGAAAATAGACGCCCATACCGACGGCTATGGTCACCAAGCCGGCCAAAGCCGGAACAGGCTGTCTGCTGATGGAAAAATAGATGATCCACATATTGCCGATAATAAAGAGCATGGGGGTAATCGGGTATCCAAAGGTCCTGTATCCTGCTCCCGCCTGCGGATGCTTCAGTCTCAGGCGAATCATGCCGGCTACCGTAAGCAGCGCTACCAGGGATAGGGTAAAGCCAATGTACAACAGCAGCTTATCGTAGGTGGCAGTTGCCACCATAACAACAGCAATGGCAGCCTGGAGAAAAATTGAGTGGGCCGGTGTGTGGCGGGATCGGTTCACCTTACCGAAACGACTAAAGAAGAGTCCATCTTTTGCCATGGCGTAGTAAACCCGTGGGCCGGTCAGGATCATGGCGCTCAGCACAGAGAGTAATCCAAGAGCAATGGCCGCGCTGATGACTCGGCTGATGGCCGGACCAAAAAGAGAGATGGCCGCCAACGTCCCTACTTCCATAGCCCCACTCATTTGACGAGGGGTCAGCGCAAAGATGTATACAACATTTAGCAGAAGGTAGAGGCCCGTCACAAAGAGGGTTCCGAAAAACAACGCCAACGGGATGGTCCTGCCAGGCCGATTAATTTCACCTCCAAGATACGCTGCAGCATTCCAGCCGCTGTAAGCGAAGGAGATAAAAATCAGCGAGACGGCGAAACGCTCCGCCATCCCGCCAACCGGCACCATAGATTTGGCAAAGTGTTCCGTTGAACCTGTTCCCCAAAAAATTCCGGCAACAGCAAAAGCGAGAATCAGCATCACCTTGAAAACGGTCAACACATTCTGAACCCGGCTGCCGATTCGCAGGCTATGAAAATGAAGAACAGAAATCGCGAGGACCATCACCATCGCAACCACCACATTAGAAGAGATACTGAAAAGCTGTATATCCGCAATGGAAAAAACGGCCGGCTTTCCCGGTGTAATACCCAGGGCCTGAAACAGGTAAATAGAGAAGCCGATCGCCGCAGCGGCAATGGGGGCCGAAAATCCGACGATCAGGGAAATCCAGCCGGAGAGAAAGCCCATGGAGGGGCCGAAGGATTCTCTTAAAAAAACATATTCACCGCCGGCCTTTGGAAACCGGGATCCCAGTTCGCCATAGCACAAAGCCCCGCATAGCGCGAATAGACCGCCAGCGGTCCAGCACAGGAGCATGGCAATGGGACTACCCAGTTCCTGAATTACAAACCCGGAGGTGGTAAAAATCCCTGTTCCTACCATATTGGCCACCACTAGTGTAGTGGCGGAAAAAAGACCTATTTCCCTTTTGAGCTCCGAATGGTTCAGGGAATTTTTCACCTATGCCCTCTCGAAAGTAGTGAGGGAAAGAATAATCATCTAAAGAGTTCAATACAGTTGACGGATGCGTGAATAGTATCCAACCGGCAGCAAGAAAGTCCCTCTACAGAATGAATTGTTTCTATAAGCAATGCTAAATATGCTCATTTGGGTGTTTTTTATGCCCATTTGTACATACAATTATACCAAGCTTTGGGTTTTGTCAAATGAACACCTTTTATTTTGGCGGTTCAGCCTCGACAATACCTTTCCATTTCCACCCACCATTTTCTTTGACAATATGCAGGTCACTGGGTAGACCAATGTCACCGAGCGCGCTGCCCTCGATATAGCCGTGCACCCGGTAGGCTGAGCTATTTCGCTGGAGTCCAGTAATATGCAGCAGAACACCGGAACGTCCTTCCAGAAAAGGCCGAAGGCGCTCGACAAACAAATCCCTACCCCCTCCGGCCAATTGAAAATCATCGGCAAAACAATCGCTCTCTATCCTACCCGATTTCCCAATCAGGGCACCGAAACAGTCATCCGCGAATTGCTGCTGGGCCTCACTCAGCTCTGCATCAAAATAGTCGTCACGATCCAGCAGGGCCGTTTTTACCGGCAACCCAAGCCATCTCCATCGACCTTTAAGCTTTATGAGATTCTCCAAAGGGAAAATCCCTTGAGAGCCGGCGTAACTTCTGAAGGCGAACTTCAAATTGCCTCGCAGATAGGCTCTATTATTTTCAACGCGTATCTTGGTAATGTGAACATATTCAAGATGGGGCGGACTGCCACCCCCGCCGAACATCAGACGGGATGGGGAAGCAAAGGTATCCCGACTGTGGTCGTATGCGCGAGCATAATTTTCAGCAATACGGCGGGTATCCTTACTGACGATATCAAGGGCAAATTGGTGGAAAAAATCTAATATGTCTTGGGGCACTTGGGTGGAGAACACAAAATTCGGTGAAAGTCTGTCCGTATACTGCTCTGACAACTTCTCCGATTTGTACTTAGCATTGGCCGCCAATGCGGCTGTGTCAGGTGTTTCCATGACAGCTTCCAAAAGCAGCTTTAGCAGTCTTTCATGGCCGTTGTCTTGCGGCAACGCAAAACGGCTCGTAGACGTCGTTACCACTACGACACGCAAAGCCGGAACCAGGGCGAGATACTGTCCACCCTCACCCCGTGCCACCCAACTCTCGTGATGACCAATGGTTGTCTTGGCCCAACTGCCCCCGGTCGAATGGTCGAAGTCTGCGTGGGCAGCATCGGATAGCAGCCAACGGACCCAATCCTTGGAAACAATCTGCCGCCCCTCCCAGCTCCCTTCCTTTGACAGCAGAAAGCCAATTTTGGCAAGATCCAGTGCTCTAAGTTGAAACCCGACCATTGGATCATATGACAGGTCGTCACTTTCTGCAGCGTAAGTCGTAATTCCCAACGGGTGGAAAAGATACCGATAGGCATAATTGAAGACACTCTGACCAGATACCTGTTCAATTACCCGGCTCAACAAATAGGCTGCGGCAAAACTTTTTGCCGACCGAATATCCGCCTGTTGCTCAAAAAGGACTTTCAGGCTGGCACCAACCCGATCTTGAGCGTAAAACAGTTTCCAGTACCCTTGGCTTCCAGAACCCCAAAGCAAAGGGGCCTGTGTCCTCAAAAGATGTTTTAGCGTCGGGGATGGAGGACGAACAGATAGGGTTTGCAGCTGCTTTTGGAAAAAATCAGACAGGGGCTGCTCCGGCCCCTTGATCAATTGTCGGTCAATCGCGATGCCAATCAACACCTGAAGGAGCGGAAGATTCAAAGAGTGCAAGTAGTCCGCAACCTTGGGGCCACCATGCCAATAGTATTTTTCGACGACCGTCTTGTCGTTGCGCAGCAGCAACAGACTTCGGGCGGTGGGCAGCCTTGTATCGATGTATTCCAACGCTTTGTTCAAGCGGGCCAGGTCGATGTGCTGAGTTTCCGGTGCCGCCGGGCGCCACTGCTTCTTTTCAAGATGGAATGTCTTCTGCCCATAAATAGCAATACTAAAGTAGATCCCAGCCGCTATCCCAGCTACGCACACCAGGTAAACGCCTATGGTCCGAATAATACTTTTCACGGGCATCATAGGATTTGCTCCCCTGCAGCTTCCAAACGACATATGGGATCCGCCGTTTCAGCCCTATAATAGATCCGCAACAGGGCCGGTGCGAGCACGACATCGGCCAGAAAGGCGACGAGCAAAGCAATCCCCATCACCAATCCGAAATCGGCTACCACTCTGAGGTCACTAATGAGTCTCATCCAGAAACTGGCAACTAAAATCAGTGTTGTAGCCAACAAAGCGCGTCCGGCCGATCCCAGCGTCTCGCTCACTGCAAAACTGATATCGCCGGACTTCATGTAGTACCTGCGGAAGTTATGGAAAAAATGGATCGTATCATCCACCGCCAATCCAATGGCGATACTGCCGCCGATCAGATTGTACGTATTCAGCGGTATGTCCAGAAGTCCCATTACGCCCAGAGCCACGATGATCGGCAGCAGATTTGGAATCATGGCCAATAACCCCAACCGGATGTTGCCAACGGTCAGGATCATTAATACTGCGATCAGCAGGAATCCCGAGGTGTAACCTATGGCCAGGCTGGTCATCATCGCATGTATGATGCTGGAGTGGATGGCGACAACCCCGGTTACGACCACATCGACACCCGATTTGAACAAGGTTGAGACATAGTCCCGAACCCGTGAAATAAATTTTACATCACGGGCAGCATCCCGCCAGTACATCATCGCTCTCAAGCGGCTAATGCGAAGGTCGGTATCCGTATAATCAAGCAGTTCCTCCGGAACGTGGTGCCCCATGCGATCGAGTTTCTCGTCCAATCCCTGCATAGCTTTGGGAATTGGACGCGAGCCATCACCAGGCCAAGCTTCTCCCCACGGCGTTTCCGCGAGGAGATCAACGATAGAACGGGTTTTTCCGATATAAGCGCGCCCCAGATCATCCGTCTCCGATCTCAAATGGGCATTCAACTGCTCGATGGCCCGAAGCAAAGCGGGGTCGGCAATTCCATTTTTGCGCTGGGTATCAATGAGGATTTCCAATGCCCGAAATCCGCCGGTCTGAGCTTCAATTAGCCGAACCTGCCGCATGTAATCAGAGTTATCACTGAAATAATGAAGCTGGTTGTGAGAAAAATGAAGCCTGGAGATGCTCATCCCTACCCCAAGCGTACCCGCCAGAAACAGAAACAAAACGAGGTAGGGCCGGGCAACACCGAGGCGGCCCAAGGCCAACATGCCCCGGTTGAAAATAGACGCCTCATAGTTTACCTCTCCTTTTTCCGACCCCTCCACAACCTGCAGTATGGAAAGAAAAGCCGGTAGAGCAAAAAGTGTAAACACCAGGATGGCCAAAATTCCGACGATGGTAAAATTCACCAAATCGGTAATCGGCACAATATCCGAGAATGAAAATGAGAGCAGCCCCGCCACCGTGGTGAAACTGGTCATGGTAATCGGAAAGCCCGAGTGCTGCATGGTGGCCACAAGCCCCCGGAACTTGCCTACCCGCTTTTGGAACTTGTAATAAACCACCAGAAAATGAATCGGTGCCGTCAGACCGATGGACAACAAAATAGAGGGCAGCATGGACGAGGTCTGACTGAAGCGGACCGACAGAAACGCCATCATTCCCAATGCAATTGTAAGCCCTAATATTGCAGTCACCTGGGGCAAAAAAGCACCAGACCCTCGACCGAAGACAATAGGCATCAACAGCACCGGAACAACTAGGATTGCCAAACACATTTTCTTCATGTTGGAACGGACCAGGGGCTCGACATGATACTGGTAGACCGGCGTACCACCGAAATAAATGCGGAAGTCCCGGGATTGGTATTCTTTGATCACCGCCTCTACAATGCCAATCACGGCAATATTCTCTATTTGTGATATCGACTGTTGCGCCCCGGGGGAAGATGGTGTCTGTACGCTTTGAACATTACGGGCATATCCCCGCAATCTCAGCCCATCTGGCGTCAATGCGGAGATCGCCTGGGTTTTGATCACTACGATGGCATGCTTACCGTCTGATGTAAAAAACTGATTCTGGAATCCAGGATTGGAATGGCTGCGTTGCTGGAACTCCTGAGCTTCTTCCACTGTCTGTGGCAGGTTATCGAGGTACTCCCTGGTACGCCAACTTCTGCCCGAAGACTCGAAATAGGGTGCATTGGCCAGCGAATTAACCGCCTTTAACAGCGGCACTGAATTCTCCAAATCCTCATGGAACTGCTTAAGTGTTGTGAGAAATTCCGGACTGAAAATATTGGACGATGAGATCAACAGCACGATCTCTTCGTCCCGTCCGAATTGACTGCGAAACTTTTTGTAATCGGTTAGTATTTGACTTTGGGGTGTGAACAGACTTTCTACGGAAGTGGCAATACTGAGTTTGGGGATCTGAGCGGCTGATAGTCCTGCCACCAACACGGTGGCCAGCAAAATAGCCAAACGGTACCGTATGACACGGATGCCCAAATAAAAAAAACCTTTTTCTATCCTGCGCTTGTAGTCATACATCGGATTCACTCATTATCCCTGCATTATTTAAACTCCTCATACAATCCACGGTTTATTTTTTTTAAAAATTCGACCAAGGTGTACCCCATCTCTTCTGACATTACAGAATCTTCAGTTGTTGGTGTGTTCACCCAACCATTGCTTATGAGACAAGACAACCCATGGATCATGATCCACCGAGCAGCGCGGATCTTGTGCAAAGACGCAATGGACAGATCCTTAAACCGTTCGTCCCTACTCAAGTCCTCTCCAAGTTTCATCCAATGCTGCCGTGCAAATTGCTTTTGAATTGGCGTATGCTTTTCGTCATTGATGCAGCGAAACAAATGCTTTTCTTTGCTCGCAAAAAGGACATAACCCAATGCCTGATCCAGCCAGATGTCGCCCGTCCTCTCCTGCCCCAGGAAATCGACAAAATAAGCCAGTATTTTTTTGACCACCTCGGCTTCGATGGTTTCCATTGAATCGAAATAATCATAGATGGGTCGCGTCGATGCGTTCAGTTCATTGGCAATTGTACGGGCCGAAAAGCCCTCCCAGCCCTGTTTGCGCACAACTTGGAACGCGGCTTCTATGACATCCTGTTGGCTGAAGCGTTGTTTGGGAGGCATGTTGATGTACTCTTTCTGAGAAGGAATAACTGTAGAATTTTGATAGACAACAAATGTTACATAACACATGTTGTCAATAAGACTCAAGATTAAAATCTGAGTCTTGGATAAAATTGATAGACAGAAAGATGTTCATCCGGGGTGAAATATAGGAGGCGGACATCGAATCATGACTCACATCATGAAACTTGTTTGTTATGTACGCCTCCTAATACATGGTTCACCTTCAAACCTAAGACGTATCGTTTAAAATGGTCTCATGGTTTAAAGGACATCTTTGCCCCATTGCAACGTGGCATCCGACTTGAAATCCCGTGATCGGACGATGAGCATCGGGCGATCGATTGAGTTGAGTAGACCGGCTGCAATACTGCCGTAAAAAACGCGCCCCAGCCCAGTGCGACCATGGCTAGCTAAAGCAATCAGACCGGCGCGTTCTTGCTCTGCTACCTGGCCAATAACGTCGATGGCAGGACCAAATAGCACCTTGAATTCTGTCTGAATGTCCATCTTGCGAAATTCATCCGTCAAACGGCTCAAATAGGACTCCGCATCTTTCGTCCGTTGCTCCAGTTCCTCGGTGTCCAACTCCGATGGGATTCCTTCGGCATTGACGAGCACTTTGTGCTCCATTGCCGTCACAAATACGACCCTTGATTTTATGGCGTTGACCAAGGCCTTGACATGAGGAATGATGGCCTCCGCCCGTTTCGATCCATCAAGTGGGACTAAAATGACATCATACATGACAACCTCCTTTCGCGTGATGTTTTCACTGATTGACCAACCCGCAAACCTGCGGTCTCGACAAGCTTCCATACTGTCGTTTATCCGACCGGCCATGGCTGAAAAAAAGGCGGCCGGGAGAACCGGGAATCCACATGAACATACGGGTTTAATGCATTGGGCTGTGAATGCGAGTTTTCGCAATGGGTGAAGATGTGCTTAAGAACACTGCGTTTTGCTCTTGTCACAAGAACGAATCAAAGAGGACGAAACGATCTAGATCATTAAGACGTGTCTGATCATCTGAATATAATCTAACACTTTAATATTAAAATAAAGTTCATCATGGCCTTGTCAACATGGAAGTTTGTGCTGCAATGTCCGCCTATCTTAGGGCACAGCTGCCTGGGACTGCCAAATGTCACCTCGTCACAGATAATCAAACGAGCATTATGGCTTCTTGGAGCCTAATTCACTTAAAGCTAATTTGACAAAGGCCGATGATAGAATAACGGGTAGAACCTGCTTTGGTAAGAGCTGACTGATCGAAAAACGACGGATATCGATGCCGCAACGCAAGTGAGATAATCGAGACGAACATGGGTTTAATTGCAGTTGATGATTTACAACAGGGAATGGTACTGGCCGAAAATGTGGTGGATGTGAACTCCCGCCTGTTGCTCAAAAAAGGCGGCGCTATCGAACCCAAACACATTCGCATGTTTAAAATGTGGGGGATAGGAGAGGTGCATATCCATGGCGATGTGGATGGGGATGGTGAGACCGGCTCATGCCAAAATCCCGCAAAATCGGAGGAGACCATAGAACGGATCACCGACCTGTATCGATTCAACGATCTCAACCATCCGGTAATCAAACAATTGTTCACCCTATCGGTGCAGCATCGCAACATGGATGACCAATCCGGGCCATCTGCTGACGCCATTTCCAAGCCGGAAGGTGCTAGCCCCAAGGCACCGGCCACCGACATACGGGCCCGTTTCAAAAAAACGGAAATCAAACTCCCTGAAATGCCCTCCATCGTTTATGAACTGAACGATGTCATCGCCGATCCCTTCACATCGGCAGATGATATTGCAAAGGTGGTCAACAAAAGCCCCAGTTTGGCATCGCTTCTGCTGCGTATTGTCAACTCCGCATTCTATGGTTTCCCGAGCAAGATCGACCGCATTTCCAGGGCTGTCGCCCTCATAGGTTCAAAGGAGATCTCATCCCTTGCGTTGGGAATCAGCACCATGCGTTTATTTGAAGATATTCCCAAAGAGATCATCGATGTCCGGGCCTTTTTTAAACACAGCCTGGCCTGTGGGATTCTCTCCAGAATATTAGCGGCCCATCTGAATTTCAACCAAACCGAACAATTGTTTGTCTCAGGCCTGCTGCACGATATTGGTCGTGTCATCATTTTCAAGTATTTTCCCAAAGAAACGACAGCGATGCTGGCCGATGCGCGGTCATCAGGGCGACGCCTGTACGATGCCGAGTATGACAGCCTGCGATACCGGCACACCCATGTCGGCAGGGACCTCTTCAGAAAATGGAAGCTGCCCTACAGCCTGGAGAATTGTGTCTATTACCATCACACGCCGGCAAATGCACAAGAAATCAACCGGGCCGCTGTTGTACATCTGGCCGATATTTGTGTTCACAGTCTGGGGTTAGGGGCCAGTGGCGAACAACATATTCCCCCACTCGATGAAACCGCTATTCAAACATTGCACTTGGGGCCGGGCAGCCTGAAGAGCGTCATCGCCCAGACCTTGCACCAAATAGAATATATGGAATCTGCTTTTCAGGAACGCGCACAAGATGACGCCTAAGGACCACATCGAGAAACTCCAAGACCGCATCGAATATCTGGAAGAGAACCGCCGATATATCCAAAATGCCCTCGAGACGGTCTTATCTTTGGGAGAATTTCAAACAACGGCAGAGAGTGACCGCAATGGCCTGGACGATCTATTTTCCCAAGCCGCCAATAAAATCAACAGGATCATTCCTTTTTTCAGCTGCACCTTCTACCTCGTTGACGAAGAGAGCTTTTTATTTTCACCCGAGTTTTGTAACGTCCCACACCTGCTTGAGTGCATCGAAGAAGAAGTTGAGTTTATGATCGACCAGGGTTTTTTTGCATGGGCCGTGCGAGAAAAACGGGGTGTATCGATTTCATCCAGCGATCATAGCATCAGGTTTCTGCTACACGTCATCAGCAGTGACAGCCGCATTAGGGGCATGTTCGTGGGGCAGCTTCCGGAAGAAAAACACGCTATCGCCGACACCGCCCTGACCCTTCTATCCATTATCCTGATGAGGGTGGCCAATGCTTTGGAAAATCGGGAGTATTACAACTTTCTTCAGAATCAGAAAGAGGTGCTCGAAAAGCAGGTAGACATTCGGACCGAAGCCTTAACCCGTTCCGAGCGTCAACTCAAAGCCGCCATGAACAAGGCCACCGAGCTGGCCCAAAAAGCCGAACAGGCCAGCCAAGCCAAAAGCGATTTCCTTGCAAAAATGAGCCATGAACTGCGCACACCGCTTAACGGCATCATTGGCATGGCCGAGATTGTCCTCTCCACAGACATGGATGATCGCCAACGCCAGATGGTACAGATCATCGATCGTGAATCCAGCGGACTGCTGCGCATCATCAACGATATACTCGATTTCTCCAAGGTGGAAGCCGGAAAGATGGAGATTGAGACCAGGCCCTTTGACCTGCGAACCCTCCTCGATGAAGTAGCGGATACCCTATCTCCCCAAGCCCATCGAAAAGGACTCAAACTGGATACTGTTTTGCCGGTCGACATACCGACGCGGCTTAAGGGTGATGCCATGCGCATCAAACAAGTCCTGCTCAATCTTGCGGGCAATGCCCTCAAGTTTACACACAAGGGGGAAATTCTCGTTTCCGGGACGTTGGTGAAAAGATCCGACCAAGAGGCCCAGATCGAATTTTCCGTGAAAGATACCGGCATCGGCATACCGCTGGATAAGCAAGCCGCCATTTTTGAAGGATTCACCCAGGCCGACGAGTCCACCACGCGCAATTATGGGGGTACCGGCCTCGGCATTACCATCAGCAAGCAGCTGGTAGAACTGATGGGGGGTCGACTATCTCTTTATAGCCGAGAACATGAAGGCACCACCTTTTGTTTCACCTTGGCTTTTGACCGAAATTGCGACAGCGCCGATCAAGAACCGACGACAACCGCTTTAAACAGGAAGCATGGTTCCGTACCAACGGCAAAAAGAGGTGCCCGTATTTTGCTGGCGGAAGATTACCCGACCAACCAGCAGGTGGCCTATACCCATTTGTCGGCAGCGGGATATCGTGTGGATATTGCCGAAAACGGTCAACAAGCCGTGGCCATTTTTCAGCAGCGCCCCTACGATCTCATTTTGATGGATATCCAGATGCCCATTATGGATGGTTACGAAGCCACGGTTGCCATTCGTAAACTGGAAGCGCAAGGTACCGACTCATTGGATGAAACAACGGCGGATCTGCACAGGACGCCCATCATCGCTATGACCGCCCATGCGCTCAAGGGGGACGAAGAAAAATGTCTGGCTGCGGGAATGGACGATTTCATCACCAAGCCGATCAAGCGTGAACCGCTCCTGAAATCCGTGGGTCAATGGGTGTGCAAGGGTCATGGGTGGACGGTTCCCCGCGAGAAAACAGTGACCGACGATCCTCAGCCCGCCAAGTCCTCTCCATTGCCTATGGCGTTTGAGACAGCCGTGGAGGAATTCGGTGACAAATCTCTGGTGCTGGAGGTGGCGATAGAATTGGTTGCCCGGGTCCGGCAGCAGCTAAAGGTGATGGAAGCGTCGCTCATCAACAAGGAAGCAGGACAGATCAACCGAGAGGCCCACGCCATCAAGGGCGGGGCCTGGACCATCGAAGCACATACCCTCGGCAATCTGGCCGAAAAAATTGAACACCTGAGCAGGGATCACGAACTGGAATCCATCGGACCACTTCTGGACCAGCTCGGTGGGGAGCGTGATCGGCTGGAAGCGTATTTGATGAAACAAAAGTAAAATGTCTTCAAAGAGCGCCACCGGCAGAAGATCCATGCCTTGGCACATCCAAGGCTTTTGCAGTAGAATGAATTAAAAAGGAGATTCCCTATGCGAATCCTGGTAATCGATGATGAATTCGCCGCGCTTAAAAAATTGGAAGTGCTCTTGTCCGACTACGGAGAATGCGATGCCGCCACCCACGCCGGCCAGGCCAAGGAACTGTTCCTCCAAGCCATCAAAGAGGGCCAACCCTATGATTTGATCACCATCGACATAGGCCTTCCGGACGCCAGCGGCCTGGAGCTATTGAAATTTTTCAGCTCATTGGAAAGCAAGAACCCCAAACTCGGATCCAAGAAATTTATGGTAACCGGCAGTGCAGACGCAGATGATGTGCTCGATGCCTCCAAAAATTGCGACGGCTACATCACAAAACCGATTAAAAGAGATGTTCTGGCACAAAAATTGGACAAACTGGGAATCAAATCAGGATCTGAATCCGAGGTTTAGGTATTTCAGGTTAGGATCACAAGTAGAGCAATAAACGTGCTTAATCTAAAAAAAGTAGAACGCTTTGAAACCTGAATAAAAGATGTTTAATCTATAGAACACGTTTACGGCAAGCAAACGCTGAAAAAGCTC
>JAAUYI010116084.1_pt1 | contig 12092 bp, 7 predicted proteins | sample 7278041 | NCBI WGS metagenome assembly JAAUYI01 (sample SAMN14350216, study PRJNA611818) | marine sediment metagenome | isolation source: surface marine sediment (0.6m) | place: French Polynesia: Moorea | collected 2018-08
CTTCGCCAACTCGCTGCCCCCGAACATTGCCGCGTTGCCGCCCAGGCCATGAGCCAACCGGGCCACCGCCTCGACGTCACCGGTATCCAGCGCCTGGCGAAGCGCCAGCAGCTGCGCGTCACCCCGCTCGAGGAAGGTCTCGATCGTCGAGCGCAGCAAGCCTTGTTCGCGCAGCGCGGTCATCGCGCTGGCCTCGGGCGACTCATCCCGCGGAGCACCGGCACCTGAGGTGTCGCCCCCGAACAATCGCCGGTCCAGAATCTGGGCGAGCTCGGCGCTGCGGAAGGGCTTGGCGAGGTAGTCGTCCATGCCCGCCTCGAGACACCGCCGGCGATTCTCGGGCAGGGCGTCGGCGGTGACCGCGATCACCGGTACCCGCTGGCCCGGAGGCTCGCCGGCGCGCAGGCGCCGGGTCGTCTCATAGCCGTCGAGCTCGGGCATCTGACAGTCCATCAAGACGCCGTCGAACGGCTGCGCCGCCAGGAGATCCAGGGCCTCCTCGCCGCTCGCCGCGGCGGTGGCTCGATAACCCATGGCTTCGAGGCGACTGACCGCCACGGTGCGATTCGCGGCGTGGTCGTCGACCACCAGGAGCGATGCTCCGGCGCGGCGCCGGCGCACTTCCGTGTCGTCCGGCGCGGGGACCGTCGAGGGCTCCTTGGCGGGCGGCATCGGAATCTCGATCCAGAACGTCGATCCGACCCCGTGCTCGCTTTCGACGCCGATCTCACCCCCCATCAGCTCGACCAGCTGACGGGAGATCGACAGCCCGAGGCCGCTACCGCCCGAGCGCCGGGCCGCCGAGCTGTCGGCCTGGACGTAGGTCTCGAAGATCCGGCGCCGCTGCTCGGGGGCGATGCCGATCCCGGTATCGCGCACTCGAAAACCCACCCGCGGCGGGTCCGCCTCGTCGACCGCCAACCCTGCCCGCAACTCGACCTCGCCCTGCTCGGTGAACTTGATCGCGTTACCGCCGAGATTGAGCAGCACCTGGCGCAGTCGGTTGGCGTCGCCTGAGACCCACCTCGGAGTCGCCGGCGCGACGTCGAGGGAAAAGCTCAGCCCTTTCTCCGCTGCCTGGGCGCGCAGGATCCGGGCGGTTTTTTCGATCAATCCGCGGAGATCGAAAGCGGCCGGAGCGAGCTCGATCTTACCGGCTTCGATCTTGGCGAAGTCGAGCACGTCGTCGATCAACGTCAAGAGCGCCTCGCCCGAAGATTGGATCACCTCGACTCGCTGCCGGGCGTCGTCGGGCAAGTCCATGTCGAGCAGCAGCTCGGTCATGCCCAGGGCGGCGTTCATCGGCGTCCGGATCTCGTGACTCATGTTGGCCAGGAACTCGGTCTTGGCCCGGTCGGCGGCCAGAGCGGCCTGCTCGGCCTGGCGGCGCCGGTCGATCTCGGCGGCCTGAAGCGATCCGGCACGCCGGACGAGCACCCAAGCCACGCCGGTGGCGACGGCCGACGCCAGCCAGGCGACCGGAGCCCAAGGTCCGCCGGTTGCAGGACCGGAGAGGCTCAGAGCGATCCCGACCGCGGCGATCACCAGGGCCGCACCCAGGACAAACCGAAGGCGGCCCAGGAGCTCGCGGGACGACGGCTCGGTCACGCTTCCTCGAGCGTCGCGATCCCCTCGCGCAAGGCCCAGAGTGCCGCTTCGACGCGGTTGGTGAGGCCGAGCTTGGCGAGGATGCGGCTGACGTGGCTTCTCACCGTGACTTCGGCGAGGTAGATCGAATCGGCGATGCGCTGGTTGCTATAGCCGCGCGCCACCAGACGCAGGATGTCGGTCTCGCGGGAGGTCAGCGGCTCGGTGGGAGGTTCGACGGCGCTCATCCGGCCGAGCAGCCGGCGGGTGAGCTCCGGCGGCAGCCAGGGCTCACCCGCAGCGACGCTGCGGATGGCGCGAGCGAAGTCACCGCGGCGAGCGTCCTTGGAAAGATAACCGAGAGCGCCGGCGCGCACGGCGTCGAGGATCTTGTGCTGCAGCCGGCTGCCGGTGAGCACCACGATCGCGGTCTGCGGGCGCCTGGCGAGGATCGCCCGAGTGGCTTCGACACCGTCCTGGCGCGGCATGACGATGTCCATCAAGACGACGTCCGGAGCGAGAAGAAGGGCCTGCTCGACCGCCTCGACACCGTCCTCCGCCTCGCCGATGACTTCGACGCCGGCGATGCCGGCCAGGAGCGCAGCGGTTCCCTGGCGAACGATGAAGTGGTCGTCTGCGAGCAAAGTCGTGATGGGTTCGGACATCTCGCACTCTCCCGACCGCCGAGGTATCGACTGTGTTGGCGATAACCATCATTTTATACGAACCGGCTCGGAGAGCGTGCGCTACTGGCTTCCGCTATACTGGCTCTCGCTTTACCCAGGAAGGAGTGCCAGATGGCAGAAAGAGCCGTGAGTCTTCTCGGACTGCTGGTGTTGATGGGCCTCGCTTATCTGTTCTCGAAAGACCGCAGCGCGGTCAAGCCGCGGACGATCGTCTGGGGCGTCGGGCTACAGATGACCTTGGCGGTGATCATCCTGTCGACCGGCACGCTGTCGTTCATCGGCATGTCGGTGCTGGTATTTTTGATCACGCTCTATCTATTTGAGGACGAGCTCCAGAGCATTGCCGGCGGACCTTGGGGAGCTGGCGTGCTGGCGCTGGTGGCCGGCGCCGCGGTGGTCGCGGGCGCCTATTATCTGACGCCTTATCGGGTGACCGACATCGCCCTGGGGCTGGCGGTTCTGACCGTGCTCGTCGCCACGCCGCTGGGCAAGTCGCGCTTCGCCCGCGACGGCATGGGGCTGACCCTGCTCCTCGGTCTGGGGGCCATGTGGCACCGCGGGATCGACGGCGTCACCTTCTTCGGGGTGCTCTCGGACAAGGTGGCGGCCTTCCTCGCCCTGTCCAACGAGGGCGCCAAGTTCCTTTTCGACAACCTGGCCAAGTCGGAGTACTTCTTCCCGAATTCTGACACCTGGCCGGGCTTCGGCTTCCAGTTCGCCTTTTCGGTGCTGCCAACGATCATTTTTTTCTCCGCCTTCATGTCGGTGATGTATTACCTGGGTGTGGTCCAGGTGGTGATCGCGGCCTTCGCCAAGTTCATGCACTGGAGCATGAAGACTTCGGGCTCGGAGACCATGTCGTGCTCGGCCAACGTCTTCGTCGGCCAGACCGAGGCACCCTTCCTGGTCAAGCCGTTCCTCAAGGACATGACGGTCTCGGAGCTGCACGCGGTGATGACCGGCGGCTTCGCCACCATCGCCGGCGGCGTGCTCGCCGGCTACATTCAGATGGGAGTCAACCCCGGCCACCTGATCGCCGCCAGTGTCATGTCGGCCCCGGCGGCGCTGGGGATCGCCAAGCTGCTCTATCCTGAAACCGAGCACTCGGTGACTGCCGGCGACGTCGAGATCCCGCAGATCAAGACCGCCGACAACGTGGTCGAAGCGGCGGCCAACGGCACCACCGACGGTCTCAAGCTGGCGCTCAACGTCGGCGCCATGTTGATCGCCTTCATCGCCCTGATCGCCGTGCTCGATACCGTGCTCGGCTTCTTCGACGGCATCATCGACGGCCAGCTGCTCGGCGGCACGGCTTTCGAGTACGAGCGTAGCGGACGCACGGTCACCGAATATGAGGGCTTCTTTCCGGGCAGCATGGCGACGCTCTTCGGCACTCTGCTGGCGCCGCTGGCCTTCGTCATGGGCGTACCGTGGGCCGACGCCGGTGCCGTCGGCAACCTGCTGGGCGTCAAGATGACGGTCAACGAATTCGTTTCCTACGGCCTCTTGTCGCAGCACATCGCGGCCGGCGACCTGAGTGAGCGGTCGACGATCATCGCCACCTACGCCCTATGCGGCTTCGCCAACTTCTCGTCGATCGGCATTCAGATCGGCGGGCTCGGCTCGCTCGCGCCGGAGCTGCGGCCGACCCTGTCGAAGATCGGTTTTCGCGCGATGTGCGGCGGCGCCCTGGCGTCGTTCATGACCGCGACAGTGGCGGGGATTCTGCTGTAGGGGCGCGATCTCTCAAGAAAGATCCTCGACCGTCCCGTCGAGACCCATCAGCAGGGTTTCGACGTCCAGCTGTGGATAGTGTTTGAGAAGCTGCCCCCGAAAGTCCGCCAGGACGGCTCGGTGAAGCCGCGTCTCATTCTTGGAGCCGGGCGCGAAGTGGCCGTAGGCTTCCCTGGCAGCGCCGCAATCCCGATGTTGGATCACGATCACCTTGTGAATCTGATGTAGGTTGACCGAGATGCCCAGATTTTCCCAGAAGGTCTGGTGCCACTCCTCGAACCTCGGAGCGACCGCACCGATGGCGGCGCCGGCGATCACGACCTGGCTGTACTTGCCGGTCAGTTTCCTCTTTTTGAGGTACTTGTAGACGGGCTCCTGCATGCGCGGATCGATACACGCCAGCACCAGCGCTTTGTACTGATTCGTCTCATCCATTGGGGCTGACTCCTTTCGGTTCTGGGGATCCTGGGGCAGGGGCACCCCGAACATCCTCAGGATGCTATCTGATACCACCGAAAAATGACTCGGGCCGGCTTCGTGACGAGCGACCACGACTGGGGCGCGCTCGATACCGCCGACGCTGCATGTCACGCCTTTGGAGTGACATGATCAGGGTGATGATTCGACGGACCACTCTACCGACAAAGACACGACTCGCCCTGTTGGCCGCCGGCCTGCTGACGCTGGCGCTCACTGCCCACGGCCAGAGCGCCTCGTTCAAGGCCGGGGTCAACGCGCAGGTCGCTGCCGCCCGCCAGGCGTCGGGCGCTCTGGGGGTCCAGGTGGTCGACCTGCGGACCGGCGACACGGTGTATTCATACAACGGCCAGACGCAGCGCATCCTGGCCTCCAACACCAAGCTGATCACCTCGGCGGTGGCGCTCGACCGACTCGGCCCCGGATATTTTTTCGAGACTGAAGTGCTGGTTCGGGGCGAAGTCGAAGGAGGCGTGCTCACCGGTGATCTGGCGATCGTCGGCGGCGGCGACCCCAACATCTCCGGCCGGCAGTATCAAGGAGATTCCTTCGGTGCCTTTCGCGGCTGGGCCGCGGCCCTGAAAGAGCTCGGTGCCAGTCGCATCGACGGCGACCTGGTGTTGGTGCACGGTCTGTTCGACCAGGAGTATGTTCATCCCGACTGGCCGCGCGATCAGTTGAGTCGATGGTACGAGGCGCCGGTGGCCGCACTCTCGTTCAACGACAACTGTGTGCTGGTCAAAGTGACACCGGCCCGCCCGGGCGCCGCTGCCCGGGTCGAGACGGTGCCACCGCTGCCGATGTTCACGATCGAAAGCACGGCGCTCACCACCAGCCGTTCACGCAGTCAGTGGCTCAATATCGACCGCCGTCAACACGGCGGTCATGGGGACATTCTGACGGTCGCTGGCCGGATCTACCAGCGCACCGAGTCCTTCGACAAGTGGGTGGCGGTCTTCGATCCCCTGCGCTACTTCGGCGCGGCGCTCAAGGCCGCCCTGGCTGAAGAGGGCATCGAGATCACCGGTCGCGTGTTGGCGTCATCCGGACTGCCAAGGCCCGATCCGTCGCTCGAGGGGACGGCGCCCTCTCGCTGGCGCCGGCTGTTGACCCATCGCACCGACCTGTTGACGGTGCTCGAGGTGGTCAACAAGCGCAGTCAGAACTTCTATGCTGAAAGCGTGCTGAAGCTACTCGGTGCCCGACTCTGCGGAAGCGGCACCTGGGCCGGAGGTCTCGACGCCGAGCGCGAGTTCCTGGCCGAGGTAGGGATCGAAGAAGGCACCTATCGACTCGCCGACGGTTCGGGAATGAGCCGCAACAACCGCTTCACGCCGGAACAGTTGACCACCCTCTTGCACCATATGTTCCACCACCGCTGGGGAGAGGAGTATGTCCGTACGCTGCCCTACAGCGGCGAACGCGATCTCCGGTGGTCCGAACGGCTCGCGGACGGCCCCTACCGCGGCAACGTCATGGCCAAGACCGGCTATCTGTCCGGAGTCTCGACCCTGTCGGGCTATGCCAAGGCGGGCTCCGGCAACATTTACGCGTTCTCCATCCTGATGAACAGCATCCGTGGTGTCTGGAAGGCGCGGGCCGCGCAGGACCGCATCGTCAGAGCGATCATCGATCACGGATGATATCGTTGCGCCGACTCTTCCGGGGGCTCGTTTCAAGGCCCCAGTTGAGAGTCCGTCCGATCATCACCCCTGAGATCCCTCGCACAGAACGGACTACTTTTCTCGGAGACCCTTGTGAGCTCCAAGCCAGTGAACCCCAACGCACCGCCCGTCGGGGGCAAACAAAATACCCTCATGGGCCAAGTCCAGGAGATCGTCGACCGCATCGAGCGCGGTAGCGGCGAGACCGTCACCGTACGCCACGCGGCCGACCAGGTGATCAGCCGGCTACGCGGAGAGCTCGGCATCTGGGGCGGCAGGCTCTACGAGCGCTCCGGGGACGACTACGTCCTGCGGGCGACCTTCCCGGACGCCCGCGACGTCGAGCGTGAGATCCGGATCCCGCGTACCTATCCGCCGATCGAGCTGGCCCTGATGCGCGGATCGATCTACATGGCCGCCGACGACCCGCGCCTTGACGTTGAGCTCGAGGCGCAGCTGGGAGCCCAGGAATTCGCCGCCGTCGAGGTCGGCAACGAGCGCTACTTGCTGGGCTTCGACGTCGCTCCCGGATCGGATCGCGACGACGTGCTGTTCTCTCTTGGCGTCGTCCGCCACAGCATCAATCAGCGACTCCATCGCGAGCATGTCGACGAGATCTTTCGTCAGGCACGACAGATCCAGGATTCGATCCTGCCACGCACCGAGCCGAGCTTCGCCGATTTCGACATCGTCGGCCGCAGTGACTCGATGGATAGCGTCGGCGGCGACCTCTATGACTTCATCGCGATCAGCGACAAGATTCTCGGCCTGGCGATCGCCGACGCCTCCGGCCATGGCCTGCCCGCCGCCCTCCAGGTGCGCGACATCTACGTCGGCCTGCGCATGGGTCTGTCGCGGGACTACAAGATCGTCCGCACCCTGGAGCGCCTGAACCGGATCATCCATGCCGGCACGATGACCAGCCGTTTCGTGTCGATGTTCTACGGCGAGCTCGAGCGCAACGGCGTGCTGATCTACGTCAATGCCGGCCACCCGCCGCCGTTTCATCTCGCTGCCGACGGTACCGTCACCTACCTCGAGCATGGCGGGCCAGTTCTTGGGCCGCTACAGAACGTGACCTACGACCGCGGCTTCCTCCAGATGCAGCCCGGCGACATGCTGGTGTTCTACACCGACGGCATCACCGAGACCGCGCCCGCCGGGGCGTCGCCCGACGATCAGATCGAATACCGCGTCGAACGTCTGCTCGACGTCGCCCGCGCGAACCAGGGCAAGACCGCGGCAGAAGTTGTGACGGCCATCTTCGAAAACCTCGAGGAATGGAGCGGCGGTGCCGCTCCCCAGGATGATCGCACGGTCGTCGTCCTGGTCTATCCGGGCCCAAAGTAGCCCGGACATCTCCCAGGTCCCGCTTCTGGCGTAGGGGCGACGCCTGCGTCGCCTTCTGGCGTAGGGGCGACGCTTGCGTCGCCTTCTGTGGAACGGATCTCGCACGCGGGATAGAGGCGAGGCAGGCCTCGCCCCTACGGTTCGAGCCAGATCGACCACCTCGGCGGTTTGAGGCTGGGTGCTTCGCTACCCTTCTGCACCGGCGGCAGCTGCTCTGTTGGCTTTCTGCTCCTGGGCCAACTCCCGGTGCCAGGCGCTGATCGCGACCTCGAAGTACCGGTCATTGAATAGCGTCCACTCGCCCAGGGACTCGGAAAGCCGGAAATTGCGGCCTGCCTCGACGGCGGTGACCTCCTCGACCCAGGACTCCCGAGCGGCGACCTCGATCTCGCCGAGAACCGCCAATAGACGCTCGATGTCCTCGACGTTCGCCAGCGGGCCGTGGCCGGGCACGTAGACCGTCTCACGCTCGCGCATCGCGGCTCGAATGCTCTCGGCAAAGGCCGTGGGCGTGGTGTCACGGTAGTTGGGAAACATGCGGTTCCACAGCAAGTCACCGTAGAAGACGACGCTCGGATCTTCGATCTCGATCGTCACGTCGCTCGCCGTGTGGCCGGCGCGCGGGTGGAGGTGGACCTTGCGCCCGCCGAGATCGATCTCGGTGCTCGAGCTCTCGTCGAGAGGCTCGATCGCCGCGAGCATGTCCGCGCGCGCCGCCTGGTCGCCCCGGCCCTGGTTCTGGTCGCTCGGCGCGAGCAATTCCCGGGTGGTCGGCGTCGTCCAGACTCGCGGCGTCTCGTCGCCGTTCTGGAAACCACCGACGCCGTTGGCATGATCGCCGTGATAGTGGCTGATCACGACGTCCGTCGGCCATCGGCCGGTCAGCTCGCGAGCATGGCGCGCCGCCCAGTTGGCTCCCTTGGAGCTGGCAAAACCCTCGACCACCAGGACTCGATCGCTGCCAGCGATGATGCCGCCGTTCGCCACCGTGGTGAAGTCCCGGGCGTCGAGCGGTGTCGAAATGATCGCCCATACGCCGTCGGCGAGTTTCTCGAGACGTCCCCACGGTTCCTTTGCGACCACGTTGTCGCCGGGCTCGTCGGCGAAGAGCCGCTCTGCACCCACGGATGCTACTGCTGACATCCACATCAAATGGGCGGTGCAGGACCCCGACCAGGCGAGGAAGTCTCGACGGGTGCAGTCGTGATTCGAGGGCGTCAATCGGTGTTCATCTGGGTGTTGTCTGGTCAAAGCTGACTCCTTCGAAAACAGAGTAGGTGCTGGACTTGGCCTCAACCTGCCGGCGGCTGGCCGGCATCTGGTGGGCCCCCAAGCATAGCAAGTCGGGCACAGCGAAGCGCCGGCCTGATGGCAGGCCGCTCTCAGTGTCACGGCAGGCTGAGGGCGATCAGCTCTGCCGGTAGGCGACCGCCACCGATCGGCAAAACGATCACTTGCCGGCCCTGGTGTCGGTAGGTCATCGGTGAGCCGGTGGCGCTACCCGGCAGCGGAATCTCGGCCAGCAGACGTCCGTCGGCAGGGTCGAGGGCGCGAAGCATAGCGTCGTCGCTCTGATTCTCGATCAGGACGGCGTTGCCCTGGTCGTTCATCCCGTCGAGACGCCACGCGCCCTGCTGCGCGACGAAGAGAATCCCTTCGGTGAGCAGCACGAAGCTGCGTCGCGGCCAGCCCAGGGGCGGCAGGTCGAGATCTTCGAGTGCCGGATGATCGCGTGGACCAGAGCCGACGGCACGGGTCCAGGCCAGCTCGCCGGTGGTCAGGTCGATCGCCGTCACCCGACCCCAGGGCGGCTTGAACAGCGGCAGCCCCTGAGGCCCCGGCGGATCGAGACGCAGCAGGCCACGGTAGCGGTGGGCGGGATCCTCCACCAGCATCAGGACCGAGGCCTTGGTCACCGACGGCACGTAGAGCCGGCCGGTGCGCGGGTCGGCGGCGGCGCCGGCCCAGCTGGCGCCGCCCACCGGTCCGGGTAGAACCAGCAGCGGCATCTCGGAGGGCGGCGTGTAGAGCGGGCCGGCGTCGAAACGATCGAAGATATCGATCGCCTCTGCGTGCAGCTCGGGGGTGAAATCGATCAGATCGTCTTCGCTGACCCCCTGGCGATCGAACGCCGGCGGACGGGTGGGAAAGGGTTGAGTGGGCGACGCGCGCTCACCGTCGGTCTCCGACGCCGGCACCGATCGTTCGAGGATCGGCCATAGCGGCTCGCCGGTGACCCGGTCGAAGACAAAGGTGAGAGCCTGCTTGGTGACCTGCGCCACCGCCCGGACGGTCCTACCGTCGATTTCCAGGTCGATCAGGTTGGGAGCCGCGGGCAAGTCATAGTCCCACAGACCGTGGTGAACCATCTGAAAGTGCCAGACACGCTCGCCGGTCGCGGCATCCAGCGCCACCAGACTCTCGGCGAAGAGGTTGTCGCCGAGCCGGTCGCCGCCGTAGTAGTCATTGGTCGGCGTCGACACCGGCAGGTAGACGTAGCCCAGCTGCTGATCGCAGCTCATCAGGCTCCAGACGTTGGTGTTGCCGGCCCGCTGCCAGCTGCCATCCTCCCAGGTATCGCGGGCCGGCCCGTGCTGGGGAATGGTTTGGAACGTCCAGCGTAGCTCGCCGGTCTCGGCATCGTAGCCGCGGACGTCGCCCGGTGGCATAGCGGGTCGCATCGGATCGTCGCTGATCGACGAGCCGACGATCACCACGTCACGGCACAGGGTCGGTGGCGAAGTGACGCCGTAGAGATCGCGATCGACGGCGCGCCTGAGGCCGGCGGTCAGGTCGATCCGGCCGCCGTCGCCGAATCCCGGAATGAGCTCGCCGGTGCCGGCGTCGAGCGCGATCAGGAAGCCGTCGCCGGTGCCGGCGAAGATGCGAGCATCGCTCGTGCCCTGCCAGTAGGCGACGCCACGATGGACGAAGCCCATATTGGGCGGCGAGCCCCGGCGCCAGGTGCCCGGATCATGCAGCCATAGGGTCTCACCGGTCCCGGCGTCGAGAGCCGCGATCTGGCTCAGCGAGGTCGCGGTATAGAGCCTGCCGTCGATCGCCAGCGGGGTCGACTCGTGAATCCAGGTCTTGAGGTCCGGCCTCTCGGCAAGGATCTCCTGATCCGGTGACGTCCAGCGCCAGACGACCTGCAACTCGCCGACGTTGCCCGGATCGATCTGGCCCAGCGGGGCATACTTGCTGCTGGCGGCGTCGGAACCGTAGACCTTCCAATCGTGATCAGGCTCTGGCGCTGGCGCGCAGGCCGACGCCAGGGCCAGACATAGGGTGAGGACGACCGGCGTCGCGCGAATCGAAGCAAGGCACATCCGGAGAAGGTAACAGCCCGCCCCGGGAATCGAAACCGTCAGGCCTCAGAAGCCGCGAAGAGATCTACAGTTCGCGCACACCGAGTGGTTCGTACAGCGTTAAACAGAAGCTGCTTCCCCGGCCCAGCCCCTCCGACTCGACCCAGATCCGACCGCCGTGCACCTCGACGACGCGCTGGACCAGGGACAGGCCGATGCCCGTGCCCTCCGAAGCCTCCGGGTCGAGCTGCTCGAACAGCCCGAAAACCTTCTCGTGGTACCGTGGATCGATGCCGACGCCGTTGTCGCGGACATAGAAGATCGGCAGTCCGTCGCTCGAAGCCTCAGCGGCGCGGACGCCCACCTCGATCCGTGGCGAGGCCTGGTCACCCAGGTACCTCACCGCATTCGACAGCAGATGGCGCAGGGCCTCCCGGAGGCGCGCTCGGTCGCCGGTGATCGCCGGTAGATCGGTCGCCACCACGACTTCGACCTCGCGCTCGGCGATCGGCCCGGCGAGCTCCGCCAGCGCCTCGCGCACCAGCTCACCGAAGGCCATCTCCTCGGGCGGATTGACCTTCACCCCGACCCTCGACAGCTCGAACAGCTCGGCGAGCTGGCGCTGCAGATTGCCGGCCGCGGCGTCGAGACGGTCGAAGTCGTATTCCAGGCGATCGGTCCGTCCCGAGGCCGCGTCGCGCCGCGCCAGACCGAGGAAGTTCATGATCGTGGTCAGGGGATTCTGCAGGTCGTGGGCGACCGTGTAGTTGAAACGCGCCAGCTCTTCGTTCTTCGCCGCCAGGCGACGGTGGACCGAGAGCAGCTCGAGATGCGTGCGTACCCGCGCCAGTAGCTCTTCTTTGCCGATCGGCTTGGCCAGGTAGTCGTTGCCGCCCGCCGCCATCCCTGCCACCAGGTCGGACACCTGGTTCCTGGCGGTCAGAAAGATCACCGGCAACTCCTCGAGCGAGTGGCGCTGGCGCAGCACCCGGCACACTTCGTAGCCCGACATCCTGGGCATCATGACGTCGAGCACGGCCAGATCGAACGGCCGTTCGGCCGCCAGCTCCAGCGCTTCGGTGCCGCTCGCCGCGAGCGCCACCTCGTAACCTTCCGACGCCAGTTGGTTTGAAAGCACCTGGAGGTTGACCGGCTCGTCGTCGACCACCAGGATGCGCGCACCGCGCGACCTGAAACCGGTCGCGGCCCCGGACCGTGGCCCGGTGGCGACAGCGGTGCCGACCGGCGGTCGCGCCGAAGGAGGCTCGACCGCGAGCAGTCGGGAC
>JAAUYI010159566.1_pt1 | contig 12090 bp, 12 predicted proteins | sample 7278041 | NCBI WGS metagenome assembly JAAUYI01 (sample SAMN14350216, study PRJNA611818) | marine sediment metagenome | isolation source: surface marine sediment (0.6m) | place: French Polynesia: Moorea | collected 2018-08
CTGAGATGGAAAGATCGCCTAAGAAACCATGACGAATCTCCACATAGACTTGAATATCTTGAAGCTGCCCATACTGGTTAATCGTAATTCCAGCCTGTTGCATCGACAGTCTATCCGCCGGCAGGGTCAATGTTACTGCGCTTGTCTGTTCAATTGTCTGACTGAGTCGTCGAGTGGCTAAGTAGCGATCGCGAGCAGCTTTGACAGCCTTGTAGGCATTTACCTTACCGTACCCAAACCAGCGTGAATGACCACGGTTGTCATAGGTGCCATAGGTTAACCCCAGTTGGGGATCAGGGTTCTTGTCCTCAATCTTATCGGCAGTATCCTGCAAAATTTGTTTGACATCTCCTGCCTTCAGGTCCGGATTAACTGACAGCATCAGCCCTACCACCCCAGCAACTACTGGGCAGGCACTGGATGTCCCTCCAAAGCCGCTGGTGTAATCACTCCTGCTGTAGCCAGTACCACCAGTGCGATCAGCAGTCGTCATAGCCAACCCATCAAACCCCCCCTTAACCACTGGTCCTGTATCCACTGGTCCCAGATCCGGCAGGGACATAGTCGGTGACCCATTGTTACTGGGTGCAGCCACTGAGATATGTTTTCCCCAATTGCTATAGACGGCCTTACGATTCAAGCTCGTGCTGGCCGACACAGTAATGACATCGGGATGCATGGCAAACCCACCTAACCACTGGGTGACTCCCTGCAGAACATTTTGAGGCCAGCCCAGCTCACGCACTTTGCCATTGAGTGGTCGATTAGCATTACCTGCCGAAAACAGAACTACACAACCCTTGCCACCACGTCCCTTAGTCGCCGCCCGATTGATGGCATTACGCTGTCGTAGCGAGAGGGGAAAATAGACCGCCGCCGGCGACCAACTGCAGGAAATTACCGCCGCGCCCTGCTCAACCGCCCAATCAAACAACTGCTCAATTGATTCATCATCCAAATAGCCTGTGGTTTGAATAGGCATAAAACTACAACCTGGAGCCACACCCACGACACCATTGCCCGTTTCTTCGGCTACGGCTAGCCCGGCCACCGCTGTACCATGATTTTCATAGTCTTGACTGGGTATCGGTAAACTATCACGATGCTTAAGATCTGCAGGGGCCACCAGCTTACCCATACCCTGCAAATCCGGATGGTTAAGATCAAATGCATCATCGGTAATAGCTATCACCACCGAACGGCTACCCCGAGTGATATCCCAGGCTTTTTCTGCAGCAATGTGAGAGTTCATCGCCAGTCCCCATCCTCCTTGATGATGGAGATGCCACTGCTGGCTGTAAAGCGAATCCTTAGGTCGGTAAAGTGGAGCTGTAGATACCACCACATTGGGTTCGGCTACTAATACTTGGGCATGTCGCATTAATCGATTAGCTAACTTAATCGGGTTTTCGACTGCTGTCTTACCCACCCGAAAAACATAGGTGCGCTCAGGTCCGTCTAATCCTTTTTCCCGAACCAGACCTAGCTCTGTCGCTAGCTCATCAATAGCCCTCAGTGGAAATTCGGCTGTAAATTGCACCGTTAGCTGTTCAAGCAAATAAAGATGTGTCTTAGGACTAGCCGCTAGTTCATATACATGGCTGGCAAAGCGGATGTTATCCATCTGTCGAGCCATTTGCAAATAGCTCTCTAGCCGCTGCTGGCGTACCTTTAAGGCCACCAACTGGCCCTGGGCAACTGATTTTACAGCTAGAGGCTGCCACTGCTGTTTTAGCTGCTCCAATTGGGTCGCCTGGTCTGTCAATGTCTCAAACCGCAGCGTTAACCAGTCATGAACTTTATAAAGCTGTAGCTCCTCACCGCCCCGCTGCAAAATTACCCCGATTTGCTCTGGGCTAACTCCCTGTAGGCTTTCTCCTGTATTCATTTCAGGTACTTCACGGACAACATCCACTTTGACAATAGGCACAAGGCCTGAAAATGTATGATTTATGTATTGATAGCCTCTGTAACGATATATTAGGGGTCTGAATTTAAAGCTCCTGTGTAAAGTGGACCGTTACACTTTGTTCGTCTGCTTTGTCATCATTTGTCATCAATTTAGTTAGCTCCATGGTTTCCTTATCACACATTTTTCACCCTGGTGTGTTCTCCTTTTTAGGAGTAACCGCTAGCTTAGCTCTGATGGCTCCCACAACCCCTGCATTAGAGACCTTAGAATTAGAGCCAGAGACAGTAGCAGCTTTATAGTCCACGCTCTTAGCCCAGATCGACATCAATGATGACTTGGGAATTGCCGCCGGCGAGAGTCTGCTGGCAGAAGCAGAAGTCGCTATCGATAATCAGGATTATGATCTGGCTGTCCGCAAACTCCAGGCAGCCCGAGAAAATTTAAACCAAACATCTACCAGCTATCAAAATATTGCTGCAGCCTTTACAGGTGTTGATGCTGAGATTAGCAGTGGTCTGCGCACCAGTGCTCGTGATGCAGCTCAAATGCGTGACCAGGCTACACTCCGGCAGGCGCTGATCTATCGTGCTCAAGGTCAGGCAGAATTAGCCGTACCTCTGCTGGTCGAAATTGTGCAAAGTCAGGGGCCTGCTCGTGATCTAGGTTTGGAGGCTTACCAGCAACTATTTGAACTCGGTTTTGTTAGCCGTCCCTATCGGCGCACAGGGTCTGAAGATCCCAGCACAGCTGTCGCAGATGTTGCTCGTCCTCTCAATCAGGATGACAATCCCACAGGTATCAGAGCCGCTGAAATCTTGATAGCAGAAGCCGGGAATGCCTATGATACTGCTGACTATGCTATCGCCGTTGACCGTTTGCAGACTGCTCGGGAAACCTTAAACACCTCATCTGGCTATTATCAAACCCTGTTTAACACGTTTACAGGAATTGACAGACGCGTTAGCAGCGAGATGCGACAAAAGGCCCTGGAAGCAGCTGAACTCAGAGATCAAGCGACTTTGCAGCAGGCTCTAGCCTATCAAGCACAGCAGCAACCAAACTTAGCTATCCCGCTCCTGGTAGAGGTGATTGGCAGCCAAAACCCGACTCGTGCCTTGGGTAAGCAAGCTTACGATCAGCTGCTCGAGATTGGGTTTGTGGCTCAGCCTTACATTGTGAATGAAGAAACGGCCACATCTACTGAGCAATAAAGCCGCACTGATATGTAGGACATCCCTACTACTGCCCTGCAAACCTAGCGCTTAAACGTCATAGAACAGGGCAACCATCCAGACAGGGTTCAAAACTTTTCCCACAGACTTTTCCTATGATTTCTGCTGACCAGATAGAACAACTGATCAAAACTCAACTGCCTGATGCCCAGGTCACTATACAAGACTTAACAGGCACTCAGGACCATTACCAGGCAACCATCGTATCCACATCCTTTGAGGGGCTTAACCTTGTCAAGCAACATCAGCTGGTTTATGGGAGCGTCAATACGGCTATGGCATCTGGAGACCTGCATGCACTTACCCTCAAAACCTTTACGCCTGAAGAATGGGCGCAGCAATGATAACCCAGCTTGACAATTGCTCAATGAAAGCTAATCCAATCAGATCGAACTAGAATAGTTTTCATTGCTAGTCCCTAAAGGGATTTGATCTGAATAGACTTGACAGGATTGATTTCTAACCTGTTCACAAACCGGCTACGAAAATAGTTAGCTTACCAATAGAGTGCTATAGCGATGTCTCCAGAAGTCAAAGAAAAGATCGATAGTTTAGTCTCATCCAACAAGATTCTTGTTTTCATGAAGGGCACTAAACTGATGCCCCAGTGTGGGTTTTCCAACAATGTTGCTCAGATTCTGAATTCCTTAGGAGCTCCCTACGAAGCCGTGGACGTCCTGGCAGACTATGACATTCGTCAGGGTATTAAGGAATATTCCAATTGGCCTACCATTCCCCAGGTTTATATCAATGGTGAGTTTATTGGTGGTTCGGATATTATGATTGAGCTGTACCAAAGCGGTAAGCTCCAAGAGATGGTTGAAGTAGCTTTGGCGTCTTAGCAGAAAAAATCATAAGGGGGGAGCCTTTATTTCAAAAACTCCCCCCATGACTAACGATAATCGTGTTCAGGCTGAGGCTGTGCCACGGCAAAGTTTGAGGGGTCAAATAAAAATCGATTAATCTCTTCCTCTAAACGATGGATCAGATAAGCTTCTAAAGCATCCGAGTGGCGGAGCGCTGCTAAATAGCCTGCCACATAACGCCGTAAATCATCAGCACGATAGCCACGATTCCACTGATCAACCAGAGCATCTGTAACTCTCTGGTAATAGCGAATTGTTTTTGCATCTTGAAGCATAAGGTGTGGGTCTCCTCTAAACCACGCATCCAGGATCCGTCTGCTATCGCTATGGACTGGTCAAATAATGGGGGTTTACTGGTTGACTTTCTGCTAAATAACCGACATTTCCTAGTGGAGGCAGAATTAAATGCAGTGACGAAAAAACAGTCGTAAAATGAGAATTGAAGGGTAGATACAGCTATATTTATTTTCGCACTAAATTATTCCTGCGCTCAGCTTTATGTAAACTTTTTTTGTTTTTTCAGTAGTCTTTCTAAGATTTTATCAGCTTGGCCAAGTCAATCGCCGTTTTCTTTGCAAATTATATAAGGTTGCTTAGGGGATATACGCAAATAGTCGTGTGCTCCCGCCAAAGAATATCTACCAAAAGAGTGGATATAAATACGGACGCACACCAACCTCGTAGCCGCAACTACAAAATATTCCGAATGTCTTTGATACTCTTCTACGAGAGTGTTATGAAGCCTGGGCTTCTTGGTTAGCTGTGGCCTCCACGTGTATTCAAATTATTGAGGGTAATCCCCACCTGCGATCGCTACTGAGTTGGCATCTTCAGCAGGCAGGCTATCGGGTCAATCAGTCTGCTGATATTATGCGGGCAAAGGAAACCTTTCAGACGGCTCAGCCTAGCCTGGTGATCATGGAAACTGAGCTGTCGGACGGTAGCGGATTAGAGTTGTGTCAGTGGCTGCAACAGCGGGGCCGCCCGCTGGTGATGATTCTTTCGGCCAAATCAGGTGAACCGGATGTGGTGGCAGGGTTGCAGGCCGGGGCAGATGATTATCTAAAGAAGCCGTTTGGCATGCAAGAGTTTTTGGCCCGTGTCGAAGCATTAACCCGACGCAATCGTAAGATAACGGCCCCTGCATCTTTGACCTACGGCGATCTAAACATTGATTTGGTACAGCGTCGGGTGCGCTTTAAGGAGCAGTTCATTGATCTCACACCCCAGGAATTTAGTTTGCTCTATGTCTTGACTCAAGCAGAGGGCGCTCCCCTGAGCCGGGCTGATCTACTGCGGCGAGCCTGGCCTGATGCCATTGATAACCCCCGTACAGTTGATACCCACGTGTTATCACTGCGTAAGAAAATTGAAGTCGATCCCCGCCAGCCCAGCGTTATCCAGACTGTTCGGAATGTTGGCTATCGACTTAATATTGAGCGCCTACATACCAATAACCATCGTCCTGTCGAGGTGGGCTCAGTTAAAGCCATCAACGCAGTAGGATAAAAACCCTACGGGTTTTTATCCCAGTCATCATGCCAGTCGTCGTCTTGTTGGGCGTGTACAATGCTTTGTTTTAGGGCCATCCAATCTATCTGACTGACTGGCTGATAGCTAACCAACTTGCCCTGCTGCAAATGCAGCACATGGGTGGCCCAATCAGCCATCAGTTCCAGCTGATGATTAACCATCACCACAGTATTAACGGTCTCTGCATCAACAAGATAGGTCAGCAGGTGTTGGGCATAGCCCACATCTTGAGCCGCTGTGGGTTCATCAAGCAACAAAATGTCAGGCTCAGTGGCCAGAGTACGGGCGATCGCAACCCGCTGGCGCTGACCGACCGACAGCTCAACGGTCTGTCGTCCCAGCCAGTCTTGGGGAATTTTTAAGCGCTCTAGCCAGGGTTGTAGGGTACGTCTAGCTGAGGCCGCCCCAACTCCCCGCAGTCGGGCAGGGTAGCACAGCGTCTCTTCGACGGACTGCCCAAGTAGCTTACTGTCTTGCATGACTAGGCCAATCTGTCGCCGTAGGTCGATTACTGGATACTGGACTAGGGGCCGCTGTCGATACCAGATTTGACCGTTATCAGGCTCGCTCAGCCGGTTCATCAACCGTAGTAAAGAGGTTTTGCCTGCACCGGATGGACCCACAATGGCCAGGCGGGTTTGGGGTGCGATCGCAAACGATATGCGATCCAGCAATAGGCTAATCCCCACACCGGCACGCAAGGATACATCTGCAAACTCTAGAACCGCATCACCATTTTTCAAAACACATCACCTAATCACCATGTATCAGATGGGCGGTGCCCACCTACGCTACTAAACCTAAACCACCGTGGGTCGCGTTCCACAATGTCCAAGCATCCATCAGCAGTAGCAGTACCGTCATTATCAACAAAAACAAGTACATCCAAGGCTGCGCCAACGGCTTTACATCTTGAGTATCAATCCCCGTTTTTGCCTCTACTGTCCGCACCAGCCGAGCAAACCCCACTACTCGCATTGGCAACAGATAAGCCCGGTCTGCCGTCTCTGTAATAAAGTAATAAACTGTGCCATTCTGACCAGTCGAGCGTGGTTTAAGCGCCTTAATTTCTGACCATTTTAGAGACCACCCCCGCCACGGTAGCGGTGAAACCATAGCAATACCATGCTCAGAGGTTTGTACCTGCTCACTTAACCCAGCCCCTAGAAACCCAGCCCCTAGTACTGCCAGAGTAACAAGTACTTCAGGCCCAACCGGCGCATCAGTAGCCTGAGCTAAAAATGGCAGTGGTAACAGCAGTGCAATATAAAAACTGAGTAACGTTACCTTAATTAAGGGTGAAATTCGAAAGCGATCTAGAGACTGATCTGTCGAAGACATGGATAAACATTTAAAAAAGCCAGGCTTTTCGAGCGTAACATTACTTCAAAGAGTCTGGCAGTCAGACCATATTTTCACTAAAAAGACATTTTCACGTCTGGAAATACCCCTAGTTCCACTGCCCAACGCTCTACATTACGGTAAATACTGTTGCACCACAGACCACCCGGTATAGCTAACTGCTGCAAAGGCAAAAAAAAGCAGCGCATTTAGCGCCACATGTAGCGATCGCGCCCAGGGTCTGGTAGCAATCTGAGAAGCTGCACCCGCCGACGCTAGCACCAAGCTAACAACTAGTAGACCAGCCCCCAGATGCCAGGAATGCCCCAGACTACCGTGCTCGCCCAAGGTGCCAATAATCCCAATACTTAATAGCAGTAAAACCAGGGCAACAAGCACCCCACCCAGTAAAACATGGATAAATCGTAACCAGCCTGGCTGCAGCTCTTGATGGGAACGTACATACCAAACGCCGCTGCCAGTGAGCACCAGGCCCAAATAAACCGCTAGCGACAGGCCCATGGACCAAGCTGCAATACGCCACAACCAAATAAACGATGGCAAATCCATGGACCAAGATAACGCAAACTCTAACTTGCCCCACATTTCTGAATTCGTAAAAGAATATGAGGAACTGTGTAAGCATTACCACATAAGAGTAGCGTTACGCTAGCTTGGCCACCTTATAAGCAGCTACCCACGTTAGACACTAACTATGAACCGGCTGCTTTTGACTTAGGGATGGTGACTCGTTGCTAAAGTCCAGGCTTGAGCTGGTATCGCCAAGGGTCTCCTCCACGTGGTCGATTCTCAACCGAGCACAAGGAATCGTGTCTTCCAAAATAGAACTCGCCATCGAACCAGAATGAATCTCTAATTGCCCTTCAATATTTGCTTCAAACATCAGTCGTTGCCCTGGAAAAACAACGCGTTCAAAGTACCAATTTGAAATATTTGTAACCCTAACTACCTGAATTTTACTAGAGCTATTCACATAGCAACAGAGTGCTGTATTTTTATCATCAAACGGTATGGGATCAAGTATTTGTGTCATGGGAGGAGAAAAGAGCGCATTGGTATACCAACAATACCCACAACAGTAACATTTGCTGATCCCCAACAACTGTAAAAGCGGCTACCAATGAGGTTTTCAGAATTCTTAATACATTCAGGAAGCGTTATCCTGTAGCTATGCAAGGCCTATTCCTACAAAGAAATAAAAAATACAATTCTTCTAAAATTGAGTGATTTAAATAGGCCAAAAAACGGTTCAAATAAGAAGAACGACTCTTTGGAGTAATTAAGGATTTTCTGGCCATTTAATCTATATGGGGGAATTTACTTACCTACATTTAAAGGGTTAAGAACTATCACTAATGTTTGGATAGGATGACATCAGGATGACACCAATATCGATTAAGAAAACGACTGATGGATTTAGAAGTTAAATCCATTGCCATTTAACTTTTCAATCATTACTTCCTAAAAATGCACGGCAGGCCGGTTCTCTAGGCTCTCCTGGGGATCATTGCTACACACCAACAATGAAATCTCAGATCAGCAATGTTATCGTAACGATATGTGAAAAAACTGAAAATTAATTTCATTTTTTTACGCTAAATAAACAAATGGCAACCAGTGCAGCAATGGCTAACCGAGTTCTCTACGTCCGGCTTCCCTGTAACCCTATTTTTCCGATTGGGGTAGTGTATCTGGCAGATCATCTCCACAAAGTTTTTCCTGATATAGAGCAGCGAATTTTTGATTTAGGTACCATCCCTCCTCTGGACTTTGGCTCTGCACTGGACCGCTGTATTGACGAATTTCAGCCAAACCTACTGGTCTTTTCCTGGCGCGACATCCAGATTTATGCGCCCGTTGGCGGTCGAGGCGGTAATCCACTCCAAAATGCCTTTGAGTTTAACTACGCTCGTAATCCTTTAGTTAAATTGCGCGGGGCTATGGGTGGGCTACGTATGGTATCCACCTATCTGAATGAGCTGTGGCAGAATACGGGCCTGATTAAGCGAGGCTTCAAACGTGCCAAACGTCATTGTTCTGATGCAAAGCTCGTGGTCGGTGGGGGCGCGGTTAGTGTTTTCTACGAACAAGTAGCCTCTATGCTGCCCAAGGGAACCATTGTTTCCGTTGGGGAAGGTGAACTCCTGTTAGAAAAAATTGTTCGCCAGGAGTCGATTGCCAGTGAACGTTGCTACGTAGTTGGTGAAACAGAGCCTCGGGAGCGTCTCATTCATGAATGGCCGACGCCAATTGAGAAAAGCGCTTGTGACTACAGCTATATCGCAAAGATCTGGCCTGCGTTTGACTACTATCTACAGGAGAATGACTTCTATATCGGCGTTCAAACCAAGCGGGGCTGTCCTCACAACTGCTGTTACTGTGTCTACACCGTTGTAGAAGGCAAACAGGTACGCATTAACCCGGCTGATGAAGTAGTCAGGGAAATGCGACAGCTCTATGACCGAGGCATTCGTAATTTTTGGTTTACCGATGCCCAGTTTATTCCAGCGCGTCGCTTTATTGACGATGCCATCGAGCTGCTGCAGAAGATCCTTGATTCAGGCATGAAGGATATCCATTGGGCAGCATATATCCGGGCTGACAATCTTACTCCCGAGCTTTGTGAGCTGATGGTAAAAACCGGTATGAACTATTTTGAAATCGGTATTACCAGCGGTTCCCAAGAGCTGGTACGCAAAATGCGTATGGGCTATAACCTGCGCACGGTTTTACAAAACTGTCGCGATCTAAAAGCTGCCGGGTTTAATGATCTGGTATCGGTCAATTATTCCTTCAACGTCATTGACGAGCGCGACGATACCATTCGTCAAACCCTGGCCTATCATCGGGCTTTGGAATCTATTTTTGGTCGCGATAAGGTAGAGCCTGCCATCTTTTTCATTGGCTTACAGCCCCATACTCATTTAGAAACCTACGCGATTGAAAACAATATTCTCAAAAACGACTACAACCCTCTAGCCATTCACCTTCCCTGGGTTGCCAATAAACTGCTATGGAATCCAGAGCCGCTGGGCTCTTTCTTCGGTGATGTATGTCTCCAAGCATTTCGGCAAAATCCCAACGATTTTGGCCGACAGGTGATGGATATCCTGGAAGACCGTCTAGGACTCGCTCCATTAGAAGAGGCCTTGACTGCCCCGGTAAAATCGCCAGCACCTGCCAAGCAGGCAGAGCTGCTGGTCCGATAGCGCGGTATTACGATAAGGAGTGGTGAATAGCTTTCGATTCGTCACCTATCCTCTCAAAAAGCTGCCAAAGTAAATCATTAAGCAAGTGTTAGGATCACTAGGCAGGAATTGACGGAGCGCCATGGTAGAGAAACCAATTTTGAAGAAAGATCGCCCCCCTGAGGAAAGGGACCGTAAGCCTTCGTTAGATGATAAGAGCAAGCCCAAAGGCAAGGGTAAGGGCAAAGGCAAAGGCAAAGGCAAAGGCCGACGTGACAAGAATGAGCGGGATAAAAAACCCCCGATTAACCCAGCTCTAATGCGAGGTCCTAAGCCTAGTAAGAAGGTTGAGCCTGAACCCGAACCCGAAGTGAGTGAAGAGGAAGCAGCAGAAACTCCAGTTGACGAGACTACCGCAACTGAAGCCCCGGTAGCTGCAGATGAGACTCCGGCGGCTGCAGATGAGGCACCAGCTACCGAGTAGTTTGTAAAACTAAAGTCAAAATTATACAAAAAAGCCTGCTAGCAATTGCTAGCAGGCTTTTTTAGCTAAAACTCTGACTAATAGCTTGCAATATCTCGGGCTGGCACAAGGCACAAACCTTAGCAAATTATCCATCCTGCATCAGGATACAAAATTGGCTTAGAAGCTTCACTAGCTCACCACTCACCAGCACAACGCATTCAATCATCACTACCTCTTACCTAATTTCTACGCCTGAAAAATTTTCTCTACTTACCAAAAAATGCCAAAAAAAATCCCCGGCGAAATCTGCCGGGGAGGACATCAGGGTGCATCTACCAATTAAGTCTTCTGAAAAATGAACACTGGTCAGGAGAAAATCTAGAACGTTGGCACTTTAACTTTCTGACCATTGGACTCCCCCAACTTAGGGGCAGCAGAGGCTACTATCAGACAGACAAGATCACAGCGTACAAACAAACATGTTTTTTCCCTGGTGCACATCCTTACTGCAACATCTACCAAAACAAACGAGGATGGCCAGCCTTATGGCAGTAGCAGTGGTCATTGCTGGTTGCCAGCAAACTATACAACCTCCATCGGCCCCCGAGTCGCCCCATAGTGATGAAGTCGAAGAGGTGATCGACGCTCCTGACGTACTGACGTTGATTTATAGTCGGTCGCCCGTCACCCTTAATCCCCATTTAGCCACCGGATTTCAAGACTTTGAAGCTGCCCGTATAATCTACGAACCCCTGGCCAGCTATGGCCCTGACGGAGAGCTGATACCAATTTTGGCGGCTGAGCTGCCATCTACAGAAAATGGAGACGTTAGCGAAGATGGTTTATCGGTTACCTGGCAGCTGCAGGAAACGCTACGCTGGTCGGATGGTGAAGCTCTGACTGCTGACGATGTCGTCTTTACCTATGAATTTATTACTAACCCTACGGTGGCTGCAGTTACAGCCCAGTATTACCAAGATATTGAAACTGTAGAAGCCGTGGATAAACACACGGTCACAATCACTTTTAAGCAGCCCACTGCCAGTTGGCAAACCCCGTTTACTGGATTGAATGGATTAATTTTGCCAGAGCATCTATTCAAAGAGTTTAATAATCGTAAAGCTCGGGAGGCACCAGCCAACTTTCAACCCATCGGTACTGGCCCCTATCGCTACTTGACAGAGGCCAATGGTCGCTTACTATTTGCACCTAACGAACTCCATCGTCAGTCCGTCAAAAACTTTAAACGTGTTGAGATTGTCGGAGATGTCCCCCCCTATGTGGCCGCCCGTGATGTGCTTAGGGAGGGTACAGCTGACTTTGCCCATAACATCCAGCTGGAGTCAGAGGCATTGATAGATCTGGTACAGACTGGTGAAGCGGGTAGTCTGGTGCTCACCTTTGGCAGCCAGGTAGAGCGAATTATGCTGAATTTTGCCGACCCAAATCGGGAGACCGAGGCTAAAGAGCGTGCTAGCAAAGAGTTTCCCCATCCAGTTTTGAAAGATTTGAAGATACGCCAGGCCATCGA
>JAAUYI010210274.1_pt1 | contig 12062 bp, 9 predicted proteins | sample 7278041 | NCBI WGS metagenome assembly JAAUYI01 (sample SAMN14350216, study PRJNA611818) | marine sediment metagenome | isolation source: surface marine sediment (0.6m) | place: French Polynesia: Moorea | collected 2018-08
CGTAGATGTGGGTTTGATTGGCTGAGCCGCGGAGCGTTACGCTCCGGGCGTTTATTCTACATGCTATCCTGCGCCGCGACGAGAGCAGATGTTATGAAACTTGGATCTTTCCACCTTCCTGACTCCGAGGGCAGCCCACGAACATGATGGAACTTGGTTCTTTGAGCCTTTCTCTGGTTGACGACGGCGACTACCGTCTCGACGGCGGCGCGGTATTCGGCGCCGTGCCCAAAGTGATGTGGGAGGAGTACAAGACTCCCGACGAGACCAATCGCATTCGAATGGCGACCAACAGTCTGTTGGTGGAGCGCGGCTCCGAGCTGCTGTTGATCGATACCGGCATCGGCGACCAGGGAGGCGCGCACTTCCGCGACATCTTCGGCATGGAAGAAGGCGCGACACGCCTCCCTGAACAGATCCGGCGAGCGGGTTACGAGCTCGGCGATATCACCCATGTGCTCTTGACCCATCTGCATTTCGATCACTGCGGCTGGAACACTCAGGGGAGCGATCGGCCGAAGCCGACCTTTCCCAAAGCCCGCTACTGGCTCGAGCGCGGTGAAGTCGAGCACGCACGTCATCCCAACGTTCGCGACCGTTCGAGCTACGATCCCGTCAACTGGGAACCGCTCTTTGAAGCCGGAGTCGTCGAGCTCTTCGACGATCAAGGCTCACCGATCGAGGGAGTCGAGGCGGTCAAGGTACCGGGGCACAACGACGACATGTGCATCGTGCTGCTCGACGGCGGTGAAGGTGAAGAAGCCGTGTGGTGGACCGACCTGGTGCCGACGGCGGCGCATCTGCCCTACCCCTGGATCATGGGATTTGACCTCTTTCCAGTGACGATCATGGAAAATAAGCAACAGTGGCTGCCGCGGGCCGCCGAAGGCGGCTGGCTGTGCTTCTTCGGCCACGAAACTGACGAGCCTGTCGGACGTCTGATCGAAAGCAGACCGGACCGTTATCGGTCCGAACCCGTTTCGCTGCCGTCACGACTTCGAAGGAGATGAACGTTGAGTAATGAATTTGACTTGATCGTCATCGGCAGCGGGCCCGGTGGCTATGTCGCCGCGATCCGCGCGGCGCAACTCGGCCTCAAGACCGCGGTGGTAGAGAAAGATCCTCGTTTCGGCGGCACCTGCCTGCATCGGGGCTGCATCCCGACCAAAGCCCTGCTCCATACCGCGTCGGTGCTCGATGAGATTCGCGAGGCCGACGCCATCGGCATCGACGTCGCGTCGCCGCAGCTCAATCTGCGCAAGACCCAGCACTATAAGAACCACGTCGTGGACAAAAACGCCAAGGGCATTGAGTTCTTATTCAAGAAGAACAAGATCGAGGGGATCCACGGCCTTGGCCGCCTCACCGGCCCGCACGCCGTCGGAGTCGAGCGCGACGGCGAGACCACGACCTATCACGCCAAGAACATCCTCATCGCCACCGGCTCGGTGCCCCGTGAAATCCCGATCGCACCGACCGACGGGCGCCGGATCATCCACTCCGACCACGCCCTCGAGCTCGACGCCAAGGTGCCCGAGTCGTTGGTGGTGCTCGGTGCCGGAGCCGTCGGCAGCGAGTTCGCCTCGATCTATGCCTCCTTCGGGTGTCAGGTGACCCTGGTCGAAATGCTGCCAAGACTGTTGCCGATCGAAGACGAGGAGGTCTCCGACGAGCTGCGCAAGGCATTTCGCAAGCGGCGCATCAAGGTGATGACCTCGACGACCCTCAAATCCGCCGAAACCCACGACCAGGGGGTGACGCTGCAACTGGAAAAGGAAGGCGGCAAACAGGTCACGCTCGACGCCGAGAAACTGCTGGTCGCGGTCGGTCGCGCACCGGTCTCCTCCGGTATCGGCCTCGAAGAGCACGGGATTCAGATCGATCGTGGCTATATCGAGGTTAACGCTCACATGCAGACCGCCCTTCCCCACGTCTACGCTATCGGCGACGTGGTGGCAACGCCGTGGCTGGCCCATGTCGCCTCCACAGAAGGCATCCTCGCCGCCGAGCACATGGCCGGCCAGGACGTGCGTCCGATCGACTACGACCGGGTGCCATCGTGCACTTACTGCGAGCCGGAGGTGGCGAGCGTCGGCCTCACCGAGGCGGCGGCGACGGAGCGTGGCTACGACGTGGTCACCGGCAAGTTCCCGTTTTCAGCCCTGGGCAAGGCGGCGATCCTGCGTCGCACCGCCGGTTTTGTCAAAGTCGTGCGCGAAGCCAAGTATGATGAGCTGCTCGGCGTACACATCATCGGCGCCCACGCCACCGATCTGATCGCCGAGGCCTGTGTAGCATTGCAGGTCGAGTCGACCACCGAAGAGCTCTTCCGCACGATGCACGCCCACCCGACCCTGTCAGAAGCGGTGATGGAAGCCGCCCATGCCGCCTTCGGCCACAGCATTCATTTTTGATCGACGGAGACGATAATCCATGGCTACCGAAGTTCTGATGCCCCAGATGGGGGAATCGATCGCCGAGGGGACCATCACCCAATGGCTGTTCCAGGTGGGCGACACCGTCGAACATGACGAACCTCTGCTCGAGATCTCGACCGACAAGGTCGATGCTGAGATCCCTGCGCCCGCGTCCGGCGTGCTGCTCGAGATCCGCCACCACGACGGCGAGACCGTACCGGTCAACGAGGTCGTCGGCCTGATCGGCGCGGAGGGCGAAGCCGAAGAGGAGACCCTCGCCGAGGTCGACATCACGCTCGAAGATACGACAGCAGCGGTTGATGAAGTCGCCGCCGAGGTCACTTCGGCGACGGGCGCGGCACAAGACGACGGAGAAATGACGCTCGAAGAGCGCATCCGCCGTTTTTCGAGCCCGCTGGTGCGCTCGATCGCCAAGAAGGAAGGCGTCGACATCCTACAGGTCGAGGGCACTGGCCTGCACGGCCGAGTGACCAAGAAGGACATCCTCGCCTACCTCGAGCGCCGTGAGCGGGGCGAAGTCACGCCCAAACCGGCCCCCAAAGCCCCGGCAGCGGCACCCAAGGCACCGGCGACGGCCCCAAGCTCGGCGTCCGCCGCCGCTCCGGCTCCGGCCGCCGCGGCCCGCCCCACCGGCGGCTACTCTGTGCCGGCCTACACCGCGAGCGAGAACGTGCGCATCGAGCCGATGTCGAAGATCCGCCAGATCACCGCCGCCCATATGTCCTACTCGAAGGCGACGTCGGCTCACGTCACCACCGTCTTCCATGTCGACTTCTCCAAGATCGACCGTCTGCGCAAGCGCGCCAAGGCTGCTTTCCTGCGCGACACCGGCACCAAGCTCACCTACATGCCGTTCATCTTCAAAGCGGTGTGCAAGGCGATTCGCAGCTACCCGCAGCTCAACGCCGCGATCGACGGCGACAACATCGTCTACAAGAACGACGTCAACCTGGGGATGGCCGTCGCCCTCGACCACGGCCTGATCGTGCCGGTGATCCCGAACGCCGATGATCTCAGCCTCAAGGGGCTGGCGCGTACCGCCAACGATCTCGCCGATCGCGCCCGAACCAAGAAACTCAAGCCCGAGGAGGTCACCGGCGGCACCTTCACGGTCACCAATCCTGGCGTTTTTGGCAGTCTGTTCGGCACTCCGGTGATCAACCAGCCGCAGGTCGCGATCCTCGGCATCGGCACGATCGAGAAACGTCCGGTGGTGATCACCGTAAATGGTGAGGACATGATCGCTATCCGAACCATGTGTTACCTGGCGATCACCTTCGACCATCGTCTGATCGACGGCGCGGACGCGGACCATTTCATGGCGGAGATCAAGAAAACGATCGAAACCGACGAATGGGAGGAGCTGGCGCCGTTCCTGTGAGCCCACTGTGACCGAAGACATCCGCATCGATCGATGGATCGTTCAGCCGTCGCTGAATCGGATCCGGCCGGCGGCCCGTGAGGCCGACTCCACCGAGCCCAGGCAGCTCGGTCACAAGGTGATGGCTGTGCTTTTGATGCTGGCCGAGCGTCCCGGCGAGTTGGTGACCAAGGAGGAGATCTTCGAACGCGTTTGGGAAGGCGCCTTCACCACCGACGAAGCGCTGGCGACCGTGGTCTACGAGTTGCGCAAAGCGCTCGACGACGAGGCTCGACGCCCGCGCTACATCGAGACGATCCGCAAACGGGGCTACCGATTGATCGCGCCGGTCTCGGCACCTCTTGAGCCGTCATCGACCGAATCGGCAGCGACCAACCCGAGCGCCCAGACACCCGCTGCGAGGGAGCGTGGCAGACGACGGTGGGCGATGTGGGCCTGGCCGGCGCTCGCCGGCGCGGCATCGGCCACCCTTGCCGTCACCACTCTGCTTCCCGGCCCCCGAAGCGCCATCCTTCCAGAGCTCGCGCTCGCCCCCGACATATCGACCTCCGAGACGCGCTCGATCAGGTCGCTGGCGGTTCGGCCGTTGACCAGCATCACCGAAGAATGTCGCCAGGACTTCTTCGCCGGCGGCTTGACCGAGATGTTGATCGCGGATCTGGTCTACGCCGACACTCTCGACATCATTCCCACCCCCGACGTCAGCAGCTCGATGCTGCTCCAAGACGGGCAGGTACACGACCCCCGGGCTGACGCTATCCTCGAGGGCACCGTGCTGCGCTCCGGAGACCGGCTATGGATTTCGATCCAGTTGGTCGACAGCCTCGGTGGCCAGATCCTGTGGGGCGGCACGTACGAACGCGAGCTCCACGACTCGCTCAACCTACAGCTCGAGCTCTCTCGAGAAATCTCCTCACAAATCGTCTCGAGCGTCACTCCCGAGGAAGATCAGCCAGCAGATGGGTCTTCCTGATGTATTTCTGATCTGAATCTCAGGCCGTCCTCAAGCTCTGCCCGGGTCTCCTTCCTATCGTGTGGACCGACCGTCGCACACCGCGCGGTTCATCCCATAAGGAGACCTCATGCGAACATCCAATCTCGTCACGTTTTTCTCTCTATTGCTTCTGGGAGCCCTTCCGGCCCATGCCGCCGGTCCCGACGCCGTCCGCGGCGACGAGCCGATCGCGAGCATCGACGGCCAGCCTTTGACCTGGAACGAGCTCGAATCCTTCGCCGCTGACCAGCTGCGCGAGATCGACACCAAGCGTCAACAGATTCTCGAGGCCAGCCTCACCGGCTTGATCGAAGAGCGATTGCTCGAACGGGAGGCCGAGCGAAGACAGATCTCCGTAGCGGAGTTGCTGAGCTCGGAGATCGACGCCCGCGTCGACCCGGTGACCGACGCGCAGGTCGACGCCTGGTATGAGCAGAACAAAGCCCGCGTCCGGCAGCCCAAAGAAACCGTCGCCGAACAGATCCGCTCCTTTCTGTGGCAGCAGCGCGCCGACCCCCTGAGGCGCCAGCTGCTCGCCGGCCTGCGCCAGCAATACGGCGTCAAGATACTGTTCGAGCCGCCCCGCGTCGAGATCGACACCGCCGGTGGCCCCGCCAAGGGACCGGAAGACGCCGCCGTGACCGTGGTCGAGTTTTCCGACTTCCAGTGTCCTGCCTGCAGGCGCCTTCAGGATGACTTCAAGAAGCTCAAAGAAGCCTACAGCGATCGGGTGCGCTTCGTCTTTCGCCAGTACCCGCTGACCAGCATCCACCCGCAAGCGTTCAAGGCCGCTGAGGCCGCCCTTTGCGCCGCCGATCAGGGTCGGTTCTGGGACATGCACGACGCCCTCTTCGAGCATCAGCGCGAGTTGGGCGTCGACCAGCTCAAGACGCGAGCCGACGAGCTCGGCCTCGACGGCAAAGCCTTCTCCCAATGCCTCGATGATAGCTCCCACGCCGACCAGGTGCGGTCCGACATGCGGGCAGGTCAGATCGCCGGGGTCACCGGCACACCGACCACCTTCGTCAACGGTCGACGGGTGACCTTGTTGCGCGGCGTCTCGCCCTTCGACGTCATCTCAGCCGTTATCGACGACGAGCTCGAACGCACCGCTGCTCGTTGATCGTCGCCGCAGATGGCGAACCGGGTGACGCGGCCGACGTCTATACTCACCACATGAGTTCACCGGCCGTCGTCCGCGTCGAGGGATTGCGTAAGACCTATGGCCGCACGGTGGCGGTCGACGACGTTTCGTTCAGGGTCGAAGAAGGCGAGATCTTCGGCCTGATCGGCCCCAACGGCGCCGGCAAGACCACCACCATGGAATGCGCTTGCGGCCTACGTCGGCCGGACCGCGGCCGGGTCAGCATCCTGTCCCTCGATCCGCTGAAGCAACCCTACGAGCTACAGAATCGCATCGGCGTCCAGCTTCAGCAGGCCCAGTTGCAGAAGCGGATCAAGGTTTGGGAGGCCGTCGACCTGTGGGCGGGGCTCTATCCCCGCACCGTCGACGGCGACGAGTTGCTCGAGCGCCTCGGCCTGGCGTCCAAGCGCGACGCCTGGTTCATGAACCTCTCGGGCGGACAGAAACAGCGTCTGTTCATCGCCCTGGCGCTGATCAACGACCCGGAGCTGGTCTTCCTCGACGAGCTCACCACCGGCCTCGACCCGCAAGCCCGACGCGCCATCTGGTCCCTGGTCACCGGCATCCGCGACCAGGGTCGGACCGTGCTCCTGACCACCCATCTGATGGAAGAGGCCGAGCGGCTATGCGACCGCGTCGCGATCGTCGAGCACGGCCGGGTGATCGAGATCGACACACCGGCGGCCCTGGTTCGCCGGCACTGCCCACAGCGCACCGTCGTCTTCTCGAGCGATTGGAACGGTGATGCGAGCCTCTTCGACGCCATCGTCGGAATGGAGAAGGTCCGACACGATCGTGAGACCTACACTCTGGACGGTCACGGGGAAGGCTTCGTCACCGAAGTCATCCGCTTCCTCTCCGAGCAGCGGATCCCTGTGCACGATTTTCGCACCATCCTCCCCAACCTCGAGGACGTCTTCCTCGAGCTCACCGGCCACGGAATTCGGGACTGATGCAAATTCCTCACCGGAGAGTTGGGAGCTCCCGAGGCCAGCTGGATGCGGATCAGGGTAGCGAGGGTATCGGAGTCGTGACGGAGCACAGCGGCGGAAACTTTCACGAAGACCCGGGAAGCCAGCGCGAGCCTATGGAAGCTGGCCTCGGGAGTTCCCAACTCGGCCCTGAGGCAATTGGATCGCATCAAGCAATCGGAGAACGGCGATGCTGCGTGGCTTCTGGAAACTGACCTGGATCGAATTCAAGGTCTTCGCCCGCGAGCCTCTCGGCCTGCTCGCTACGGTCGGTGTGCCGCTGATCATCTTCCTGCTCCTCGGCCGCTCGCTCGGTGGCGAGATCGCCAACTCTGAAGACCTCGCCGCCTTCGTGCGCACCGGCCTGCCGATCTTCGCCTGCATCTTGATGGCCTTCTCCGCCGCCACCTCTCTGATTGCCATCATCTCAATCTACCGCGAAGGCGGTATCTTGAAACGCCTGCGGGCGACTCCACTCCGGCCCGAAACCATCCTCGGCGCCCATGTCTTCCTTAAGCTGGCGCTGACGGCCGCCACTCTCGGTCTGCTGGTGCTCGCCGGTAAGCGTTTCTACCCGGTACCGGTGGAAACCCACCTGCCCAGCTTTGCCGCCGCCCTGCTGCTCGCCACCCTCAGCATCCTGTCGATCGGCTTCGTCATCGCCTCAGCAGTGCCCACCGCGCGCTTCGCCCAGCCGGTCGCCGGCTTCCTGCTCTATCCCCTGCTCGCGGTCTCCGGCCTCTTCGCACCCGTCTCTGCCCTACCGCAATTCTGGCAACAAGTCGCCCACTTCTCGCCCGTGACCTATGCCGTCTCCCTGCTCCAGGGCATCTGGATCGGTGAACCCTGGTCGCAGCACCTGGGCGCGGCGGGTGCCTTAGTCCTCAACCTGGTTATCTGCACCGCTCTGTCCGCCAAGATCTTCCGCTGGGAATAAGTGGCGGGCGCACAGCATCGGCTGTTTTTCAGACGGCCGTCATGCTGAGCTGAAGACGTCCTCGAGGCGCTCCGCGTCGAATACCCGATCAGCCCAGCTCTCGAGCTCCTGCGGGCTGGCCTGCTCCAGGCGCTGGTCGATCCACTTCGGGAGCTGATCGAAGCGATGCCTGAGCAGGCGTCTCAGCATCGAGGCTTCGCCTTGCTTCACACCCTGCTTCACACCCTGCTTGACCCCTTGCTTGACCCCTTGTTCCCAACCTTCCTTCTTCCACCATTCCGCCATGGACATCTTCATCTCTTGGACCTCTTCATCCTCAAGCTCTGCGATGACCCTATCAAACTCCTGCGCCTCATGATCGTTGAATCGGCCGTACGTCCAGACACACCTGAACAGGAGCTCCTGTTTCTGCCGGCCGAGCTCCTGTGCCGAGGCGATCCGCCGAATGCAGCGCAACCCCAGCTTGGCACGACTCTGCCCCCTGGCTGTTCGCATCAACGACGCGAAGGCCCATGCCAGAGGCTCGGGCCTTGCCAGGTATTCCGCTGCTGGGACTCGCGACAATCCCAGGCTGTAGTAGCCGACGGTACCGACAACACGACCCAAGGACCGCTCCTCATAGACTTGCATCTGCGATCCGGGAGGGCCACCGTGCAGATAGAGCACGAGCGTATGCACAGAACGCGCGTATTTCAGACTCAGGCCACGATGGTAGACCAGCAACCGGGGTAGCCTACGCCCACGGTATCTGAGCTCGATCTCGATATGGACCACCACTTCACCATCATCGTCTTCTAGCGTGCGAGCCCGAGACACCAGGTCGGGCCGGCGTTCACGGCCGGTGGGTGCCCCGGGATAGTGTTCCTCAGGTCTGAGATCCACTGTCTCAAGATCTATCTGATCAGCGAGCTCAGGCGCTGCCAGAATCAGGAACTGATCCGAGAACAAGCTGAGCAGCTCCTTCATCAACTGATCATGTCTCGTAGCCATTCGCGTCCTCCTACGTGAAAGGCATCGCCGGAATGGCGATGCCTTTACCTATAAAAGGACGCAAAAAGCTGCCGCGTTCTGCAGGGTCAGACGAAATTTCTCGAAGCGAGCCCGCCTCTTAGGAGGCTGTTGCGCATAGATTCTCGCTGCTGGACGCCGGAGGCTTGGCCGCAGAGTTGGGTGCGCGTAGCGCGCCTGACTCTACCGAGGAGGGGATGGGCCAATGAAGCCAGTCCGAAGGATTGGCTTTCTTGGGGCTCTGCTGGAGTTGGTCAACTGACGCCTGAAGAGGTTTAGACCCAGCTCAGCCCGCGGCTGCCGGCTGGCGCAAATCCACCCCGGTGGCGACGAACGACATCACCTGCGTCGCTTCGTCGCGCACCCCGAAGGCGATGGCGTAGGTCCCCGCCTCGAGCTCGAGCTCGATGACCAACGACACCGTCAAGTCCGGGTCCGATTCCCGCGGCAGCGGCAGGCGGTAGCCTTCCTGCTTGAAGGAGCTCCTGGCTTGGCGCTGGTCGCGGGCCATGACCGCGACCCTGAGGCTCGCGAAATGGTCGCCCAGCTGCGGCAGGAAGGTGATCTGATCGATCGGGACGCGCACGTGGAGCGGCACCGTGAGCTTGCCCTTCTTGCCTTGGGTGACCGTGCCGGCTCCCAAACGGACCTCGAGCGGATTGGTCATCAGATTGAGATAGAGCGCGCTCTGCAAACGTTCGATCAGGCGCTGGTCCTGGCTCTTGTCCCGGTAGCCCGGACGATGACGCACTCGCGGCTTGTCGCCCCGGTCGCCGCGCACTTTGACCTCGATCTTGTGCTCGCGCCCGTCTCCGCCGTGGCTTGGGGCGTAGGCCAGCGAGTAGTAGCCGTTCATGTCCGCGACGATCTGCTCGAGCTCCTCGATGAAGCGACCGCGATTGAACACCGCGCGACCGCCGGTCTCGTCCGCCAGGTAGCTCATGCCCAGCTGTTGCTGGGTCTTGCTCTCGGAGTTGTAGCGGGCCAGCGCCCGAAAGGTCCGGGTGACACCTCTCTCGGTGGCGGAGGTGGCGGTGAGCGGCGTACGCAGCCCCAGGGACTGAATGGTATAGATCGTCACCCGATTGGCGTTGGCGTGGCGACTCAGGCGGCGAAATGGCTCGCCCAGCCCGTCCAGGTAGTCCAGACGCCGATCGGTCTGCCGCCCCTGGCACAGCGACTTGGCGAGGCTGATGAGGTCCTTGCCTGGAGCCATGGCGAGGCCGTCCGAGATGTAGACCATGGTCTTGGGGCCGGGCAGGCCGGCGAGAAAACCAGCGGCCTCGGTGAGAGACTCGAGAGTTTCGCCGATGCGACCGCGGCTGGTGTTGATGTGGCCCTGGATCAAGCGGAACGCTTCCTCAGGGAAGAATTCGCAGGGATCCCGGTTGAAACCGGCGTTGCCCGAGCTGGAGGTGACGTTGACTTCTTCCTCCCAGGCTTCAAGCAGCAGGCGGTAGGCACTTTGCTCCTCGGCCCAGGTCTGGGCACCGCGGCTGGACGGGGTCTCGAGGCGATCCAGTGCCGCCTCGAGCGAACTTCGGTTCGAGCCGAGGTTGGCTTCCACCGTCAGCCCCTGGTCCTGCCTCAGGATCAGCACCCGCTCCGGTGGCACGCGTTGCAACTCGAGGAAGGTCCGCAGGTCCTCGAGCAGCTGTTTGCGCCCGGCGGGTCGGGAGAAGAGCTCGTCGAAGTAGAGCGCCAGAAAGCCCGTGCTCTCCGGCTGCCCCTCGGCGAGGTCTTCGATCATCAGAGGGCGTTCCCGAAGCGGCTGCTCGGCGGCGGCCACGCCCGGAGCGGTCGCGGCGAAAGGCGTCGCGGTCGCGCGAGGACGGATCTCGGCAAAGTTGGAAAGAGTGACGCGCTTGCCGTCTTCGCGCACCTCGAAGTCCTCGATACTGAGGCCGGTGACCGGCTCGCCGTTGCGGTCCGTGACCCAGACCTCGACGTTGACCAGCTGCACGTCGACGGTTTCGCCGAAAGATGCGGCGCCCGCTGTCTGCGCGATCGCGGGCAGTGACCCGCCGAGAGCGATCGCCAAAATCGTGGCGAATGCGAGTCGTTGGATGGGCTCCATTGTAGGAGTGTAGCAGGTGATCTACAGACTCCAGGACGAGCCTCTTCGAACACGCCGTCGAGCTCCGGTGCGCGTCACAGTCCTCAGTTACAGATCGACACGTCGTCGATGCCGCACTCGACCAGGTCGCCCGCAGCCGAGCCGTCCGAGCACTGGACCCGGACGCGGACGTCGGAGCCGGCCGGAATGGCAGCGGTCGCCTCGGTCCATGCCGCGGTCTGCGGCGCGTCGCCGTTCGACGCCATCGTCGTCCAGTTGGCGCCCCCGTCGGTGGAGACTTCGAGGATGAAGAAGTCGCCGTCGGGCGCGCCGCCGTTCGGGTCGTCGGCGTTGTCGCGCTGGCCATGCCAGTACCACACCGAGAGGGTGGAGACGACGGCCGCCGGCGACGCCAGTGCCGGCGAGTCGAGGACGCAGTTGCCGCCGTCGACGTCGGCAGTGCCAGCACCGGTGTTGACCGCGGTGAACAGCGACCCGGAACCGGTGTGGGAACCGACGATCTGTTGGCCGCCCCCCGGGTTGGTCGGATCGCCCTGCACATAGGCGCCGGTAGTACAGGTCGAGGCGCCGTTGGCCCAGCCCGCCATACCCGACTCGAAGCCCTCGTCGTAGGTGCACGACGGCGGGGTGGTGGCGGAGATCTGGACGTTGTCGATACCGCCCTCGACGATATCGCCGCCTGTGACGGCGTCGGTCGCCCGCACCCGCACTTGGATATCGCCGGGATTGTTGACCACGGTCGAGACGTTGGTCCAGGCCGGATTGTTGGTGACGTCGCCGACGGCGACGATCGTGGCGGCCACCGCGCCGTCGTTCAGCACCTCGATAGTGAAACCGTCGCCGGCGTCGTCACCGGCGTCGCGCTGGCCATGGAAGTAGTCGAGAGTCACCTCGGCCGCCGCCTGCCCGGCACAGTCGACCACCGGCGACAGCGCCTCGCAGGTGCCGCCGTCGACGTCGTCGGTGCCGATGCCGCCGGGATTGGGCTGGGTGAAGAAGGCCTGACCCGGATTGCCGCCGCCGACCTGCCAGGTGGTGGCGTCGGGGGTGCCGACGACGAAGGCGCCGGTGGTGCAGGTGTCGGCGCCGGCGGCTGGACCCAGGGCGCCGAC
>JAAUYI010224903.1_pt1 | contig 12060 bp, 8 predicted proteins | sample 7278041 | NCBI WGS metagenome assembly JAAUYI01 (sample SAMN14350216, study PRJNA611818) | marine sediment metagenome | isolation source: surface marine sediment (0.6m) | place: French Polynesia: Moorea | collected 2018-08
CAATTCGGCCTATTGCGTGCGCGCGTTGAGCGATTGGATCTTCGCTTCGCGCAAAGTTCTTATCGCGATGGCGATTTCGGCTGCGCTGGTGAACTTCGTCGCTTTCTACACAAAGTCGAATGCCGAGTTCTCACGCATTGCCGTGACTTTGGGCCTGGTCCTGGCCGCGCTGGCGTTAGTGGCTTTTCGTCGGCTGGTTCCAATGGTTGTCGATCGATACTGGGACGGTCGTGTCCGAAACCAGCTCGTGATCAACGATGGCGGGCCGGCATTCTCGCTTGCCACCGGCACGGCCATTTCCGCCGCGAAGTATGAACTCGATCCCACCAGCCACGATCCCTTCATGCTAGACCGGCTGGGCAAGTTGCTGCGCAACCAGGATCAGGTGGTGGTCAGCTGCCCGCGAGAGCGGCGCGAGAGCTGGGCCTTCCTGCTCAAATCGGCTGGGGTCTACGGCGAGATTGTGAGCGAACCGGCACATGCACTGGGCGCAGTCGGGGTGCATCGCTATGAAGGGCAGGAGCGCACGACACTGGTCGTTTCGACCGGCCCGCTGGGCCTCCGCGCGCGAATCCTGAAGCGCGGCTTCGATTTCGGGGTTGCGCTGGCCGGCTTGATACTCCTGTCACCGCTATTGCTGGTAATCGCGTTGCTCATCAAGCTCGAGGATGGCGGTCCGGTGCTGTTCGTCCAGCGGCGTTTGGGCCGAGGCAACCAGTTTTTCGACATGCTCAAGTTCCGCAGCATGCGGACAGAGAAGCTCGATCAAGACGGCGCGCGTTCGACTGCTCGCGACGACGATCGCATCACCCGGATCGGCGCCTTTATTCGTCGCACCAGCATCGATGAGCTGCCGCAGCTCATCAACGTACTCAAAGGCGACATGTCGATCGTCGGCCCGCGTCCGCATGCCCTGGGAAGCCGCGCGAACAGCAAGCTGTTCTGGGAAGTGGACGGGCGCTACTGGAAACGTCACTCGCTCAAGCCTGGTCTAACGGGGCTTGCCCAGGTGCGCGGGCATCGTGGCGCGACCGAGCAGGAAAAGGACCTCACCGACCGGCTTCAGTCGGATTTGGAGTATATCTCAAGCTGGTCCCTGCGGCACGATATCGCGATCGTGTTCAAGACCATCTGGGTCCTGCGTCACGACAACGCCTTCTGATTTGCGCTACTGGTCGGTGTCGTCGTCCTGCGGGACAGCGAAGCTTCCGGTCACCCTGCCGCTGCCGGATTCGCTCGATCCAGGCAATCCGCTTCCCGACGCCCGGCCATCGACACTCGAGACACCCGAGCGAAGGTCGATCACCAGCCGCCCACCGTTGAGCGTGTCGGTGCCGCGTCGCAGGCGGACGTTGCCGGCCATGGTGATGATCCGCCGGTTGAAATCGTAGATCGCGACATCGCCGCTGGCGCGCTCGTTTCCGCGCGTGACGACAACTCCGCCCGAGGCGGTGAGGCGGTCGATCCGGAGGGTTCCTGCGTCGCTGTAGTTGATGAGCGTGCGCGCCGACGTAACAGTTAGATTGGCCTGCGTGATAACGACATTGCCGGACAGGATCACGCGGTTTTCGCGGTCTTGCAGTTCGATCCGGTCGGATGCGACATTGACCGGCGCATTCGAATTGTGACCGGCGATCGCCTGCGCATTGAGAGCGATCGCGCCCGCGAAGCCAAGCGTCGTTGCAAAGCCGCCTGCCATCCAGGCGAGAGCGATGCGTCCCAAGCGAGCCGTATCTTTGCGCAATGCCATCGTCTTAGTCCTCGTCTTCGCCATCAGGGCAGTTGCAGCTTGCCCGGGGTCATCGTCATCCGCGCATTGCCTTCGAGCGCAAGCGTGCGTGCCGAAAGATCCGCGCGGATCATGCGTGCCGAAAAGGTTCCTGCCGGAACGACGCCTTCGACGCCGTCATCGCCCTGCATCGTGCGCGTCTGGAGATTCACCGACACGCCGCTCGCTGTCATCGCATAGCCATCCGCTGCGGTGAGACGGACGGTCCCGTCGATAGTCACGACTTCCTCGTCGATATCGTAGACGCCGCCCGGCGCGCTGATCCTTGCCGGGCCATCGGGCAGAAGCAATTGCGCGATCAGATCATCCATCCGCACCAGCCCTTCCGCGCTTGATCGCTGCACCGCCTCACCGGCAGTGATCGAGAAGGGTCGCCCGGTATTGTCACGCCCGCGATACATCGCATTGTCGACGCTCAGCCGCTCGTCGATCATCGCCACCTTATTGCGATCGAGCAGAAAGCTGACTTCGCCGCGCGGCGAGAGCGGCGTGATCACCATCAGTGCGGCGACGATCCCGACCAGCATCGGCAGCACTCGCGCCAGCACGCCGATCAGTTTGTCATGCGATCCGCCCGGAGCCGCGAAATGCTGGCGCCGGCTGCGGAGCTCCTTCGCTTCGCTGGTTTCGATGCGGCGTTTGATGACCATGGCAGCCCGTCTGCTCCCCCGCGCCTTACGAGTGGCTGAAGATATCGTGCTCGGCCCAGCCGGCAATGTCGAGCAATGCGCGGGTCGGGAGGAAATCGAAACAGGCCTGTGCCATGTCCATCCGTCCCTCCCGCTCGAGCCGAACAGTCAACTCATCGCGTAGACGGTGCAGAAAGCGAACATCCGAAGCGGCGTATTCGCGCTGTGCTTCGGTGATTTCCGGCCCGCCCCAGTCGGAGCTCTGTTGCTGTTTCGAGATCGTCTCGCCCAGCAATTCGTCGGTCAGGTTCTTCAGCCCATGGCGATCGGTGTAGGTCCGCACCAGTTTGCTCGCGATCTTGGTGCAGAACACAGGACCGGCCATAACACCGAGGTAATACTGGATCGCGGCGAGATCGAACCGGCCATAGTGATACAGCTTTGTGCGGCTCTGGTCGCCGAGTATCGCGGTAAGGTTGGGCGCTTCGTAATCGCTGCCAGGCGAAAAGCGCACCAGGTGCTCGTCGCCCGAGCCATCGCTGATCTGCACCACGCACAGCCGGTCGCGCGGTGTGATCAGTCCCATGGTTTCGGTATCGACCGCCAGATCGCCGCTGGCTTGCAGCACGCCCTCGGGCAGGTCCTCTTCGTGAAAATGCACTGTCATCGCCTTGGCCTCTACGCCGATTGGGGAAAGAGTGGAAGGGGCCGGGGTGCGCTTTGCCGCGGTCGAGTGTAGCCTTGCGCGATCATGGCAAGCGAAGACATCCCCGAAAGCTGGCGCGCTGCGCTCGATCCGGTGCTGACGACACCCGAAGCGCGCAAGCTTGGCGGGTGGTTGCGCGCGGAGGAGGATGCTGGCCGCTCAATCTTCCCACCACGCGGACAACGGCTCGCGGCGCTGGCGATGACGCCGCTCGATCAGGTCCGTGTCGTAATCCTTGGTCAGGACCCCTATCACGGACCGGGACAGGCGCATGGTCTGGCCTTCTCGGTGCAGGACGGGATTAAGGTGCCGCCTTCGCTGGTGAACATATTCAAAGAGCTGGAAAGCGATATCGGCATCGCCCGACCTGCCACCGGCAACCTCAGCTCTTGGGCCAAGCAAGGTGTCCTGCTGCTCAACAATACGCTGACAGTGCAATCGGGGAACGCGGGTAGCCATGCCGGACGCGGATGGGATGCGATCACCGATGCCTGCGTCGCAGCGGTCGCTGAGCGAGGCGAGCCGACCGTGTTCATCCTGTGGGGCAGCCATGCGAAGAAGAAAGCCGGGCGCGTGCGTGCCCTCGGCAGCGGTGAGCACCACCTTGTGCTGACTTCACCCCACCCCAGCCCGCTCTCGGCGCATAACGGTTTCTTCGGCTCGCGCCCGTTCAGCCAGGCTAATGCCTTTCTCGAGCGCCACGGGCGCGGCGTGATCGACTGGTCGCTGCCGTGACCGAGAACGAAGCCCGGAAAGCATTGCTGGAGAGGCAGAAGCAACTTGCGCAGGAGGACGCAACCTATGCGGACTCGCGCGAAACCGTCGAGCTCCAGCAGGACAGCGTCGGGCGGCTTTCACGCATGGACGCGATGCAGCAGCAGGCGATGGCACAGGCGCAGGAACGCCGCCGCGCGCAGGAACGTGCGCGAATCAAGGCGGCGCTCGAACGCCTCGACGAGAGCGAGTGGGGCTATTGTGTGCGTTGCGGCGAAGAGATTGCCGAAAGACGCCTGCGCCACGATCCGAGCGTCGCGACCTGTGTGGGGTGCGCTGGAGCCGGGGCCTAGTCGTCAGGTTTCGGCGACGGCGGCAGTTTGCGTAGCTCCAGCGGCCAGCGCGCTCCCCGAAGTTTGAGTATGCCGTTGTCGAGCGTGCCCGTCACGCCGGTGAAATCGGCGATCCCGAGGTCGTTGCGGCGGAATTCGAATCGCACCGTCATGCCTGGTTCCCAGCCCAGATCGCGCAGGACGTAGCGTTCCGAATGAACATCGTACATGCTCAGGGAAAGCGTCACCGTTTCCGGTTCGTCGCACTCCGCTTCGGGCAGCGCTCGCTCGGGCGGAGTCTCGCCGTCCGTATTTCGATCCGGCGGAGGCCAACCCTCGGCATAGACCTGATCGCCGATCATCTCGCCATTTTTGCAGGTGATGATCGCCGATGCGTATTGGAACGGTTCTCCATTGCTGGCCCAGACGACCTTGATCCAAGGGGCGTTCTCGACCTCCTCAAGGCCGGACACGCCGAATTCGGGCGCGATCGGGCGCGGATCGCTGGCAAACACGATCGTCTCGCCGCGCTGCTCCCATGAACCGCTAGCCCGCATGTCGAGCGCGCCGACCGACACACCCCAACCGAACGTGCCGTCGGCGCGGATTTCCATGCCCATCGCGGTTTCGAAGGAACTGCCGTCGTAGCGGCCGACGAATTCGGATTGTGCTGGCGGTTCAGCCGCGCTGGGCGACGGCTCTCCGGCATGGACGCAGGCTGAGAGCGCCAGAAATCCCGGGACCGCCAGTCTCAAGTCAGAACCCCGCCGTCAGCCTCGCCCCGACCAGCACGCCCGTGTCCCGAAACTCGACTGCGCTGTCGATCAGCTGGGCGTTGAGCGTCAGGCCGAAATTGTTCGTGAGACCCAACGTGTAGAACACCTCGACCCCCTGCTCGTCTTCGATCGGCAAGCGGAAGGCGATGTCGTCGACCAGCTCGTCGGTCAGCGAATACTGGAAATAGGCGAGGCCGAAGCGATCCTGCGGGCGTTTGCGCGGGTTGCCCGAGATGCCGAAATAGCCCGAATAGTCGAGGAAGGTCGGGTCGCCGCGGGACGCCTGGAAGCGCGCGAGGATGCCCCAACCCTTGCCGGGTGCTTCGGGATACATTTTGAAGAACTGGTAGGCCGAAAGCTGCAGCGCCAATTCGCCGCTTTCGTTGCCGAACGACGCGATTGGCTGCGGCGGGGGCGTGAGCGCGCGCGGAAGGATGTCGACCGCGAATGTATCGCGGGTCGAGCCGACGAGGGCGACATTATAGATGCCTGGCAGTTTGCCGCCCAGCCGCGCCTTGTAGGCCGCTGCGGCCATGAAGGCGACGCCGCTTTCGAACGCAGTCTCGAAGCCCGTGCGCTCGTATTGCGAATCCGGATCGAAGACCCAGAAGCGGTAGATGAAGTCCTTGGTCGGGATTTCCAGTTGCGCGCCGGTCAGCGTGTTGGGCACGACCGCAGTCGGCGGAAGCGCGAGGCCGAGGTTCTGGAAACCGTAATGCCCGTCGCTTTCGACCACCGGCAGTGCGCCGGAAATGTCGAGCACGTTGATCTTTCCGATCGTCAGCGACGTGCCCGATTTCCAGCGCTTGGTGATGCTTGCCGAGAGATCGAAATCGCCGGCCCCCTCAGGACGGAACAGCGCCGTGTTGTTGGGGATCAGTCCGATCGCGCCGTTCGACGTCTCGCCCCACGTGAATTCGGGCCGCAGATTTAGCTGCCAGCTGTCATCGAGGCCGAAATTGCTCCCGCCGATATGAATATAGGCGTCGGCGCGTCCGCTGTAGCGGAAGGTGCTGTCCGCATCGCCCGCGACCGGCACGTCGACGAACTGCGAGACGACCAGCTTTGCCTTGAGCGGCTTGGGCGGTCCCGGGGGGATCAGGGCCTTGCCCTGCAGGCCCATCAGAGGCGTATCGGGCGAGATTGGTGCTGTCGCCCGGCTGAATCCGAACCGGGTCACGTCTCCGGGCAACAAGGTGATCTCGTTTGTGGCACGCTGGCCATCGCTGTCGTCGACGAATTCGGCATCGAACTCGCTCTCGAAATCAACGAAGTCGCCGTTGGCTTCCGCCACGGCGGGTGCTGCCAGCGCAAGCGCGCTGCCGCCGATGGCGAGCATGGCAAAAGCGCGCACGTTGTTTGAATTTCGTAAAGTGCCCAGCGAGACCCGCATCCATTTCTCTCCAGTGGTTCCTGCGACCGAACCGCATTGAGCCACTTTGTTTCTTCGACGTTCGCCGGCGTGTCCGGGTGGCTACCGGCCGCTTGCTGAACGTCGTCTCCCAAACTTTGACTACGAAGGGCTTAATTCACTCGCGATTGATGCAGAACGCAACGGACAAATCGCGGCGAGGGGCCGAATTGCAGGATTTCTAACGGGAAACTGCGACGAATTGGTGCCTAGCGCGGCAATTCGGACACACCCATCAGCGCCTCGTCGACCGCTCGCGCAGCTTGCCGTCCTTCCCGGATCGCCCATACGACAAGGCTCTGGCCGCGTCGCATGTCGCCGCAGGCGAAGACGCCGGGGACATTGGTGGCATAATCGTCCGTGTTTGCCGACACATTGCCGCGATCGGTGAGCTCGACGCTCGCTTGTTCCAGCAGGCCCGCCTTTTTTGGGCCGACAAAGCCCATCGCGAGCAGGATCAGGTCGGCGGGGATGGTGAATTCGCTGCCGACAATCTCGCGCATCTGGCCGTCGACCCACTCCACGCGGGCGCATTCGAGCCCGGTGACGGTCTCGCCATCGCCGATCACGCGCTTGGTCAGCACCGCCCAATCGCGCTCGACGCCTTCCTCGTGGCTCGACGAGGTGCGCAGTTTGAGTGGCCAGTCGGGCCAGGTCAGGGCCTTGTCCTCCTTTTCCGGAGGCTTGGGCATGATTTCGAGCTGGGTGACGCTTTTCGCGCCTTGGCGGTTCGACGTTCCAACACAATCGCTGCCGGTATCGCCGCCGCCGATCACCACAACGTGCTTATCTGTCGCGAGCAGGCTGCCGCGCGGCGCGGCGCGCATTTCATCGTCGCCGGCATTGCGCTTGTTCTGCTGGGTCAGGAATTCCATTGCGAGCCGCACGCCCGGCATCTCAGCGCCCGGAATCGCGAGGGCGCGTGCGTCTTCCGCTCCGCCGGACAGGACGATGGCGTCGAAGTTTTCCTGAAGGCTCTTGAACGAGACGTCGACGCCGACTTCCTTCGACGTTTTGAACTCGACCCCTTCGGCTTCCATCTGGACGCAGCGCCGGTTGATGAGGTGCTTCTCCATCTTGAAGTCGGGAATGCCGTAACGCAGCAATCCGCCGACCCGGTCGCTCTTCTCGAACAGGGTCACGCTGTGCCCGGCGCGCGCGAGTTGCTGCGCGCAAGCCATCCCGGCGGGACCGGAGCCGACCACCGCAACCGACTTGCCGGTTTTCTTCTCGGGGATCTGCGGCTCGATCCAACCTTCCTTCCACCCGCGATCCACGATCGCGCATTCGATCGATTTGATCGTCACCGGCTGGTCGACGATGTTGAGCGTGCAGCTCGCCTCGCACGGGGCAGGGCAGATGCGGCCGGTGAATTCGGGGAAGTTGTTGGTGGAATGCAGCACGTCGAGCGCGTTGCGCCAGTCGTTCTCGTAAACGAGGTGATTCCAGTCCGGGATCATGTTGTTCACCGGACAACCGTTGTGACAATAGGGGATGCCGCAATCCATGCAGCGCGAGGCCTGCGCGCCCAGCGTCTCATCGTCCGGCTGGACGACGAATTCGCGGTAGTTGCTCAGGCGCTCCTTGGGATCGAGATAATCCCGATCGCGCCGATCCAGTTCGAGAAACCCGGTTTCCTTGCCCATTTTCGTACTTTCGCGTCCCTAGATCTTATTCCGCTGCCACGCTTTCGGCTTCGCGCCGTTCGGCTTCGAGCGTTTCGAGCGCGCGCTTGTAGTCGCGCGGCATCACCTTGACGAAGCGGCCGAGCGCGGCGTTCCAGTCGGCCAGCAGTTCGGCGGCAATCGCGCTGCCGGTGTGGAGCTGGTGCCGTTCGACGAGGATGCGCAGCCGTTCGGCATCGTGACGCAGCATGTCGCCCATCCCGAAATCGTGAACCGAGCGCGATCGCTGCTGCGGTCGACCTGTGCCTTCATCGAGATCAGGCTCGGCGCTGACTGGAAGCAGGTCGACCTGCGCGTGGTTGACGAGATCGCCGAACGCGCCTTCCGGGTCGTAGACATAGGCGACACCGCCGCTCATACCCGCTGCGAAGTTGCGCCCGGTCTTGCCGAGCACCACCACGACGCCGCCGGTCATGTATTCGCAGCCATGGTCTCCCGTACCTTCGACCACCGCGATTGCGCCCGAATTGCGCACGGCAAAGCGCTCGCCAGCGACGCCGTTGAAATAGGCTTCGCCTGCAATTGCGCCGTAAAGCACGGTGTTGCCGACGATGATGTTCTGGCCCGGATCGCGGCTGGCGGTGTCGGGCTGGCGAATGATGATCCGCCCGCCGCTCATGCCCTTGCCGACATAATCGTTGGCATCGCCCGACAGATCGAGCGTGATCCCATGTGCGAGCCATGCGCCAAAGCTCTGGCCCGCAACTCCGGTGAAATTCACCCGGATCGTATCGGGCGGCAGCCCTTGGTGCCCGTGCGCCTTTGCGACTTCGCCCGACAGCATCGTGCCCACCGTGCGGTTCACGTTGCGGATCTCGTAATCGAGCTGCACCGGCTTCCTCGCCTCGATCGCATCCTGCGCATCGGCGATCAGCGCGTTGTCGAGCGCGGCGCCGAGGCCGTGATCCTGCGTTTCGGTGTTGCGCAGCGGCGTGCCTTCGGCCAGCTCCGGCTTGTGGAGCAAGCGCGACAGGTCGATCCCGCGCGCCTTCCAGTGGCGGTGCATGCGGGTCATGTCGAGCCGGTCGACCCGGCCAATCATTTCCTCGACCGTGCGGAAGCCCATCTCAGCCATGATCTGGCGCAGCTCCTCGGCGACGAAGAACATGTAGTTGACGACATGTTCCGGCTCGCCGGTAAAGCGCTTGCGCAGTTCCGGATCCTGCGTCGCAACGCCGACCGGACAGGTGTTGAGGTGACACTTGCGCATCATGATGCAGCCCGCGGCGATCAGCGGGGCGGTGGCAAAGCCGAATTCGTCCGCGCCGAGCAATGCGCCAATCGCCACATCGCGTCCGGTGCGCAGGCCGCCATCGACCTGCACCGCGATGCGGGTGCGCAGGTCGTTGAGCAACAGCGTCTGCTGGGTTTCGGCAAGGCCGATTTCCCACGGCGAACCGGCATGGGTGAGGCTGGTCAATGGCGACGCGCCGGTCCCGCCGTCATAGCCCGAAATCGTGACATGGTCCGCGCGTGCCTTGGAAACACCCGCGGCGACCGTGCCGACGCCGACTTCTGAGACGAGCTTCACCGAAATCCGCGCTTCGGTGTTCACGTTCTTGAGATCGTGGATCAGCTGCGCGAGGTCCTCGATCGAATAGATGTCGTGGTGCGGCGGCGGCGAGATCAGGCCAACGCCCGGGGTCGAATGCCGCACCGCGCCGATGCGCTTGTCGACCTTGTGGCCGGGCAGCTGACCGCCTTCGCCGGGCTTCGCGCCCTGCGCCATCTTGATCTGGATGTCGTCGGAATTGACGAGGTACTCGGTCGTCACGCCGAACCGGCCAGAGGCAACCTGTTTGATGCGGCTGCGCATCGAATCGCCGCTTTCCATCGGCTTGAAACGGAACGGTTCCTCGCCGCCTTCGCCGGTGTTCGAGCGCCCGCCGATACGGTTCATCGCGATCGCGAGGGTCGAGTGCGCTTCGTGGCTGATCGAGCCAAAGCTCATCGCGCCGGTGCTGAAGCGTTTGACGATTTCGCTCGCCGGTTCGACCTCCTCGAGCGGGATCGGCTCGTCGGCGAGCTTGAATTCCATCAGCCCGCGGATGGTCAGCAGGCGTTCGCTCTGCTCGTTGATCGACTTGGCAAACTCGCGGTACTGGTCGGGCAGGTTGCCGCGAACAGCGTGCTGCAGTTGCGCGACGTTCTGCGGGGTCCAGGCGTGTTCCTCGCCGCGCAGACGGTATTGGTAGATGCCGCCGACATCGAGCATGTTCTTGTAGAGCGGATTGTCGCCATAGGCTTGCGCGTGGCGGCGCACGCTTTCCTCGGCGACCTGCTCCAGTCCAACCCCGTCAATGGTCGTCGCGGTGCCGGTGAAGTATTTCTCGACGAACTCGCTCGACAGGCCGACCGCGTCAAAGATCTGCGCGCCGCAATAGGACTGGTAGGTCGAGATGCCCATCTTGGACATGACCTTGCGGATGCCCTTGCCGATGCTCTTGATGTAGTTCTGCTCGACCTCGCGCGGGTCGAGTTCGAGGTGCTTCTTGCGGCGGATATCCTCGAGCGTTTCGAAGGCGACATAGGGGTTGATCGCTTCCGCGCCGTAGCCCGCGAGCACGCAGAAGTGGTGCACTTCGCGCGCTTCGCCGGTCTCGATCACGAGCCCGGTCTGCATGCGAAGGCCCTGCCGGACGAGGTGATGGTGCACCGCTGCCGTCGCCAGCAAGGCCGGCATCGGTACCCGGTTCTCGTCCTGCGCGCGGTCCGACAGGACAAGGATGTTCTGGTCCTGCAGCACCGCCTCGGTCGCTGCCCAGCACATTTCCTTGAGCGCCAGTTCGATCCCCTCGACACCCGCTTCGGCATCCCAGGTGATGTCGATCGTGGTGCAGCGGAACGCGCCATCGAGCGCGGCCTCGACCGAGCGGATCTTGGCGAGGTCCTCATTGGTGAGGATCGGCTGCTCGACTTCGAGGCGCTTGTGCGTACCGGCATCGTGACCCAGCAGGTTGGGGCGCGGGCCGATCATCGATATCAGGCTCATCACCAGCTCTTCGCGGATCGGATCGATCGGCGGATTGGTGACCTGCGCGAAATTCTGCTTGAAGTAATCGTAGAGCAGTCGTGCGCGGTCCGACAGCACGGCAATCGGCGTGTCGGTGCCCATCGAGCCGACCGGATCGTCCCCCTTGACCATCATCGGTTCGAGGAAGCGCGAAATATCTTCCTGAGTGTAGCCGAACGCTTGCTGGCGCTGGAGCAGGGTAGTTTCGCTTTCCGGGATTTCCGACAGTTCGGGCTCGATATGATCGATGTCTTCGAGCTTGTACTGCGCCTGTTCGAGCCACTCGGCATAGGGCTCGGCCCCGGCGAGGTCGGCCTTCAATTCCTCGTCTTCGATGATGCGCCCTTGTTCGAGGTCGATCAGAAGCATCTTGCCAGGCTGCAGGCGCCATTTGCGGGTGATGTCTTCCTCGGCAAACGGCAGCACGCCGCTTTCCGAAGCGAGGCAGACGAGATCGTCCTTGGTGACGCAGAAGCGAGCCGGGCGCAGGCCGTTGCGATCGAGCGTCGCGCCGATCTGGCGCCCGTCGGTGAAGCATACCGCCGCCGGACCGTCCCATGGCTCCATCAGCGCGGCGTGATATTCGTAGAACGCGCGGCGATCGGGGTCCATCAACGGGTTTTTCGACCACGCCTCCGGAATCAGCATCATCATCGCATGCGCCAGCGAGTATCCGCCCGCGAGCAGCAATTCCAGCGCGTTGTCGAGGCACGCCGTGTCGGACTGGCCGTGCGGGATGATCGGCCACATCTTGTCGAGGTCCGGCCCGAGCAGATCGCTTTCCATCGTCCGACGGCGCGCATTCATCCAGTTCACGTTGCCGCGATTGGTGTTGATCTCGCCATTATGGGCGATCAAGCGGAACGGGTGGGCTAGCCGCCAGCTCGGGAACGTGTTGGTCGAGAAGCGTTGGTGCACAAGGCCCAGCGCGCTGACGCAATCGGGATCGCGCAGATCGTCGTAGAAACTGCCGACCTGTCCGGCGAGCAACAGGCCCTTGTAGAC
>JAAUYI010030493.1_pt1 | contig 12058 bp, 8 predicted proteins | sample 7278041 | NCBI WGS metagenome assembly JAAUYI01 (sample SAMN14350216, study PRJNA611818) | marine sediment metagenome | isolation source: surface marine sediment (0.6m) | place: French Polynesia: Moorea | collected 2018-08
AACGACAGGAATTTCACCTGTAAGTTACATTAGTTATTCAGATGTCTAGGTTCTGAACGGGTGGTTTTCAATTTTTATAATTGATTAGCACCCAACAAGTCGCACTATTGCTTATTACTCATTACTCGTTACCATATCGAGCGAATCAATATCTAGTAGTAAAGCAAGGTAATGTCTTCCTTGTCTACCTTGTCCTCCTTGCCCATTTTTTCCAAGACTTTTGGATTAATGAATTGGTGTTCTAGGCGTTACTAAGAATGAATTGAACCATCAGGTAGAATAGCCCCTGTTAACTTCACTGCGGTTAACTTAACCATAATTTTTTGATTGATAGCAACTTTTGCCCCAGTCAAATCTGCCCCAGTCAAATCTGCACCACTTAAGTCTGCCCCAATTAAATTAGCTTCCTGTAAGTTAGCCTTGCGCAGATTCGCCCCCAACAAATTAGCCCTAAAAAGATTTGCACCTTTGAGGTTAGCTTCTTCTAAAATAATTTTATGGAGAAAACTATCACTCAAGTCAGCGTAACTCAGATTAGCTTGATGTAAATTTCTGCCAGAAAGGTCTTTTTCTTGAAGATTAGCCCGACTGAGATCTACTCCTCTCATATCTTTGTAGTAGGGTCTGTAGTAAGAATTGCCTGTATTGGTATAGTAATAATTTGTTTGCTTAGTCTCAGTGTTAGTTTGTTGGCGATTAGAGTTAGAATTTTTAGCTGATTGGTAGGTTTGATGAGTAGAGTAGGGATTTTTGGGTGTTTGGTAAGTTTGGTGGGTAGAGTGAGGATTTTTGGGTGTTTGATAAGTTTGACGTGTATGATAATGGTTTTTAGGTGTTTGATAGGTTTGACTATAGTAGTAAGGATTTTTGCGTGCTTGATGAGTTTGACTATAGTTTTTGGATTTAGCTGTTGATTGTCTATGAATTTTGCTATTGCCGTCTTGACGATGGAATGAACGCAGCAAATCCCGCGCATGGTTAATTTCTTTTAACTTCTCTGCTGATTTTTGAATTAACCGATGATTTTCTTGAGGAAGGCGATCGGGATGCCAAATAAACACTAAATCTTTATAGGCTTGGTTTACTTCTTCGAGAGATGCCCCTACTTCTAATCCTAAGACTCTATAGTATTGCTCTAGATTATGACTCACTATCGCAATTTTCCTCTTAACTATTGCCTGAGTTTTACTTCAGATCGACTAATCTGAAATAGCTTTATTTTCCAAGATAGTTATTTTAAGTCGCGATCGCCGTTAAATATTAAAGAAAATTACTAATTCTTATCTCAGGTTTATAAAATGCTTATGGTTCTTGCTTTTTTGTATGATAAATCTCTGTAGGGTTAAGTAGTTAGTGGTTAGTCCTTAGTTTTTAGTAGGAATGCAAGGCTTACGTTGATAACAAGTAACAAGTAGCAGAAAATATATGGTTTCAGTTAAAGATCGAGTTGTATTAATTACAGGGGCAAGTAGTGGGATTGGGTTAGCTTGCGCTAGAGTTTTTGCTCAAGAGGGGGCATCTCTGGTTTTGGCAGCCCGTCGCTTGGAACGTTTACAAACCTTAGCAGAAGAACTACAAAAAACTTTTAGTAGTAATGTTCATGTCGTAGCGATGGATGTAAGCGATCGCGCTCAAGTAGAATCAACCCTATCATCTTTACCTGAGCCTTGGAATGAGATAGATATTTTAATTAATAATGCTGGTTTGAGTCGTGGTTTAGATAAACTCTACGAAGGCAAATTTCAGGATTGGGAAGAGATGATCGATACCAATGTTAAGGGTTTACTCTACGTAACCAGATATCTTGTCCCAGGAATGGTAAGTAGAGGCAGAGGACACGTTATTAATCTAGGCTCGATCGCTGGACATCAAACCTATCCTGGTGGTAATGTCTATTGTGCCACTAAAGCTGCAGTAAGGGCATTATCTGAAGGATTGAAACTAGATTTGTTAGGTACCCCCATCCGCGTGAGTTCCGTCGATCCTGGCTTAGTAGAAACTGAATTCAGTCAAGTGAGGTTCAGAGGAGATAATCAACGAGCCGAAAAAGTTTATCAGGGTATGACTCCCCTTACTCCAGAAGATATTGCCGAAATTGTCCTTTTCTGTGCCACCCGCCCACCCCACGTTAATCTCAGCGAGATATTAGTATTACCTACGGCTCAGTCTAGTGCCACATTAGTCGATCGTCAAAAATAGAGAGATAGGGGAGATAGGGGAGATAGGGGAAATAGGGGAGATAGGGAAGATAGGGGAGATAGGGGAGATGAGGAGGAAATGCTATCTTCTGACTTCTGACTTCTGACTTCTGACTTCTGAACTCCTGAACTCCTGAACTTCTTCTCCGAAAGTAGTACTTTCCGAATGCCACAACTCGATCGATTTAAGTCATCATAATAAAAGAGAACAAAAATTAATATATCTACAAAAAATAATTCTAATGGTACTATTTGGTTTCGGTAAAAAAGCTTCTATGCCTTCTCCTGACAAGGCTTTACCAGGACGCAGTGAATCTATGCCTATTTCTAATAAGCACTATGTTAACGGTAATCCCCTTAAACCTCCTTTCCCCGAAGGTATGAAGACAGCAATGTTTGGTTTGGGTTGTTTCTGGGGTGCTGAAAGAAAATTTTGGCAACAAGACGGAGTTTATTCTACAGCCGTAGGTTATGCAGCAGGATATACTCCCAATGCTACCTATCAAGAAGTATGTACAGGGATGACAGGACATAATGAAGTTGTCTTGGTGGTATACGATCCTGCTGTAATTAGTTACGAAGACTTACTCAAAGTATTTTGGGAAAGCCACGATCCTACTCAGGGTATGCGTCAGGGCAATGACGCAGGTACGCAATATCGTTCTGGCATCTATACTTATTCTGATGAACAACAAAAATTAGCTGAAGCATCTAAAGCAGCTTATCAAGCAGAATTAGCTAAAGCTGGTTACGCTGAGATTACAACTGAAATTATGACTGCACCCGAATTTTATTATGCAGAAGAATACCATCAACAATATTTAGCTAAAAATCCTAATGGATACTGCGGTTTGGGTGGTACAAAGGTTTGTTATCCATCTTCGGTGGAAGGAGTTCAGAATACAGGAGTTCAGTAGTTCAGGAGAGAAAATGTAGGGGCGGTTCGCAATTTGTAGGGACGTAGCATGCTACGTCCCTACAGTAGAATTAACAGGAAAATGTTTGCTACAACTGTTCATGTCTTTTGTTCGTTCACACCTAAAAAAAAATGCTGTTTGGGTTCATCTGTGGCTGGTCTTATTTTGGCTAGCTGTAGGGATTGGATTGCGCTTTACTAATCTAGAATCTAAACCACCCTGGGCTGATGAATGGGCAACATTAGTATTTAGTCTTGGTCATGGATTTCGGGATGTTCCTTTAGACCAAATTATTTCTTTAGATGCTTTACTCTTACCCGTACAATTAGACAGCACAACTCAAGCGGGGGATGTGGTTAGGCGGTTGATGCAAGAGAGTACCCATCCTCCTCTCTATTTTATACTTACTCATCAATGGTTAAAACTTTTTTCCCCACAGTCGGGATTAGTATCTATTTGGCAAGCGCGATCGCTCAGTGCTTTATTTGGTGTTTTAGGTATTCCTGCCATATTCGGCTGTAGTTGGTTGCTCTCTCGTTCTCTAGTCGTAAGTCAAATAGCAGCAGGATTGATGGCGGTTTCTCCTTATGGGATTTATCTGGCACAAGAAACCCGTCACTATACTTTCGCTATTCTCTGGGTAATGGCTTCTTTAAGCTGTTTGATTGTCACAGTACGTCATTTGCAGAAAAATGTGCCTCCTCCTAATTGGTTGATGCTGATTTGGGTGTTCATTAACAGTATTGGGGTTGCTACTCATTACTTTTTGGCCTTGACTTTAGTAGCAGAAACATTTGTGTTATTAGGGTTTTGGTTGCCACAGATACTTAGTCGATTGGGTAAAAAGCCTTTGCTTGAAGCTCTTTTTCCCCTACCCTTCCGCAGAATTGGCATTGCTATGTTAGGTACTTTTATCGGTTGTGCAGGGTGGATTTTTGCTGGGAGAGATATCCCTGATAATCAACTAACAGACTGGATTCAACATGGTAATCCTTTAGGCAGTGAATTTTTTGAACCGATAGGTAGGTTGATTGCTTGGATAACAACTATGGTGTTGCTTTTGCCGATCGAAAATACTTCATCGATTGTAGTAATTATATCTAGCGTAGTTTTAACGATAGGATTACTGGGGCTAATTTTTGCTGTAGTTAAATATCTAGCAAAATCTACTACAAAGTTAAATAGCCTTTTACTGAAGCAGGTTATAGTTCGGTTTATCTTAGCAGCAACTTTGTTAGTGTTAGCATTTGCTTATGGGTTCGATCGAGATTTGACTCTAGCTGCTCGTTTTCAGTTTTTTTATTTTCCTGCTGTTTTATTATTAGTAGCTGTAGTTTTGGCTGATAATTGGCAATCTATTGCTAGAGGATGGAGAACAAAAAGTATTGTTGTCGTTACTCTCTTAATAAGTTTTCTAGGCGGATTAACGGTTATCAACAATTATGGCTATACTAAACCCGATCGACCTGATATAGTTGTGCCTGTCATGATAGAAGCGCAACAACTTACCCCGCAAATTCCTGTTTTAGTTGCCACCGTCCACAAAAATCACGAACAAACAGGGGAAATGATGGGTATTGCCTGGGAATGGCAGAAAATGGGATCAGAGGTTGGGGATCGGGATTTAGGTATCGTAGGGGCAAACGGCCCTTCGCCCCTACAAGAATATCCTAAATTTCTTTTACTACACAAAAAAGAAGATTCAACGGTTGCTACTCGAAATCTATATCGCAATTTAGATTTGCTTCCTCGTCCCCTCGATATTTGGCTAATTAATTTTGCTGCCCCCGATGAATTAGAACAAAATGGCTGTAGTGCTGATGAATATTTTAAACGTAAATCCCCTGGATATCGTTATAGACTATATCATTGTCTATGATTGAGCAAGAGAAAAGTATCGAGTGTGAAAAAGGATTCATTTAATTGGTCTTGTTTGCTTGGTTTAATATTTCTAGGTGCAATTCTGCGTTTTACCAACTTAGCATCTAAACCACCTTGGTCTGATGAATGGGCAACTTTGGTATTCAGTTTAGGGCATAGTTTTCGGACTATTCCTGTAGATCGAATAATTTCCCTTGATACTCTGTTATCTCCTTTGCAGTGGGATACTACGACTCAACCAAAAGATGTAATTAGCAATTTACTAACAGAGAGTACTCATCCTCCCCTTTATTTTGTACTTACTCATTGGTGGTTAAATCTGCTCGATCGAAATCAAGGTTTAGTTTCTATTTGGTGGGGGAGAAGTTTAAGTACTTTAATGGGAGTAGCCTCTATTCCTGCTATGTTTAGTTTAGGCTGGTTATTCTCTGGTTCTTTTACCGTTGCGGGAATGTCTGCTGCTTTAATGGCGGTTTCTCCCTACGGAGTTTATCTATCTCAAGAGGCACGTCATTACAATCTAGCTATACTTTTGGTTATAGCTTCTTTAGCTTGTCTTCTGTTGGCTATTCGCTGTATCGATCGCAAAATTGCTGTTCCTCTGTGGATTGTTTTTATCTGGATTATTAGTAATAGTTTGGGTGTAGCTACCCATTATTTTTTTAGCTTGACTTTAGTAGCAGAAACTATAGTGCTATTTAGTTTTTGGTTAACAGAATTAAGAGATAAAAAAGGGGATACTTTGGCTATTTATTGGTCAAGAATCTATCTAGCTATAGTAGGTACTTTTATTGGTTGTTCTGTTTGGGTTTTTACTTGGTATAGTATCCGCAATAATCAATTAACAGATTGGGTATTTGATGGTAATCCTTTAGAAGAGTTCTTTGATCCTATCTCCAGGTTATTAATCTGGATAATTACGATGGTTTTTCTCTTACCTGTAGAGGGAACGCCAGAGTGGGTAAGCATTAGTTCTGGAGCAATAATTTTATTATTAATAGCTTGGTTAATACCTAGTTGTATCAGAAGTTGGAAAATCTGTAGTCAAATCTATGCTACTAATTTGGGTATTTCCATTTTATCCAGATTTTTAGTTAGTGCGATCGCTCTTATTTTAACTATTACTTATTTTTATGGTGCAGATTTAACTCTTTCTGCTCGTTTTCAGTTTATTTATTTTCCAGTAATCTTACTCTTATTAGGGATGATTCTGGCTTATCTTTGGCAAGAAGCAAAATTCTTTCGCTCAAAAAAAGTCAGAAAGTTTTTACAAGCAACATCGTCAGAAGAATTACTAGAGAAAACCTCGAAATTAACTAAACTTAATTCTAATTCACCCTATCAATATTGGCCATGGTTCACACCTAAAGGAAAAAAAGTTATTTATCTTACTCTATTAGTAGGAATTTTAGGTGCATTAACAGTAATCAATAATTTTGCTTACCAAAAAGTAGAACGTCCCGATGTCGTTGTTCCTGTCATGGTAGAAGCTCATCATCGAGTTGCCACTAAAACCCCCGTCCTGATAACTACTCTGCATAAAACTCATGGACAAACAGGAGAAATGATGAGTCTAGGTTGGCAGTTTCAACAACTTTTAGCTAAAGATAAGTTGAACTTTAAGCCCAAATTTTTATTAGCCCACAATGATAGTGAAGATGACCCTAAAGCAACCCAAGTTTTGTATCAAGAATTAGCGAAAATGCCTCGTCCTTTTCAATTATGGGTAGTTAATTTTCCTGCACCAATGGAGTTAGAAAAACAAAATTGTACTACTCAAGACGAGCGCAAACGTAGGGCAACAGGTTATCGTTATCAACTATACAGTTGTTTTAATGTTGTATCAACTAAACTGGATTTGCTATGAGAGGTCTATTCTACTTGATGCTACATTTTTCTCTGGTAAAGATTGTATTCTGAATATAAACTAACTAGACAAATAATCGCTCTATGGATTTATCCCCTAACTCGAATACTGCCAAAAATCTCGAAGCTGCTTTTGGTGGTGAATCAATGGCAAATCGCAAATATCTATTTTTTGCTGAAGTGACTCGAAAACTGGGCATGAAAGAACTTGCCAAACTGTTTAAAGAAACTGCTAACCAAGAAACCGAACACGCTTTTGCCCATTTTCGTTTATTACACCCCGAATTAGCTGTAGAAGATCCTGCCTCTTTAACAGAAGAACAAAAAAAAGCGATCGCTGCTCGTTGTTTAGAATTAGCCATTGAGGGAGAAACCTACGAATACACAACCATGTATCCCGAATTTGCCGAAGCTGCCAAACAAGACCGTGACAGCGATGCTGTGGCAGAATTTGAAGCTCAGACGACAGAATCTCAAGAACACGCCCAAGATTTTCGTAAAGCTGCCCATAACTTTGGTTTACTCACCAGCATCGAACAACATCATGCAAGACAATATACTGATGCCTTAAGCACTTTAGATGGCAAAACTGTCATCAAAAAAGCTCCTAGTCAAGAGCCGACTACTCAAAAATGGATTTGTCGTCAATGTTCGATGATTTATGACCCTGTTATAGGCGATCCTGAGTCGGGAATTGCTCCTGGTACACCCTTTGCTGCTATTCCCGATGATTGGAGTTGCCCTATATGTGGTGCAGAGAAAAAACTCTTTGTTCCTTATGAAGAACCTGCTGCTGCCTAGAAAATCTAATAGTTAATGATTTTGTAGTCTGCTTAATATATTCAATATTACTCAACTAAGTAGGTAGGCAAGATTATTTGTATATTGACTACCTACTGATATTGGTTCGGTTCTATGGGACGCATCGGCATCTTCTCAATTGTTACACCATTAGCCTATCGCAAAAGATAAAACAAGCGATTAAGACTTACCCAAAAATTTTATTGATAAGCAAAATCACACAAGGAAAAGTAGGGACAAGTAGAACAATTACTCTCTGAAGGTTTTGCTTGATAATTACCTGCACTAATTTGTGTCACCAAGTCTTCTACTTCTGGAGTTAAGCTATCTAATTCAGCTTCAGAAAAACTGTGTAAATAGTCGTGACGGAGATAAGCTATGTATGCTTGTTTATATTCTAAGGCGCGAGCATAAGCCCATAATTGAAAACGATGATCCTGAGGATCGCAAGATCGAGCGCTTTTATAATCTAAGATCCAATTATCCCCTACTAAATCTACTACACCAATAAAAGTTATTTGTCCTAGTTGCAATCTAACTTGTTTTTCTTTAGCAATAGCATTATGACGAAAGGGTTGATAAGTAGGAATTTGCTGGAATCTTTGGGCAAGACTAACCGCTTCTTGAATTACCTCTTGACTCCAACTAGAATCAGCAAAAGGAGATAAACTGTTCACATCAAACAGATTGTGTTCTAAGGCTTTATGAACTAATGTTCCTACTTGCATACTGTAAGCAATTCCTTCTCCTAAACCTGGATGTCCTTCAATAAAGCGAAATTGAAAACTCTGCGGACAGCGTGCGTATTCGCTTAATGCGGTTACAGGTAGTTCGGATATACCAGAGCCTAGATCTTTGAGGAGTAGAGATGGAGAGGTAGAGGGAGATGGGGAAGATGGGGAAGCAGAGGGAGATGTAGAGACGCAAAATTTTGCGTCTTCTTGGGGGATAATTTGGATGGGAATTTGAGCAGATTGTAAAGCGGGGGTTAATCTAGCGAAATCTCCTTTATCTGGTTCGGTTGCGCTGATAATTAGATAATCTCTGGCTCTAGTTAGAGCTACATAAAGAATACGGATAGCTTCTTCCACTTCTCTTTGATTTTGCTGATATTCCAACCATCGATAAAGAACAGGTTTTTGCGTTTCCCCTTGTTCATCTTTACTTTTAAGCGCAACTCCCAATTTGCTATCAAAATACACTGAAGGAGAAGAGTTAGGTCTTTCTTTGCTTAAATCTGCCACTACAACTAATGACCACTCTAAACCTTTGGCAGCAAAAATAGTCATTAAAGAAACGGCATTATCTGTTTCTAGAAGTGGACGGGGAACTGCTATTTCTTCGGCAAATAAACGCTTAAGACGGCGTACTACTCCAAATAGATCGTCTGTACCCTGTTCTAATTCTTTGACTAATTGGCAAAATCCTTGCCAGTCTGCTAGTCGGCGTTTTGCTTTGGATAAGTTAGCAATAACAGCAGTATATCCTGTCAGACGATCGATCGACTGCAAAAGACGAGAGGGTGCTTCTTCTTTGGTTTGATAGATTAACTTTTGGAGAACACTAAGAGGGTATTCTAGTTCACTGATTTGGCTAGTTTGAATTTTTGTCCACCAATCAATTTGACTATTTACTTCTTCTATCCCTAGTTTAAATAAAAGACGATCGCTAAGGGCAAAAAAAGGACTTCTTAACACTGCTATTAAAGCAATATTATCTCGGCGATCGGCAAGAAAACGCAATAATGCCCAACCATCTTTAGCTTCTCTGGTTGCCAGTAAGTTACCACCACCAGAAGGTGCGACAGGAATACCTATTGCTGATAAAGCTTCACTATATATTTCTAGTGGTTGCCAAGTACGAGTTAGAATGGCAATGTCTCTTGGTTGTAGGGGACGTAGTTGCTGAGTTTGTTTATCATAGACTGGGGTTTTGCCATCTAGCATCTGTTTAAGTCTGTTGGCTAGATAAGCAGCTTCTGCTAGTTGACGCTCATTTTTCTTGCTTTCTTTATCTTTTTCCACTGCAAATGCTTGTATATAGGGAAAGCTATTCTTCTTTTCCTCCATTTCCTCATCCTGTTTCGATAAACCTAATTTCTGCTCCCCCTGCTCCTTATGCGAAGCGGTATCCTTTAGGACTGCTCCCCCTGCTCCCCCTGCACCTCTGCACCTCTGCTCCCCCTGCACCTCTGCTCCCCCTGCTCCCCCCATCTCACGGAAAGCATTTAATTCCTGATGATACCTACCCAACAAATCTACAAAAAGACTATTAATTTGCTTAACTAAAGTTTGATGTGTACGAAAGCTTTGACTAAGAATAACTTCTTTGCCCTGACTATTTATAATCCTTTGTTTAAACTGTTCAAATACTCTAATATCTGCACGACGAAAGCCATAAATTGATTGTTTAACATCACCAACAATGGTAATTTCTGCATTTTGGGTTAAAGTTGCCAATAAGTCTGCTTGGGTAGGATTAGTATCTTGAAATTCATCTACTAAAAATACTTGCCATCGCTGATGATAGTAATCTCTTACATCTGGATTATTTAAAGCCTGAAGAGCGTAAATTTCTAGATCGGTAAAACTTAATACTCGCTCTTGTTGTTTCTGTTTAGCTAGGTAAGTAAAAACTTCTTGATAGGCTTTAATTAAAGCAGGTAAAATTTGCTGGAGTTGCTCATCTGCTGCCCCTAATTCTAGATTTATTAATCCTTCTTTAACTATTTTCTCAACTAATTCCCGCAGAGATTTTAGCGTGTCTTTAACAATAGGCATAACGCCATCTTGCCAATTCTTTTTACTACCCCCTCTGAGATTTATCTGGTCAAAAATAGCTAGAGATTCAGCGATATTTTCTTCTTCTTCTAAATCTTCCATCGCTGTTACTACTTGCTGTCTTACAGTCTCTAATTTATCTCCTGCCTTGCCTTGATGTTGGTGCAAAATAGACCATGCTTTATGCCAAACAGGATCATTTACTAACTTAATTAATCCTTGTTGACGAGCTTTAACTATTACTTTTGACCAGTCTTGAATTCCTTGATTTAGTGCTTTTGTAGCTGTATAAGGATCGTTTAATAAGCTAGAGATAGCATTAGACATCAAAGAGTAAGGAATTGTCTCATAAAATTGTCTGGGTAATTGTGCTAATGCAGTTTCTAAAGTATCAGCAAACCAAATTTTATTTTTTAAATCATCAAGAACAGTAAAATCAGCAGTAACTGTGGCAGCTTGATAATGTTCCTGACAAATACGACTAGCAAGAGCATGGATAGTACTAATTTGTGCTGCTTCTAATTCTGCTAAAGTGTCTATTCTTTCAGGTAATCTATGAGTAATTAAAGAGCGAATGCGCGATCGCAATTCCGTAGCTGCTTTTTCGGTAAAGGTAACTGCTACTATTTCTAATGGAGATAAATTACGCTCTTGTAAGTAATACAGGTATCGCTCTGCTAGCATATGAGTTTTGCCAGTTCCTGCTCCTGCCGTAACTACTACACTGGTATTAGCATGGGCAGCTTGTTTCTGCTCTGGTGTTAAACTTATTGACAAAATTTCACCACATTCTCAATTTTTCACTCAGCAAAACTATAGCAATATTTGGAAAATCTACGAGGAATGAAGCCATTTGTAAAACAAGCGAGTTAACCTGGGCATTACTACATAAGCCAGTAACAATACTATTAATCCAGTCATGATTGCTTGACGCAATAAATAAGGTAAACCTGCTAGGTAAGGGGCTAAAAAACGACCAAGGATAGATACACAAACAAAAACCCCAATCCAAGTGACAAAAGCAGTTTTATATTTTGGTGGAGGAGGAGAAGCATTATTAGGAAGAGAAACCAAGGCTTCTAAACCTGTTAAGATTTGCACATTTTCAGGCTTGACAGTCAGAGGTTTGGCACGATCGATCCATTCTTTGCGTTGGGGCGATCTCATCCAGTTACAGAGATTTTTATAGTTATTGAAACGTAAAATAGCTACATATTCTCTCGTAGAATCAGATTGGGGTCTAAGAATTGTTACTCCCTGATGACCTTCAAATTGTCTAGCGGTTTGAGAAATGCCCTGAAGCCATTCTTCATAGCCCGATTCGCGACCAGGGCGAACGTAATGAGAAATAACGGCAGTAACCTGTTGATTTTGACGATTTTCTTCTATATTCATTCTTGATCGCTCTCAAATTTAGCTAACTATCCAAATATTAGCCTTAATAAGACCTCTTGCATAAATAAATTCAAGGGAAGGTAAGACAAGGGAGAGTGGGTCGACAAGGTCAGTAGATGGAAAGATCTTGTTCGAGCGGGCGATCGCAAGTTTTAATTGATCTACTGAGTTTTCCCTTGTTAATAGGAAAATACCAATGCACTGGTCAACCTATAAATAT